>OBUN01000553.1_pt1 | contig 9303 bp, 10 predicted proteins | sample 1475851 | NCBI WGS metagenome assembly OBUN01 (sample SAMEA2579932, study PRJEB22360) | human gut metagenome | reverse complement strand
GAGTAGAAACAATGGAAAAGAAAGTTGTGTATGGTTGTGTTCTAACAAATTTGTTGGGTGTTAGTTTGGTGTTTAATTCACCAGTAGAGGCAGAAGAAGTCGTTCAAAATGATGCGTTAGTTGAATTGCAAAACGAGATTGGTAGTCAATCTGTTAACCCAAGAAACAGAGCTTATGTTGGTTGGGTCGTGAGGTATTTCCATCAATATCAAACTCGATTTACATGGATATGTTTATGGGAAAATCAATGTGCGTAATGGTTATTCTGCGAATGGATGGACGTATTTGGGAACAACGAATAATTCTAATTGGTTTACGATTGAACACAAGTTTAGACAAAATTATCGAGTATGGTAAATCGATTATTTTATAAGTAAGGATAAATAAAGAAGATAAACCAAATAAATGCCAGAAGGTGTCTCCTTCTGGCATTTATTTGGTTTATTACAATGAATATGCTAGTGGCTGAATAAATTAATAAGTACAAACAACACAGAGCCGCTGACTGTCGCATTACTTAAGAATTTGTCAAATTTACGGAACCGCAAGAAACGATTTGCTTCTTCCTCTAACTGAGTAATTTCTTCTTCTGTTAACTCTTCCGTAGTAATGTGAATATGTAACTCTTTTTGTGTGCTTGTCATAGGTGCCTGATGATTAATCTCTGTTTGTTGGGTGCGGCCCATTAAATAGTCCAAGGAGACAGAAAAATAGTCTGCTATTTTTAAAAGATTCTCTACTTTAGGCGAAGAGGTATCCCAACGACGAATTTGTCCATTGGAAATGCCGACGTTTCTTTCTAATTGGGCGAGGGTTAGTTGCCTTGACTGAGCTAATTGTTTAATGCGAGAAATTAAGGTCATTTCAAGTCCTCCTTGTGTTTTCCGTTTGCTAATTTTAAATTAGCGTAAAAGCGAATGGTTGTCAATTGCGAGCGTGTAATAAGAAGGTGAACATCTCATGAGTGATTTTTTAGAAAATTTCCGATGAAAAAAAGAAGAAATAGAGTTATTATTAGTAAGTAAACTGTTTTGGAGCGAGAGGGGATGAATCAATGGAGAAAATTAAAAGTTACCAAGAGGATTCTGAAGTGCAGAAAAATCGTTGGTGGATATTAGTTTCTGTGGCTATGTTTACCTTCATGTCTACATTAGATTCCAGCATTGTAAATATTGCTTTACCGACTATTTCAAAAGAAATGTCCGTACCCATGAATCAAGCGGAATGGGTCGTATCTATTTATTTAATGGTTGTCTGTGCTTGTTTATTATTATTTGGAAAAATTGGCGACAGTTTTGGAAAAATAAAAGTTTATCGAATTGGCACGGTTATTTTTACGATTGGTTCGTTACTTTGTGGCTTTAATCAATCGCTGAGCTTTCTATTATTTGCGCGAGTCGTTCAAAGTATTGGTGCTAGCATGACCATGGCGACCAATTCAGGAATTATTACGGAAGTATTCCCTTTAAATGAAAGAGGGCGGGCGCTTGGTGCAGTAGGAGCCTTTGTCTCTTTAGGCGCGATTGCTGGTCCTGGGATTGGTGGATTGATCTTATCAAACTTTTCTTGGTCGTATATTTTTTGGATTAATGTTCCTGTGGGGCTAGTTACAATTTTAATTGGTGAAAAGTTTCTACCAAAAGATATTACAAAAACAAAAGAAAAAATCGATTTTTCAGGATTTGCTTGTATTGCCATTGCGATTATGACGTTCTTCGGCGGGATTTTCCTCGGACAAGGGTTTGGCTCGTTACAATCCTATTTATTGTTCATTATTGCAATAATCGCATTAGGATTATTTATAATGGTTGAACGAAAAAGAAAAAGCCCACTTATTAAGTTCGCAATTTTTAAAAACAAAATTTTTACTTTAAGTTTATTGTCCGCCGTTTTAATTTTTGCCTCAAACTTTTTTGTAAATGTTGTCATTCCATTTTATTTGCAGGATGCACGCAAACTAAGTGCTAGTTATGCTGGTCTATTAATGATGGTATTTCCGTTATTAATGGTGGTTGGGGCTCCTCTGAGTGGCTATTTGACGGATAAAATTGGCCCAGGTATTTTAACATTTGGCGGATTGTTGCTCTTGTGCTGTACGTCGTTAATGTATATGTTTTTAGATATGAATTCGCCTATCTGGTATTATGTGATTGCAACAGCCATTATGGGCTTGGGAAATGCACTTTTCCAGTCTCCAAACAATACAATGGTTATGAGCAGTGTTGAAAAGCAAGATTTAGGTGTAGCAGGAAGTATGAATTCTTTTGCTAGAAACTTAGGAATGGTCATTGGGATTGCGTTGTCAACGACCATTTTATATCGTGGTATGAGCGAAGCCTATGGTGAACGAGTAACCACGTATCTGGCTAATCGCCCAGATATATTTATTGTGGGAATGCGTGAAACCTTTTTTGTCGCCTTTCTATTATGTGTGGCGGCCTTTATATTAACGATTTTACGTTTTCGGAAAACAACCAAATAAGTAAAAAGAAGCAGACGAGAAAGATTCATGATTTTTCTCGTCTGTTTCTTTACTAGCTAAGAAAATAAGCAAATGCGATTGTATATTTCTAATTCTCTGTTACAATAAAGAAAGTAAACTGTACTAAACTGTACTACTTTTAAGAATGAATTTGACGATTAATTATCATAAGAGTGTGTAGAAAATACCGTAGGAGGAATACAAATGGAACTGATAGGACATGGACATTCATGTATTGAAATTCGTCTAAACGACGGCACGAACCTTTTATTTGATCCTTTTATTAATGGCAACCCTTTAGCGGACGTTTCACTTGAAGATTTACACCCTGATTACATCTTAATCACCCACGGACACAGCGATCATATTGGCGATATGCTAGCAATTGCTCAAGCCAACAAGGCAACGATTATTGCGATAGCTGAAGTGGCTACGTATGCACAGTCGCAAGGGGTAAAAGCGCATGGAATGAATCTAGGTGGGCGTTATGTCTTTCCTTTTGGTTCGGTTAAATTTGTGCCAGCTTTGCATAGTTCCGGTTATGAAATAGACGGCGTAATGACCTACATGGGCGAAGCAAGTGGGATTATTTTAGAAGCAGAAGATAAAAAAATTTATCACGCTGGTGATACGGCGTTGTTTTCAGATATGCACCTTTTTGCAAAAGACAAATCCATTGATGTAGCGTTCTTACCAATTGGCGATAATTATACGATGGGACCAGAGGATGCGCTAGAAGCAGTCTCTTACTTAAATCCTGAAATAACCATTCCAATTCATTACAATACCTTTCCTGTTATCCAACAAAATCCAGCAATATTCGTAGAGCAAGTAGTTGGCGGGAAAGTATTAAACCCAGGAGAGACGATCCTAGTTTAGGAGGAAATTATGGCGACGAAACATGATCAAATTTTAAAACATATTGAAGAATTACCAATTGGCGATCGAATCTCTGTTCGAAGCATTGCCAAAAGTTTAAGTGTTAGTGAAGGAACAGCGTATCGGGCCATCAAAGATGCAGAAAATATTGGGCTTGTTTCCACCATTCAACGTGTTGGTACGATACGAATTGAGCGGAAGTTAAAAAAACATATTGAAAAATTAACATTTGGTGAAGTGGTCCGGATTATTGAAGGGGATGTGTTAGGCGGTAGCTCTGGTCTAGACAAAGTCCTTAATAAATTTGTAATTGGTGCGATGACAGAAACCGCAATGACGCGATATATTACTCCCGGATCCTTAATGATTGTTGGTAACCGCCAAGGCGTGCAAAAGCTTGCTTTAGAAAATGGGGCAGCCGTTTTAATTACAGGTGGATTTGAAACATCTGAAGAGATTGCGCAGTTAGCAGATCGTCTGGGTATGCCTGTCTTGAGAACCACATATGATACATTTACTGTGGCTACTATGATTAACCGTGCTTTAAGTGATCAGCTGATTAAAAAAGACATTTTACTCGTCAGTGATATTTATACAGCGCTTGAAAAAACCAATTATTTGTTGACAACTCAAACGATTGCAGATTATCAGGCATTATCTGAAAGTACCCATCATTCTCGTTTCCCAGTAGTAAATAAGAAATTACGTTTAGTGGGGATTGTCACAGCCAAAGATGTCATTGGTAAAAGTGAACATTTAACCGTGGATAAAGTCATGACAAAGGATCCCAATGTTGTGAAAAAGATGATGAGTGTAGCGAGTGTCAGTCATCAAATGATTTGGGATGGTCTAGAAGTCATGCCGGTGGTGGAAGATGATTTAGCGCTTGTTGGGATTGTTTCTCGCCAAGATGTGATGAAAGCTATGCAATTGGTGCAACGACAACCACAAATTGCAGATACAATTTCAGATCAAATTTCCGGGGAAGTGATGCCTGTTGAAGAAAATGGCAAAGAAACAACCCGTTTTCGTTTTTCGGTTGCGCCCCAAATGGTTAACAGTGTTGGTACCATCTCGTTCGGTGTCCTAAGTGAAATTATTTCTAACGTGACACAACGAACAATGTTGATGAATCAAAAAAGAAATGTACTAATTGAACAAGTGAATCTACATTATTTGCGGCTAATCCAGTTGGAAAGTGAATTGGACATTCGTCCACGGATTTTAGAAATTGGTCGTCGCTCTGCAAAATTAGATATTGAAGTTTATTTAGAAAATGTCATTGTGGCAAAAGCAATTGTTGTTTGCCAAGTGATGGAGAGAACGTAGGAGGCTACAAAGAATGGACGTAGTAAAAGAAATTATGGCAGCAATTAAACAATATGAAACAATTATTATTCATAGACATCAAAGGCCCGACCCAGATGCAATTGGCTCACAGGTTGGGTTAGCAGAACTCTTAAGAGCGAGCTTTCCTGAAAAAAATATTTATCAAGTAGGCGGACCAGTGGAAGGCTTAGAGTTTTTAGCTGAAATGGACGTTATTACTGACGATGTCTATCGAGGTGCATTAGTCATTGTAACAGATACTGCAAATGCTCCAAGAATTAGTGATGCGCGTTTTTCTTTAGGCGATCAATTAATTAAAATCGATCATCATCCGAATGATGAACCCTATGGAGATTTAGTTTGGGTGAATACAAATGCAAGTAGTTGTAGTGAAATTATTGTTGATTTTTGGCAACAGCATTTAGCAGAATTAACGATGACAGATAATGCAGCTCGTTTATTGTATGCTGGGATTGTGGGGGATACAGGACGTTTTCTTTATCCTTCCACTTCGGCGCATACACTCGCTGTCGCTGCGCAATTGCGTACGTTTAACTTTAATGCCGCAGACTTAAATCGTGAGTTAGACCAAATGCCTTTAAAGGTTGCTAAATTAGCGGGTTATATTTATCAAAATTTAGAAATCGACGCAAATGGCGCTGCTCGTGTCGTTTTACCACAAAGTATTTTAAACAGTTATGATATTGTCGATTCTGAAACGGCAGCCATTGTTTCAATGCCAGGAAAAATTGAAGATGTTCTCTCATGGGCAATCTTTGTTGAACAGCCAGAAGGTTATTATCGCGTTCGGTTACGTTCCAAAGGACCAATCATTAATACAATTGCTAAAAAACATCATGGCGGCGGCCATCCTTTGGCAAGTGGCGCTAATGCACGTGATGCGGCTGAAATTGAAGTGATTTACCAAGAAATCCAAGCAGCTTGCCAAAAGTGGGCTCAAAAATAAATAAGTAATTAGAAAGTAGTTATCGGACGTTGATAAATCATTAGGACTACTTTTCATTCACTAGAAAATAAGGTAAAATGAAAAAGAATTATTTTTTACAAAGGAGAACGTTAATGACAGAGCAATTACCAAACTGCCCTGAATGTGGGTCGACATATGCCTATGAAGATCGCGGATTATTTATTTGTCCAGAATGCGGTCATGAATGGTCACCAACAGAAGAAGTTGCAGAAGAAGGCTTAGTAGTTAAGGATTCAAATGGCAATCTTTTAGCGGATGGTGACAGTGTTACTGTAATCAAAGATTTGAAAGTTAAAGGTGCCAGTGGCGCAATTAAACAAGGCACAAAAGTGAAAAACATTCGTTTAGTGGAAGGTGATCATAACATCGATTGTAAGGTAGATGGTTTTGGTCCAATGAAGTTAAAATCAGAGTTTGTTAAGAAAAATTAAATTTCATTTGAATGATGAGACAGTAAGAGTCTAGGACACAACCATCGTCCTAGACTCTTACTAATGTTTATCGGTCTTGTATTTTATCATTGTACGAAGGCCGTGCCAAGCGTTGTAAAGTGTGAGGATTAACCCGATACCTAAAGGAATCCATAACCATTGCGGAGAATAAGCGGCATCTTTTAACGTTTCAGGGTTGATGGTCCATGATTCTTGCAATACTTGGAAACTAAAAACCATGAGAAATGTTGAAATAAGTAACAAAATAAACCGTAAATAATGAATCGTTGTTTGACGGTGAATCAGTGCAAAGAGTAAGTAGAGCACAAGTAAAAATAGCGGCACTCCAAACGCAAAATATGGCTGTAACATGAGAACGTCCTCCTTTTTCTTAATGATACTGCAAAGGAGAGGATTTGCAAAATAAAATTTATTGTTGGTACATTTTTTTAGAAACAAGTATAGTGTTATTGAGGCATTCATACTTGAAATTGTTTATTTTGGAGGAATTTTTATGGCAGTATATAGCGAACCAATTAAATGGGCAATCATTATTTTCCCGTTTCTAGCATTTTTTATTTCTGGGGCATTATTAATATATGAATACCGCAAATATGGTTCATTTGTTTGGACACGAGCAATGATTTTGTATTCATTTGTTTTTTATTTATTATGTGCCTATTTCTTGGTAATTTTACCGTTGCCATCTCGGGCAGAAGTGGCTCAATACACAGGACCGACAATGGAACTGCGGCCTTTTCATTTTATTTCAGGGATTTTAAACGAAACTGTTTTTTCGCTCAAAGATCCTAGTACGTATTTGCCAGCATTAAAACAGCATGCCGTTTTAGAACCACTGTTTAATGTTTTATTAGTTTTACCTTTTGGTGTGTATTTACGGTATTATTTCAAATGTTCATTTTTAAAAACAGTTCTTGCGAGTTTTTTATTGTCATTATTTTTTGAATTAACACAGTTATCTGGCCTTTATTTTATTTATCCACGTTCGTATCGCTTGGCGGATGTCAATGATTTAATTAATAATACCGTCGGAGGCATAGTTGGTTATTGGTTGACGCCGCTCTTTACCTTTTTATTGCCAACACGAGAAGAAATTGATGCCACCTCTTATGAAAAAGGGCAGACAGTTAGCCTGTTGAGACGTTTCTTTGCATGGGGGATTGATTGGTTGGTGATTGGCTTTGTGCAAGGCCTGCTCGTTTTTGGACTAAATTTCATTCCAGCTTATAAAAATTGGGCAACCAATTATCCGATTTTTTCAGATCGGATGTGGTTCTTTATCATGGTGTTTGCGGTCTTTATCGTCATGATGAAACTGACAAATGGTCAAACGTTAGGGAAAAAAGTTGTTCGCATTCGGGTGGTTGAAACAGGACATGAAAAAATTCGTTTAAAAGCCTTGTTTGTTCGCTACGGTTATTTGTATTTTGTGTATGGTTTAATTAGTATTTATCTAGCCAATGCCACTGATTTATTGAATTCTTCTAATCGGATGTTGCAAATGGTGTCACTGCTTCTGTATTTGTTCTGTTTAATTTTATATTTACTGTTTTTGATCAACGTTTTGTTAACCTTGATTCGTAAAAAACGGCGTTTGTTTTATGAAAAAGCCAGCCATACTTATACAGTCAGTACATTAGAAGTTGCGAAAACAAAGGAATCAGCAGGTGAGTAAAAGTTGTTTTTGTGTTATAATGCCAAAGTGCATAAAGAATTTAACGAGAAGAGGTGAGGCAAGTGCCTTCATTTAAACAATTTCAATTTCAACCTTTTATCAACGAAGCACTCGCAGAAAAAGGGTTTGAAGAACCAACAGAAGTCCAAGAAAAATTAATCCCAATCATTAAGAAAGGGAAAAGTGTCATTGGACAATCGCAAACAGGAAGTGGAAAGACGCATACTTTTTTACTTCCATTAATGGATAAAGTTAAGCCAACTATCGACGAAGTACAAATTGTGATTACTGCGCCTAGTCGTGAATTAGCCAATCAAATTTATCAAGAAGCGCAGCAATTGGCTCGTTTCAGTCAACCAGAAATTCGAGTGTCAAATTTTGTTGGCGGAACAGATAAACAACGTCAATTAAATAAATTAAAGCATCAGCAACCTCATGTGGTGATTGGTACACCAGGGCGGATTTTAGATATGATGAATGAACAAGCCTTGAAAGTGCATACGGCTTTTGCCTTTGTTGTCGATGAAGCAGACATGACATTAGATATGGGCTTTTTAGCAGAAGTCGATCAAATTGCTGGTCGTTTGCCAGAAAAATTACAAATGCTCGTTTTTTCTGCAACCATTCCAGAAAAATTACGACCATTTTTAAAAAAATATTTAGAAAATCCAGTGATTGAACATATCAAACCAAAAGCAGTTATTTCAGAAACAATTGACAATTGGTTGATTTCCACCAAAGGAAAAAACAGCAATCAAATAATTTATCAATTATTGACTATCGGGCATCCTTATTTAGCGATTGTTTTTGCAAATACTAAACAAAGAGTTGATGAAATCACCGATTACTTAAAAGATCAGGGCCTAAAAGTTGCCAAAATTCATGGAGACATTACACCACGCGAAAGAAAACGTGTGATGCGTCAAGTTCAAAATCTTGACTACCAATATGTGGTAGCTACTGATTTAGCCGCACGTGGGATTGATATTGAAGGGGTTTCACATGTCATCAATGCAGAAGTTCCACATGAATTGGACTTCTTTATCCATCGGGTTGGCCGCACAGGACGTAATGGATTGAATGGGACTGCCATAACATTATATTCACCAGCAGATGATGAAGCGATTACTCAGATTGAGCAGTTAGGTGTTTCTTTCAAACCAAAAGAAATTAAAAATGGTGAGATTGTAGAGACGTATGATCGTAATCGTCGAACAAAACGAGAAAAATCTCGAGAAGAATTAGACCCAACGTTAATTGGTTTAGTGAAAAAGAAAAAGAAAAAAATTAAACCAGGATACAAGAAAAAAATTAATTGGGCAATTGAAGACAGCAATAAGAAAAAACGTAAAATTGAACGTCGTCAAAAAGATCGTTCTGCTAGAAAAGCAAAAAAGAATTCTTCTAACTAAAAACGTTGTGGATTATAAAAAGTAAGGGACTAGAATCGTAAAGATTTTAGTCCCTTACTTTTTATATGATAAATATTTAAGTCACT
>OBUN01000545.1_pt1 | contig 9466 bp, 5 predicted proteins | sample 1475851 | NCBI WGS metagenome assembly OBUN01 (sample SAMEA2579932, study PRJEB22360) | human gut metagenome | reverse complement strand
GGGCGCATCTCCTGGGGGGCCCCCGCCGGCCGCGCGGGCCCGCCGGTAACAGCTCCATGCGGAAGGTTTTGCCGCTGAGCGGCTCGCCGTCGAGGTTAAACGTCATCTCATGGGGGGCGGTGATCTCAAACCATGAGGAGACACCGTCAACAATATTCGGCGAGTTTTCCGGATTCGCCAGGGTGCTGAACAGGGCAGGGATCAGCTCTTCGCCGGTGAAAATGCGCAGATGCAGCAGGCCATCGTTAATCAACGCCTCCGGGGCACAGCTGCTGGCCGCCGCCGGCCTGGCGGCCGTTGCCGATGCCGATGACCAGCGCATCGCCCTGCCAGTGAAAGTTCTCCCCGCGGATCTCGCAGCGGTCCGGCTTCAGAGTATCCATACGCATCAGACCATGGATTAAATAAGAGACACCGCCGAGCGCGGCTTTGAGTTTTTCCGGCGTTTCGGTGGTGATTCGGGTGCCGAACCCGCCGGTCGCCATATTAATAAAGCCGGTTTTATCATTCACCCGGGCGATATCTATCGGCACATCGCGGCCGACGATCGCCAGCTTGAGGGCGCTGGCCAGATCCTGCGGAATGCCGACGCTGGTGGCAAAGTCGTTGGCCGTGCCCAGCGGTAAAATCCCCAGCGCCATCTTGCTACCGCGCTCCACCAGCGCGGTCGCCACTTCATTAATGGTGCCGTCGCCGCCGCCGGCGATCACCGTTTCAACGTTCAGCTGCAGGGCTTCATCGATAAACCGCACGGCATCGCCCTTTTCCCAGGTGACGCGGACGTGAATATCGATCCCTTCGTCGCGTAACAGGTTAACCGCCTCGCGTAACTGCGGTTCATTGGCACCTTTGCCGTTAAGGATCAGTAAGCTGGCAGGAAACGTAGACATCATCAAGGGAACCTTTATTGCTTAATGTTGCATAAAGTGTACCGCATGACGAAAGCGAAGACCGGAGGAGAGGCAAAAAAATAAGCCCGCGTAAGGGAGATTACGCAGGCTAAGGAGGTGGTTCCTGGTACAACTAGCATTTATGGGTTATGTTTTTCAGCGAAATGGATGATACCTGTTTCGATCGAAACGGTATGTGATCCGATTCTAATATCCTTACATCCTGAAAAAATAACGCAAATTAACTAGTTACCGTGCGGATTTCTGGTTGTCTGACCAGTGAAGTTGCGCATCAGCAGCGCATACTGCAGGGGCAGGTCGTCCGGCACAGGCAACCATACGGTATAGCCGTCGCCCGGGGCCACCGGCATGGCTTCGCCTTTGCCATTTTCCATATGCTCGAGGGTGAAGTTGACGTTACCCTGCGGGGTCATCAGCTCGAGGCTGTCGCCGACGCTGAACTTATTTTTGACCGCCACGGCCGCCAGCGGGCCGTTACGCTCCCCGGTGAATTCGCCGACAAACTGCTGGCGCTCGGAGAGGGAGTAGCCGTACTCATAGTTCTGGTAATCGTCATGGGTATGGCGGCGCAGGAAGCCTTCGGTGTACCCGCGGTGGGCCAGTCCTTCCAGGGTCTCCAGCAGGCTGGTATCAAACGGTTTTCCGGCGGCGGCATCGTCGATCGCCTTGCGGTAAACCTGAGCGGTGCGCGCGCAGTAGTAGAAGGATTTGGTGCGGCCTTCGATCTTCAGCGAGTGAACGCCCATCTGGGTCAGACGCTCAACGTGGGCGATAGCCCGCAGATCTTTTGAGTTCATGATGTAGGTGCCGTGCTCGTCCTCAAAGGCGGTCATATACTCGCCCGGACGTTTGGCTTCCTCAATCATAAAGACTTTATCGGTCGGCGCGCCGATGCCGAGGGTGGGCTCCACGGTCTGCACCGGGATCGGCTCATATTTGTGGACGATGTTACCGACGTCGTCCTCTTTGCCTTCCGCCACGTTGTATTCCCAGCGGCAGGCGTTGGTGCAGGTCCCCTGGTTCGGGTCGCGCTTGTTGATATACCCGGAGAGCAGGCAGCGGCCGGAGTAGGCCATGCACAGCGCGCCGTGGACGAAAATCTCAATCTCCATCTCCGGCACCTGGCGGCGAATCTCTTCGATTTCATCCAGCGACAGTTCACGCGACAGGATCACCCGGGTGAGCCCCATCTGCTGCCAGAATTTGACCGTCGCCCAGTTGACGGCGTTAGCCTGCACTGAAAGATGGATCGGCATCTCCGGGAAGTGTTCCCGCACCAGCATGATTAAACCCGGATCGGACATGATCAGCGCGTCCGGCCCCATCTCCACCACCGGCTTCAGATCGCGAATAAACGTTTTCAGCTTGGCGTTATGCGGGGCGATGTTGACCACCACATAGAATTTTTTACCCAGCGCGTGGGCTTCATTGATGCCGAGCTGCAGATTTTCGTGATTGAATTCGTTGTTACGCACGCGCAGCGAGTAGCGCGGCTGGCCGGCATAAACGGCATCGGCGCCATAGGCGAAAGCGTAACGCATATTCTTCAGCGTTCCCGCCGGGGAGAGGAGTTCTGGTTTAAACATGGTGTTCTCGTTCTGATGACAGGTCAGATTCGCCGCACCTGGTGCGGCGAGTTGGGGAGTGTCCCCACATTAAGGGCGGGCATTGTAGCGCCGCGGCGAAGGGGAGTAAATATCAGATGGGTATCTTTCAGTATGGCTAATTTGTTTGCCATTTTGAACCTGGGCAGTGCTCACACTGACAGCACTCATAACGCCTGGGGGGGGTAGGCTCTATGGCGTTCCCCGGGTTGCGGCGTAAACGCCTTACCCGGGCTACGGTGTGCAGATGGCGGTGAACGTGTAGCCCGGCTAAGCGCAGCGCGAGCCGGGAAAAGGCTAACTACGCCAGTCGACAGGCGTCCGCCTCCCAGCGATAGCCAACGCCGTAAACGGCGCGAATAAACGACTGCTCGGCGTCCAGCGCCTCCAGCTTGCGCCGCAGGTTTTTGATGTGGCTGTCGATGGTGCGGTCGGTGACTACCCGATAATCGTCATACAGATGGTTGAGCAACTGTTCGCGGGAGAAGACCTTGCCCGGCTCCTGGGAGAGGGTTTTCAGCAGCCGGAACTCGGCGGGAGTGAGGTCCAGCAGCTTGTCGCGCCAGGAGGCCTGAAAACGACCTTCGTCGACAATCAGCGGGCTCTGGGCGTCCAGCGCCTGCAGATCGCGCTGCGGCTTGCAGCGGCGAAGAATGGTTTTCACCCGGGCGACCACTTCCCGCGGGCTGTAGGGCTTGCAGATATAGTCGTCGGCGCCAATTTCCAGCCCCAGCAGTCGGTCGATCTCTTCGATCTTCGCCGTCACCATTACCACCGGAACGTCGGAGAAGCGGCGAATTTCCCGGCACAGCGTTAAACCGTCGGTGCCGGGCAGCATCAGGTCCAGCAGGATCAGGTGCGGCGGCGTCTGCCGAACGTAGGGCAGGACCTTGTCACCGTGGTTAATCAGCGTAGGCGCATAGCCGGCGGCTTGCAGATAATCAATCAGCAGCTGGCCGAGCTTCGGTTCATCTTCCACGATAAGAATGCGTGGGGTGTTTTCATCTACAGGCAATTCAGTCATACGTCTCTCGGTAAATCATGTTCCAGAGGTAACTCAACTTTAATGCTAACCCCGCCAAAAGGCGAATGGTCGGCACGCAGGGTGCCGCCGTGGGCCGCGACAATATTGAGGCAAATCGCCAGTCCGAGGCCGGAGCCGCCGCTGGCGCGATTGCGCGATCCTTCCGCCCGGTAAAAGCGTTCGCACAGGCGGGCCAGCTGCTCATCGCTGACGCCGGGGGCGCTGTCGGCGAAGTCAATCACCAGCATTCGGCCGCTGCGGCGGGCGGTGATGTGCAGGCTGCCGCCGCTGTCGGTATAGCGCAGGCTGTTCTCCAGCAGATTGTTGAAGAGCTGCATCAGGCGGTCGCGGTCGCCGAAGATCATCGCCTGCTCGGGGAGCGACACCTGAATGCTCAGCTGCCGGCTGGCGAAGCGCTCGCGAAAAGCGCCCGCGGCCACCTCCAGCAGGGTGATGATATCCAGCGACGTTTTCTGGTAGGCCAGCGCCCCCTCATCGGACATCGACAGCTGATGGAGGTCGTCCACCAGCTTGGTGAGGGTAGCCACCTCGGCCTGCAGGGAGGGGATGGACTCGGGGGTGAAGCGCCGGACTCCGTCCTGAATCGCCTCCAGCTCGCCGCGCAGCACCGCCAGCGGAGTACGCAGTTCATGGGAGATATCGGCCATCAGATCGCGACGCATCTGCTGGTTGCGCTCCAGGGTGCTGGCGAGCTGGTTAAAATCCTGCGCCAGGCGGCCGAGCTCGTCGCCGCCGGTCACTGTCACGCGGGTGGAAAAGTCGCCCGCCGCCAGCTTATGGGTGCCTTCCACCAGCCGCTTCACCGGCGCCAGCAGGCCGCGGGCCAGCGGGAAAGTGGCCAGCGCGGCAAGCAGGGTGGCAAGGGCGACAATCAGCCAGCTGGTGCGCTTTTGCTGCCGGTCGAAGTTAATATCGGTATTGCGCGTCAGCCGCTCTACCGGCGAGGCGATCACTTTGCCTACCTCCACGCCGTTGACCACAATGCTGCGCTGGGTGCCGTCCTCCGGTACGCGCTCACGGGGCCCCACCAGCACGCGGCCCGACTGATCGACCACCCAGAACATGGTGCGCCAGCCGTGGGGCGGCATTTCCGGCCTCGGCGGCGGGGTGTCGCTGGGGCCGTCGGGCGGCCCATCCGGCGGCGGCCCATCCGGCCCCTGACCCTCCATCGGACCCGGCTTCATGCCGTGTCCCGGCGGCGAACGGTCGTCGTTATCCCGTTCGAAGGTGCGCAGCAGCTGGAAGATAAAGCGGTCGTTGTTGCGCAGAAACGCCCAGCTGCCGTGCTGGGCATACTGCTCACTCAGCGCGTCGCTGAGCATGGTTAACCGCTGCTCATTACCGCGCTTGATGTAGTCGATAAACCCACGTTCGAAACTGATACGCACCGCCCAGTGCATGCTGATCAGCAGCACGATGCAGGTGGCGAAAATAGCGAGGAACAGCTTACCGGTAATGCCCGGGCGCCAAAATTTCACGATCCACTCCTGTTGCGTCGACGGATGACGGTATTAGTGCCGACGTCATCCGGTACCCGGGAAAAGATGAGCGCCGGGAGGGCGATGATCGCCGCCATGCTCAGATAGGTATAGAGAAAGACCTGATGGGTGCTGGCGGCGTCGAGGCTCATATGCTGCTGGCCATACAGCCCCAGCAGCAGCCCGGCGATGGTCACGCCGATACTCATCGACAGCTGCATCACCATCGACAGCAGGCTGTTGCCGCTGCTGGCCAGATCGTCCGGGAGATCTTTCAGCGTCAGGGTATTCATTGAGGAGAAGCGGCTGGAGTTGATCATCCCCTGCAGAAACAGGACCAGCGGCAGCGCGTAATACCAGCCGGCCAGGGCGCTAAACATAAACAGCAGACTGACCGCCGCCAGGCCCAGGGTGCTGGCGACCAGCACCCGACGGTAGCCAAAGCGGTTGACCACCTGGACCACGATCCGCTTCATGCCCATGCTGCCGAGCACCATCGGGATCATCATCAGCCCGGCGTGAAAGGGGGAGAAGCCGAGGCCAATCTGCAGAAACACCGGAGTCATAAACGGCAGCATGCCGCTGCCGATGCGTCCGGCGAAGCTGCCGCCGAGGCCGAGGGAGAAGGTGCGGTTACGAAACAGGTTGAGGCTGAACAGCGCCCGGGCGTTACCGCGGGCGTGCCACAGGTACAGCAGCAGGGCGGCGAGGCCGACGGCCACCAGCCCCGCCAGCCAGCGTGACGATATACCGAGCCCTTTCTGGCCGTCCAGCGCCAGGGTCAGGGTCGCCATCCCGGCGGCCAGCAGCAGAAAGCCGGAGAGATCGAAGCGCCGGGTCTGCAGAGTGTAGTTGGGCATCAGGCAGAGGGTGGCGATGGCGCCGACGATCCCCACCGGGATATTGATGAGGAAGATCCAGTGCCAGGAGGCATACTCCACCAGCACCCCGCCCAGCGCCGGGCCGAGCAGCGGGCCAACCTGGCCCGGCAGGGTGACGAAAGTCATCGCCGCCATGTACTGATCGCGTGGGACGATCTTCATCACCGTCAGGCGACCCACCGGCACCATCATCGCGCCGCCGACCCCCTGCAGCACCCGCGCCATCACCAGCTGGTCAAGGGTGCTGGCCTGGGCGCAAAACAGCGACCCGGCGGTAAACAGCACGATGGCGGTGAAGAAGATATTGCGCACCCCGACCCGGTCGGCCAGCCAGCCGCTGGCCGGCAGCATGACCGCCACCGTCAGGACATAGGAGACGATGATCATATGCATATGCAGCGGGCTCTCCCCGAGGCTTTTGGCCATCGAGGGGAGGGCGGTGTTAACGATGGTGGTGTCCAGCGACTGCATAAAGAAGCCGAACGCCACTATCCATAGCTGCCAGCGCACGCTGGCCGGGAGGTCTGTCATGTTATTCGCTTACCGGTTGAGAGGAGTGACGCGAAAAACGCAACCGCAGACGGTCAAAGAAAAGATAGACCACCGGCGTGGTGTAGAGCGTTAACAGCTGGCTCATCACCAGACCGCCGACGATGGTGATCCCCAGCGGCTGGCGCAGCTCAGAGCCATCGCCCCCGGAGAGCACCAGCGGCAGGGCGCCGAACAGCGCCGCCAGGGTGGTCATCATAATCGGCCGGAAACGCAGCAGGCAGGCCTGGAAAATCGCCTCTTCCGGCGCCAGATTGCCGGTACGCTGCGCCTCAAGGGCAAAATCAACCATCATGATGGCGTTTTTCTTCACGATGCCAATTAATAACATGATCCCGATAAGGGCGATTAGGCTGAACGGGGCATCGAATATCTCCAGCGCCAGCAGGGCGCCCACCCCGGCGGAGGGCAGCGTCGAGAGGATGGTCAACGGATGCACATAGCTCTCATACAGCATCCCCAGCACGATATAGACCGTGGCGATGGCCGCGAGGATCAGGATCACCTGCGCGTTCATGGTCTGCTGAAACACCTGAGCGGTACCGGCAAAGGAGCCGCGCACGCTCGACGGCACCCCGAGCTGGGTCATCGTGCGGTTAATGGCGTCGCTGGCTTCCGACAGCGAGCGGCCGGTGGGCAGGTTAAAGGAGATAGTGGACGCCGCCGACAGCCCCTGATGGTTCACCGACAGCGGGGCGTTGGCCGGCTGCCATTTGGCGAAATAAGCCAGCGGGATCGGCTTGCCCTCGCTGTTGATAACAAACATCTTGTCGAGGGCGCTGACGTCCTGGGTGTAGGCCGGATCCACCTCCATCACCACCTTGTACTGGTTGAGCGGCTGGTAGATGGTGGAGATTTGCCGCTGGCCGAAGGCGTTGTTCAGCAGGTTGTTGGCGTCCTGGACGCTGATGCCGAGGCGCGACATCGTGTCCCGGTCATAGACCAGGTCCATTTCGGCGCCATTGTCCTGCTGATCCGAGTTGACGTCCGCCAGCTCAGGCAGCGCCGCCAGTGCTTTGCGGATCTTCGGCTCCCACTCGCGCAGCGCCGACAGGTCGTCGGACAGCAGGGTGTACTGATAGCTGGCGTTCGACTGCCGGCCGCCGACGCGAATATCCTGCACCGCCATCAGGAACAGGTTGGCCCCGGGCTCGTTGGCCAGCTTTTTGCGCAGCCGGTCGATCACCTGCTGCGCCGTCTCGTGGCGCTGGTCGCGCGACTTGAGGGTGATAAACATCATCCCGCTGTTGACCCGCGAGCCGCCGGTAAAGCCGGTGACGTTATCCACCGCCGGATCTTCACGAATGATCTTCATAAAGTCCTGCAGCTTGCCGCGCATCGCCTGGAAGGAGATGCTCTGGTCGGCCTGAATGCCGCCCATCAGCACCCCGGTGTCCTGCTCCGGAAAGAAGGTTTTCGGGATCGAAATGTAGAGCCAGACGCTGAGGGCGATGGTGCCGAGCACCACCAGGCCGGTCAGCCGGCTGTGCCTGAGCACCCATTTTAACGATTTCCCATAGCCGCCCTGCACGGCCACCAGCAGGCGGCCAAAGCCGCGGTTGCGCGTCGGCTGGTGGGGCTTACCGCTTTTCAGCAGCCAGCCGCACATCATCGGCGTCAGGGTGAGGGACACCGCCAGCGAGATGCCGATCGCCACCGACAGGGTGATGGCGAACTCGCGCAGCAGGCGGCCGGGCAGGCCGCCCATCAGCAGCAGCGGCAGAAACACCGCCACCAGCGACAGGCTCATCGACAGCACGGTAAAGCCGACTTCGCGGCTCCCCTGCAGCGCCGCCTGCAGAGGTTTCATCCCCGCTTCCAGATGGCGGGAGATATTCTCCAGCACCACGATAGCGTCATCCACCACGAAGCCGGTGGCGATGGTCAGAGCCATCAGCGACAGGTTATTGAGGCTGAAGCCGCACAAATACATCGCGGCGAAGGTGCCGATTAAGGAAACCGGGACGGCGACGGCCGGGATCAGCGTGGCGCGCCCCGAGCGCAGGAACAGGAACACCACGAGGATCACCAGCGCCACCGAAATCACCAGCGTCTGCTCCACCTCCTCCAGCGAAGCACGGATGGTCGGCGAGCGGTCCTGGGCGATCTGCAGGTCGATAGCCGCCGGAATGGTCTGCTGCAGCTCCGGCAGGCGGGCGCGGATGCTGTCCACTGTCTGGATAATATTGGCTTCCGGCAGTTTGCGGATCATCAGCAGGATCGCCGGTTTGGCGTTGGTCATCCCGGCGTTGCGCACGTCCTGCACCGAATCCGAGACGGTGGCGACATCCCCCAGCCTCACTGCGGCGCCATTCTGGTAGTGGACGATCAGCGGCTGATAGTCGGCGGCGGTCTTCAGCTCATCGTTGGTCTGCACCTGCCAGCGGTGCGCGCTGTCCTCCAGCGCCCCCTGCGGTTTGCGCACGTTAGCGTCGCTGATGGCGGTGCGCACCGCGTCCAGCGACACGCCCTGGTTGAACAGCGCCTGCGGGTTGAGGTCGACGCGCACCGCCGGCAGGGAGCTGCCGCCGACGTCGACATCACCCACGCCGTCGATCTGCGCGATGGTCTGCGCCAGCTGGGTGGAGGCGAAATCATACAGCTCACCCTGGGAGTAGGTGTCCGAGGTCAGCGTCAGGATCATGATCGGCGCATCGGACGGGTTGGCTTTGCGGTAGGTCGGCCGGCTGGGCATCCCGCTCGGCAGCAGGCTTTGCGCGGCGTTGATCGCCGCCTGAACGTCGCGCGCCGCGCCGTTGATATCGCGGTCGAAGTTAAACTCAAGAATGATGCGCGTACTGCCCAGCGAACTGGAGGAGGTCATCTCATTGACCCCGGCTATCCGTCCCAGGGAGCGTTCCAGCGGGGTGGCCACCGATGAGGCCATGGTCTCCGGGGAGGCCCCCGGCAGCGAGGCGCTAACCATGATCACCGGGAAGTCCACCTGCGGCAGCGGGGCTACCGGCAGCGGGCCGGAGGCGGGGAAGCGCCGCTGATG
>OBUN01000527.1_pt1 | contig 9792 bp, 10 predicted proteins | sample 1475851 | NCBI WGS metagenome assembly OBUN01 (sample SAMEA2579932, study PRJEB22360) | human gut metagenome | reverse complement strand
TGTTAGGAATTATAACATACAAAAAAATGAATTACTAGTTTTTTAATCGAAAAAGATTTCCTTCAAAAAAAGAAATAAATGAGAGCAAAACAGGAAAAATTGACAATAGTCCTTAAAAAGTAGAAAATAAAGGCAGTGAATAAAAGGCAAAGGTAGGATGAGAATGAGCAATCAAGAAGCCATTGGATTAATTGATTCTGGCGTTGGTGGATTAACTGTTTTAAAGGAAGCGCTAAAACAATTACCAAATGAACGATTAATTTATTTAGGAGATACAGCCCGTTGCCCATATGGTCCACGACCAGCCGAACAAGTCGTTCAGTTTACTTGGGAAATGGCCGATTTTTTATTGAAAAAACGAATAAAAATGCTAGTAATCGCATGTAATACCGCGACGGCTGTCGCATTAGAAGAAATTAAAGCTGCCTTGCCAATTCCAGTTGTCGGTGTTATTTTACCTGGCGCACGAGCAGCCGTTAAAGTCACAAAAAATAACAAAATTGGTGTCATAGGTACCTTAGGGACAATCAAAAGTGCTTCCTATGAAATCGCCATTAAAAGTAAGGCACCAGCAATTGAGGTGACTAGTTTAGCTTGCCCTAAATTTGTCCCCATTGTTGAAAGTAATCAATATCGTTCTTCCGTAGCAAAAAAAATTGTGGCAGAAACACTTCAAGCACTACAATTAAAAGGACTTGATACGTTGATTTTAGGTTGTACCCATTACCCGTTGTTACGTCCGGTGATTCAAAATGTGATGGGGAGTCATGTGACATTAATTGACTCAGGAGCCGAAACAGTTGGCGAAGTCAGCATGCTTCTCGATTATTTTGACATTGCCCATACGCCTGAAGCGCCTAAACAGACCCATGAATTTTATACAACTGGTTCTGCAAAAATGTTTGAAGAGATTGCAAGCAGTTGGCTTGGTATAGAGAACTTAAAAGCACAACAGATTCACTTAGGAGGAAACGAAAATGATTAGACATGATAGTCGTGCACCAAAAGAATTGCGAAAGATCACTATTGAAACCAATGTTTTTAAACATCCAGAAGGTTCGGTGGTTATTTCGTTTGGCGATACAAAAGTAATTTGCTCAGCCACTGTCGAAGAAAAGGTTCCCCCATTTTTACGAGGCGGGGGAACAGGTTGGGTAGCAGCTGAATATAGCATGCTCCCTCGCGCGACGAACACAAGAAATATTCGGGAAAGTGCGAAAGGAAAATTAACAGGGCGAACAATGGAGATTCAACGTTTGATTGGGCGGTCATTGCGAGCTGTTGTTGACTTAGAAAAGTTAGGGGAACGGAGCATTGTTGTCGATTGTGATGTGATTCAAGCAGATGGGGGAACCCGTACAGCTAGTATTACAGGCGCTTTTGTTGCTCTACGCTTAGCAGTCAATCATTTATTGATGACTGGTGCGCTAGCGGAAGACCCAATTAAAGAGCATTTAGCTGCTGTCAGCGTGGGTATTTTACCCGATGGTTATTGTGTGCTGGACTTAGATTACGCAGAGGACTCGAATGCTGCAGTGGATATGAACATCGTGATGACCGAGTCTGGTGAATTTGTGGAAATTCAAGGAACCGGTGAAGAAGCTACCTTCTCAGGAGATGAGTTAAATGCCATGCTCTTTTATGGAAAAACAGGGATTGAGGAATTAATTACGTATCAGAAAGAAGCGCTTTATGCTTTAGCCTCTGAAGAAGTCCCTTCGCAAGATTCAGAAGAGAAAGTGATTGTCATTGCGACTAGAAATCCTGGTAAAGCGAAAGAGTTTAGTTCAATTTTTGGTGAAAAAGGATATACAGTTAAGACGTTATTAGATTATCCGAATTTGCCAGATGTAGAAGAAACTGGTCGAACATTTGAAGAAAATGCTCGTCTAAAAGCTGAAACAATTGCAGAAATTTTACAGAAACCAGTATTAGCAGATGATTCAGGATTAATTGTTGATGCGTTAGGGGGAATGCCAGGAATCTATTCTGCTCGTTTTGCTGGTGAACCAACTAATGATGCTTCAAATAATGCGAAACTATTGCACGAGTTAACGGGCGTGCCAAAAGAAAAAAGACAAGCGCGTTTCCATTGTACATTGGTTTTTGCTGAACCAAAGAAAGAAAGTCTGGTGGTCGAAGCTGAATGGCCAGGAGAAGTCGGTACGATTCCTCGTGGTGAAGGAGGCTTTGGGTACGATTCACTTTTCTATGTTCCAGAGCTTGGTAAGACGGCAGCTGAATTGTCTGGAGAAGAGAAAAATAAAGTCAGTCATCGTGGACAAGCAGTGGCAAAATTAAAAGAACAATGGGAAGAATGGCTAAAAAAATAGGAGTTGAAACGTATGAAAATCTTGGTAGTAAGCGATAACCATGGCGATCGCGACTGTTTAGTTGACTTAGTGAATCATTATGAAGGACAAGTCGATGCACTCTTTCACTGTGGTGATTCTGAATTAGAACCGACAGATGAACTTTGGCAGAAATTAATTGTAGTCCAAGGAAATTGTGATTTTTATGATGAATTTCCCAAAACTGTGACTAAAAAAGTGGGGGATCAAGTTATTTATATGACACATGGTCATTTAGCCAATGTTAGAATGGGACTCACGACACTTGCTTTACAAGCGGAAGAAGCAGGAGCGACAATTGCCTTATTTGGTCACACTCATGTACTGGGCGCAGAGCGACACAATAACATTCTCTTTGTTAATCCGGGAAGTATTCGTTTACCTCGTGGACCAGTTCAAGAGAAAACATATGCCATAATTGAAAGTACACCTGAACAATATCTCGTTCAGTACTATAACAAAGAGCACCAACCATTGGAACGATTAAAGGCAACGTTTACGAAGTAAGTGAATGTTAAGAAATAAGTGCTACTTTTTTATTTATCAGATTTTGAGCGTAGGACAAAAATCTCTTTTTGATTTTTGTCCTACGCTCTTTTTTTAGTCGACTTGGATAACCTTTAAGCCGGTCTTACGAAGTTCTGTAATTAAAGTTGATGAGCAATGTTTGTCTGTAATCAAACAATCAAAAGCGGTAATATCAGCAATTTTAAATTTAGATGTCAAGCCGATTTTTCGATGGTCCGCGACCAGAATTTTTACTTTTGTTGTTTGTTTTATCATAAGCTCATTAATTTTTGCTTCATTGAAAATTTTTGTAGTGACGCCATGTTCTAAACTGACCCCGCTACAGCCAATTACGCAAACATCGGCATGCGTTGCGGTGATTGTGTTAATGGCAATATCTCCTACCAGAACTTCTTTGGGAAAACGTAATTCGCCTCCGGTCAAAATATAATTGTATTGAGAAACATGAGGCTTGGTGGCAATTTTTAAATTATTCGTTACGATGGTCAGATGGTCGGCCTTTAAATAATGGAGAATATTCAAAGCAGTGGAACTTGAATTAATGAAAACGGTATCATAATCACTTAGATAGCTACAAGCAACACGAGCAATGGCTTGTTTTAATAACTCCGGTCCTGATTGATCAAAGTCTTTCTGATTTTGGTCGTTGTAAATACAATACCCATATTTTCGAATGATGTCATTCTTAGTTTCTAAGACATTTAAATCACGACGAATTGTGCTTAAGGAAACATTTAAAGCATCTGCTAATTTATAGGTAGTCATTTGTTTGTTTTTTTGCAGCAGCGCGAGAATGTTTTGTTGCCTTTTTTCAATGGTTTCTAATGAACTTTTCAAGTAATACAACCTCCTTTAGTTATTTTTTTGGACACGGTCCCCCATGAAATAGTATAACTCATAGGAAAACAAAACACGTAAAAGAATCATTAAAAGTGCAAACAATCATATAAAAGGGTTTTCATTGTGATTTTTTGCGGCTATGATTTTCTTATAAAGCATAACACAATCATTTGAGAAGAGGAGTGGTAGCATGAGCAAATCGATTCATGAAATTACAAAAGAAAGTTGGTTGAAGGCGACATTTCCAGAATGGGGCACTTATTTAAACGAAGAAATTAATCAGACAACTGTGCTTCAAGGAACGGTTGCACTCTGGTGGCTTGGTTGTACAGGCATTTGGCTGAAAACGCATGAGAACACGAATATTTTATGTGATTTATGGTGTGGAACAGGAAAACAAACGCACGGGAACGGCTTAATGAAAAATGGACATCAAATGATGCGCATGAGTGGTTGCCAAAAAATGCAACCTAATTTAAGAACACAACCTTTTGTGATTGATCCTTTTGAAATAAAAGAGGTTGATGCTTTAGTTGTCACACATATTCATTCAGACCATTTGGATATTCACACAGCTGCTGCTGTTCATCAAAATTGTCCTAAGGCTCTATTTATTGGTCCAAAAGAAGTAGTGAAAACATGGCAGCGTTGGGGTGTTCCGGCAGAAAAAACACGGGTTATAGAACCTGGTCAAGAAATAAAAGTGAATGATGTGAATGTAGTGGCCTTGGAAGCTTTTGATCGAACCGCGCTAATTACTTCTGATGATCCTGAAAATACATTTAAAGGTAAAATGCCTCAGGACATGAATGAACTAGCTGTCAATTATCTATTTGAAACCTCAGGTGGTACGGTATATCACGCCGGAGACTCTCATTATTCTAACTTGTTTGCGAAACATGGTAATCAATATGCAATTGATGTTTGCTTAGGAGCATATGGCGAAAATCCTCGCGGTATCACAGATAAAATAACTTCTGTTGATATGTTGAGAATGGCAGAATCTTTAAATGCGAAAGTAGTCATTCCTGTTCATTATGATATTTGGTCTAATTTTATGGCGGATCCAAAAGAAATCATGGAAATTTGGAAATTTAAAAAAGATCGTTTACATTATCAATTTAAACCATATATTTGGCAAGTGGGTGGCAAATTTGTTTATCCAGATGACAAAGACAACTTAGAATTTAACTTTGATCGTGGCTTTGATGATGTTTTTGTTAAAGAAAATGATACACCATTTCCTTCATTCTTGTAAGAAAGGCTGGATGTACAATGTTAACTTATTTTTGGGAGCAAGAGCTTATTCATTACCCTGATAAAGAACCGGTTAGTTGGCAAGAAGCGATTCAGGAAAGTTGTTTGATTTTACTCCAAAAACACATCATCGATCAGAGTTATGTCGATGAGATTATTCAGTGTGTCGAAACGTTTGGACCTTATATCATCATTGCTCCTGAAGTAGCTATGCCACATTCATCAGAGGAAAGCGCAGGCGTTTTTGGAACGGCCATTTCTTTTACAAAATTTAAGCAATCTGTCACTTTTACTGGCGATCAAGAAGCAAAAACAGCAACATTATTTTTTACATTGGCAGCCCAAAATCCCGCCGAACATCTTGAAAATATCCAGCAATTGATGGATTTATTGATGACGGATGGCGTGATTGCTGACTTGTTAGAGACAAATACGCCAATGGATTTTAAAGAAGTTATGGAGAAATATCAATTATAGGGGGAAAAATCAATGGGGGAGTTCTTGTTAAATAGTTGGACTTATTTTGCTACGAACGTTTTAACACAGCCAGCATATTTGATTGGTTTCATTGTGTTATTAGGTTATCTCTTGTTACGGAGGCCCTTTTATGAATGTTTAGCAGGTTTTCTGAAAGCAACAGTTGGTTATTTTATTTTGAGTGTTGGTTCTGGTGGTTTGGTTAATAATTTTCGCCCTATTCTAGTAGGCTTGAAAGAGCGATTTAATTTACAGGCGATGGTTACCGATCCATATTTCGGGCAAAATGCAGTCGATGCAGGATTGATGAAAACCTTTGGACGAACCTTTGGTGATGTGATGATTTTGTTATTGATCGCATTTATTATGAATATTTTGTTGGTTCGTTTTCAAAAATATACAAAATTGAGAGCCGTTTTTACAACAGGGAATGTTCAGATTCAACAAGCAGCTACCGCTTTCTGGATTTTACTCTTTTGTTTTCCTAACTTAGGTAGAATCGAAGTACTAATTTTTATGGGCTTAATTCTTGGGTGTTATTGGGCAGTTGCTTCAAATTTAACGGTAGGGATTACGCAGGAATTAACAGAAGGTGCTGGTTTTGCGGTAGCCCATCAACAAATGTTTGGCATATTTATTTTTGCAAAATTAGCAGAATGGTTGAAAAAACGTGATCAAAAGAAACATCGTTCAGAGAAGGTCGATAAAAAATTGGAAGATATCGAATTACCAGGATTTCTATCCATTTTTAATGAAAATATGGTTGCTACGTCCATTTTGATGCTCTTTTTCTTTGGCATTATCTTGCTTGTTTTGGGACAAGATTATTTAATTCAAGCTAAATTTATGCAAGAAGGGCAGAGTTTCTTCTTTTATATCATGACCACTTCATTAAATTTTGCTGTCTATTTAGCTATCTTACAATTAGGCGTTAGAACCTTTGTCGACGAGTTGACGCAGTCATTCCAAGGAATTTCAAATACCATTTTACCAGGTGCTGTTCCTGGGATTGACGTAGCAGCGACTTTCGGGTTTGGCTCGCCCAACGCAGTAACAATTGGGTTTCTCTTTGGCGCATTAGGCCAGTTTTTAATGATTGGCTTACTGATTCTATTAAAGTCTCCGACAATCGTTATTGCGGGTTTTATCCCATTGTTTTTTGATAACGCTGTCATAGCTGTTTATGCAAATAATCGTGGCGGAGTAAAAGCTGCTTGTTTATTCCCATTCCTTTCAGGTTTAATCCAAGTAGGTGGCTCAGCTTTATTTGCTACATGGATTGGATTATCTCAATATGGCGGTTATTTGGGTATGTTCGATTGGGCAACAGCTTGGCCGTTATTTACAATCATTATGAAAGTTCTAGGCTATGTTGGCGTAGCAGTGGTGGTGATTGGGTTACTAATAATTCCGCAACTTCAGTATCGAAAAAATCCAGAAGGTTACTTTATGATTGTCAATGATTATGAACAATATGCTAAAAAATTTCAAGAGAATTAAAGGAGGAATTTGAAATGAGAATACTTGTTTCCTGTGCCAATGGTTCTGGCACGAGTCTAATGATGATGCGGAGTGTTGAAAAAGCAATGAAAGAATTAGGTGTACCGATTACAAAAATTCATCATTGCGCCATTTCAGAAGGAAAAAGCTCTGCTAGCCAATACGACGTTGTTTTTACTCCAGTCAATTTTTTACAAATGTTTCAGCAAGCAGAAAAACGTGGAGTCACAGTGATTGGCATTAAAAATGTAATGTCTGCAAAAGAAATTCAAGAAAAATATATGGCTTCAGATCGTTATCAAAAATCTGAATAAAAGGGTGGTAAAGATGAAAAGACCAAACTTACAAATCGCTTTAGATCATAATAGCTTAGAAGACGCTTTAGCAGATTGTATGAAAGTTGGAGAAATTGTCGATATTATCGAAGTTGGCACTATTTTGTGTTTACAAGAAGGCCAAAAAGCAATTCGTTGTTTAAAACGCATGTTTCCTAATAAAACGATTGTTGCTGATACAAAATGTGCTGATGCGGGCGGTACAGTTGCTCGTAATGTCGCACAAGCAGGCGCTGATTTCATGACGGTCATTTGTTGCGCCACCTTACCAACGATGGCTGCAGCTCAAAAAGAAGTCCGAGAATTACAAGTAGAACTATATGGAAATTGGACAATGCAACAAGCTCGACAATGGCGAGAATTAGGGATTAATCAGGTGATTTATCATCAAAGTAGAGATGCTCTTTTAGCTGGCGGTAGCTGGGGAGAAAAAGATTTGAATAAAGTTCAAGAACTAATTGACTTAGGCTTTGAAGTGTCCGTCACAGGTGGTTTAACTGTCGAAACGCTTGAATTGTTTCAAACAATGGCAGTTGCAACATTTATTGCGGGCCGTGGGATTACCGAATCAAAAAATCCTGAACAAGCAGCCAAAGATTTTCAAAAAAAAATCGATCAGATTTGGAAGTGATAAAATGGCACGAATTGGACTGTATGAAAAAGCACTCCCGCAAAATTTAACTTGGGCAGAACGATTAACATGGGCCAAAAAGTTAGGGTTTGATTTTTTAGAAATGTCAATTGATGAATCCGATGAACGTTTAGCACGATTGGCTTGGACACCAAGCCAGTTACAAGAACTTTATCAATTAATGGTGAAAGAAGATTTTTTTATCCATTCTTTGTGTTTAAGTGGTCATCGGCGGTTTCCTTTAGGCTCTTTAAATAAAGAAACACGTGAAAAAGGGCGGAAAATTTTATCTCAAGCGATTCGTTTGGCTCATCAATTAAACATACGGGTAATTCAAATAGCTGGCTATGACGTCTTTTACGAAGAAAAAACTGCCGAAACAAGGGAATTTTTTCTTCAAGGTCTGAAAAAGGGCGTTGAGGAAGCTGCACAATACGGTGTCATTCTGGCTGTTGAGATTATGGATGACCCTTTTATGAATAGCATACAAAAATTTCTAGAAATTAAGGAACAAATTCCGTCTCCTTTTTTGCATGTTTATCCTGATTTAGGTAATTTGTCTGCTTGGCCGGAAAATAATCCGGCGGTTGAGCTTGAAAAGGGAATTGCTGAAATCGCTGCTATTCACTTAAAAGATACCTTCGCTGTAACAGACACATTTGAAGGGAAGTTTCGGGAAGTTACTTTTGGAGAAGGCTGTGTTGATTTTACAGGCTTATTAAAAACACTCAAGCGGTTAAACTATAGTGGTCCTTTTTTAATTGAAATGTGGAATGAAACGGATTTGAATTTTCAAGAAAAAATTCAAGCCGCGCAGCAGTATCTCTATCCCAAATTAGCAGAGGTGGGTTATTATGAACAATAAAGCGATCATCCAAGCAATGAAACAACGTGTTTATGAAGCGAATCTGGCTTTGCCAAAACTGGGCTTAGTCAAATTAACGTGGGGCAATGTTAGTGAAATCAATCGGACATTAGGGATTATCGTAATTAAACCAAGCGGCGTCAAGTATCAAGAAATGACCAAGGAACAGATGGTAGTGACTGATTTAAACGGACAACTATTGGAAACCAATGCATTAAAGCCGTCTTCTGATTTACCCACGCATCTTTATCTTTATCAAAAAATGCCAGAAATTGGAGCGATTGCGCACACGCACTCCCTGAATAGTGTTACGTGGGCTCAAGCAGGGCGAGCCTTACCTCCTTACGGTACCACCCATGCGGATGCTTTTTATGGCGCTGTACCTTGCACAAGAGCGCTCTCTGAAAGTGAAATTAAAGAAAACTATGAAGAAGAGACTGGCAAAGTCATTGTTGAAACATTTCATGAACAAGAACTAGATCCTTTAGCAATTCCAGGAGTGCTAGTTTATGGACATGGCCCATTTACTTGGGGAATGACTCCGGAAAAAGCAGTTGAAAACAGCTTGATTTTAGATGAAATCTGTTCAATGGCACGTTTGACGGAAATAATTAATCCAGCTGTTGAACCAATTGATCATTTTTTATTGGATAAACACTATCTTAGAAAACATGGGATTTCCGCTTATTATGGTCAGTGATGGCTGTGATGAAACGTGTGAAAAAGAAGGATAATTGACTGATTAATTGGTCTTTTATAAAAACTTAGTTGTCTGTTATGGGACAACTAAGTTTTTATTTTTTTGAGAAAGCGTTCTCTTTTTTTGGGGAGAATAGAACAAAACGTTAATTTTCGTTTGTTAAGTTATGAAGAATTTGCGAATTCCAAGACTTTTTCCGCAGAATTAGGTACAATAAGTTACGTGTTAAAGAATTAGAAATGGAGGCAACCCAATCATGATAGGGACTGCTGTAAAAGAATTATTATTAGAAAAACAAGAAACATTTT
>OBUN01000491.1_pt1 | contig 10464 bp, 10 predicted proteins | sample 1475851 | NCBI WGS metagenome assembly OBUN01 (sample SAMEA2579932, study PRJEB22360) | human gut metagenome | reverse complement strand
CTTTTGACAGCTCATAAAGAAATTGAGGACTTAACTTTGGTACGTGAAGTTTCTCATTTTAAACCAATTCTTGAAAATGAATTGTCAAACCTTATCTACAATGCTTTGTGGTTTAGCCCAGCAACACAAGCTATCATTGCTTATATTAAGGAAACACAAAAAGTTGTTAATGGTATCGCTAAAGTTAAACTTTACAAAGGGCATGCTCAAGTAGTAGCACGTCAATCAGCTAATTCATTGTACGATGAAAACTTGGCTACTTACACATCAGCTGACAGCTTTGATCAGGATGCTGCGATTGGATTTATCAAGCTTTGGGGTCTTCCAACTCAGGTTAATTCACAAGTTAACCATCCGTTTGACAATTAATGACAGATTTCATAAGAAAAGTAGGATATGAGAAGAAAAATTCTTAATATCAGATAAAAGTGGACAGGGAGACGCATCTGATACTCTTTTCTTATAACTTATATTATTCTCGTGAAGACGTTCTGAGAGGCGTCACGAGCCTAAATAAAATACGACAGAGATCGGGTTTTAGGAAAACAAGTGTCCAGAGAGACAAATTAAGCTAGACAAATACTATCTAGCTTTTTTCATTTAAGTTATTGTGACCAAAGAGGTTGTTGCTTGTTATAAGTATTAAGAAAGGATGGAAGATTATCCCAGCGTGGGGCAATCTTCAACATAAAACTATGGCAGAAAATCATAAACTATGGGGCGGTCGGTTCGAAGCTAGTCTTGAAAAATGGGTAGAAGAATTTGGTGCTTCAATCTCATTTGACCAAAAGATGGCAGAGTTTGATTTGAAAGGATCTATTGCCCATGTAACCATGCTGGGTGAGACAGGAATTATTACCAAGGAGGAGTCTTTACAAATTAAACAAGGCTTGGAAGAGCTTCTGGAGGAATATAAGGCTGGTAAGCTAGAATTCGATGTTTCTAACGAAGATATTCATATGAATATGGAAAGTCTTTTAACGGCTAAAATTGGACCTGTGGCAGGAAAGCTTCATACAGCACGTTCACGTAACGACCAAGTAGCGACAGATATGCACTTATATCTGAAAGCCAAATTAGTGGAAGTTATTGAGAAACTTGATAATTTACGTAATACCTTGGTAAGTCTAGCAGACAAACATACCTACACAATTATGCCAGGTTACACCCACTTACAGCATGCTCAGCCGATTTCTTTTGGTCACCACTTGATGGCTTACTACAACATGTTCACACGTGATTCTGAACGTTTTGAATTTAATATCAAGCATACCGATATTTCCCCACTTGGTGCTGCCGCTCTAGCAGGGACAACTTTCCCTATTGATCGTAATATGACATCTGACTTAATGGGCTTCGCAAAGCCATATAGCAATTCCTTGGATGCTGTTTCCGATCGTGACTTTATTCTCGAATTCTTGTCAAACTCAAGTATTCTCATGATGCATATGACACGTATTTGTGAAGAAATCATTAACTGGTGTTCTAACGAGTTTAAGTTTGTAACTCTATCTGATACTTTTTCAACAGGCTCTTCCATTATGCCTCAAAAGAAAAATCCAGATATGGCGGAGCTTATTCGTGGAAAATCAGGTCGTGTTTATGGTAATCTGATTGGACTGTTGACTGTGATGAAATCACTACCTTTGGCTTATAATAAAGACCTACAAGAAGATAAAGAAGGTATGTTTGATACGGTAGAAACGATTACTGTCGCTATTGACATCATCGCAGGGATGCTCAACACTATGACTGTTAACGATAAACATATGGCAGATTCAACAGAGAAAGATTTTTCAAATGCTACAGAGTTGGCTGATTATCTTGCGTCTAAAGGACTTCCATTTCGTGAAGCACATGAGATTGTTGGAAAACTTGTCCTTGAGTGTACCAAAGCTGGCTATTATCTTCAGGATGTTCCTCTCGAACGTTATCAAGAAGTTTCAGATTTAATTGAAGAGGACATCTATGAGACACTCAAATCTCATACAGCTGTTGAGCGTCGTCATTCCCTTGGTGGAACTGGTTTTGACCAGGTTAAATGGCAAATCAAAGAAGCTCAAAAAGCTCTAAAAAAATAAGTCTCTAAGGCCCTAACCATAAGGTTTTGGGCTTTTTTGCTATTTATGATATAATAGTACTAATTTTGAGTTTGGAGTCGCATTTTGAAAAAATCTTATCGCGTTAAGAAAGAGAAAGACTTTAAAGCATTATTTGATGCAGGACACAGTGTTGCTAATCGAAAATTTGTTGTCTACAGTCTGAATCGTGATCTGCCTCATTTTAGAGTAGGTTTGTCGGTCAGTAAGCGTCTTGGTAATGCGGTTACTCGGAATCGGGTAAAACGTCGTCTACGACATGCACTGATGGACATGTCATCTCAGTTAGAACATCAAGATTTTGTCGTTATTGCTCGTAAAGGTGTTGAAGACCTAAGTTACCAAGACATTTATAGCAATCTCGTTCATGTCTTAAAAATAGCAAAGTTGTATAAGGGCTAAAAAATTATTTTGCTTCTTTACATTGTAGGATAAACTAAAATCACTCCTGATTTTTGAGATACTCTTAATGAATGGAAGCGAAGCAGTTCTTTATCGTATTAAAAAGGAGTTTTTAGTGAAGAAAAAACTTAATATATCTGTTTTAGGTGCAGGAGCTCTCTTGCTTTTGTCCGCGTGTGGACGAAGTGATGTTACAAGTCACTCTACAGGCCTTTGGGAACGTCTTATTTTAATGTTTGGGAAGGCTATTCAAGGGCTTTCATTTGGTGGTTCTATTGGATTAGGTATTATTATTTTCACGATTTTAATTCGTGCGGTAATGATTCCTCTGTATAATCGCCAAATTAAGTCAAGCCGTGAACTACAAGAGTTGCAGCCAGAGTTACGTCGCTTGCAGAGTGAGTATCCTGGACGCGAGAATCGTGAAGCTCTTGCTTATGCACAACAAGAACTTTATAAAGAGCATGGTGTAAATCCTTACGCAAGTCACCTTCCTCTTATAATTCAGTTTCCTATTTTGATGGCTCTTTACGGAGCTCTCACGCGAGTGCCAGAATTGCGAGAAGGAACATTTCTCTGGGTTGATCTAGGTCAGAAAGACCCTTACTTTATTCTTCCGATTTTGGCGGCTGCTTTCACTTTCCTTTCAACTTGGTTGACAAATAAGGCGGCTAAAGATCGTAGTGCAATGCTTCTTGTTATGAATATCATGCTTCCAATCTTTATTTTCTGGTTTGGAACTCAGATTTCTTCAGGGGTAGCACTTTACTGGGCAGTTTCAAACGCCTTCCAAGTTGTTCAGATTTTGGCTTTTAATAATCCGTTTAAAATCATTGAAGAACGTAATCGTTTGGAAGCAGAAGAAAAAGAACGTGAAGCTAAGATTCGTCGTGCCAAGAAAAAGGCGCATAAACGTAAATAAGGAGGCTTATTATGGTTGTCTATTCTGGACGAACAGTCGAACAAGCTATCGAAAAAGGTTTGAAAGATCTTAATTTATCCCGTATGAAGGCTCATATTAAGGTTATTTCTCGTGAGAAAAAAGGTTTTTTAGGGTTCGGAAAGAAGCCAGCTCGAGTTAGCGTTGAACCAATAAATGAAAAGATAGCTCATGAAGCAGATCAAAACACCGTTAAAGTGGCTCCTGATGCTGTAAAACATCCGGATGATTTTGTTACAAGTTCCAAAGAAGAAACTATTGCTTCCAAGAAAGTGACAAAGCTTGTTACGGTTTCAGATAATAAGGAAGAGTCACAGGAAATCTTAACGCAACCAGTGGCTACTGAGACCTTTGGGGAAGAGTTGCCTGGTAAAATACAGGAGCAACCAAAGGCGACAGTCATTCCTTTATCTGTTAAGCGCGAGTCATCAGAAGAGGATGCTACAGAACCTGAGGTTACTTCTCTTGCGCCCAAATTAGAACCTGTTGCTCAACTTCAGACTGTAGAAACTTCAGAATCAGAAGATGATTTCAGCTCTTTTGTGGCATCTGAGTTTAGTTCAGATGAATCTTCTGAAAGCAATTTAGAAGAAGTTCAAGCAGCTGCAGATGACGTTTTATCTTACCTTGAAAAAATCATCTATGAAATGGATGTTGATGCTAGTCTGGAGGTTAGTCACAATCGTCGTAATATCATTATACAGATTGAGACAGACCAGCCAGGACGTGTTATTGGCTATCACGGTAAGGTTCTTAAGTCTTTACAACTTTTAGCACAAAATTATTTGCACGACCGTCATTCTAAACGCTCTAGTGTTGTTCTTAATGTTCGTGATTATTTAGAGCAACGTACAGAGACTCTGATTGACTTAGCAGAAAAAATAGCAGCCAAAGTAAAAGAAACAGGGAGAGAGTATGTGATGGATCCAATGACCAACAGCGAACGTAAAATCATTCATAAGTCTCTCTCTCAAATTGAAGGTGTAGAAAGTCACTCAGAAGGTGATGATCCTAATCGTTATGTTGTGGTGACAAAAGTATAATTAGAATAGAGTTTATTGCTTACAAAAACTAGTCTTATGGTGCTGCACCCCAATAATGGGACAAGCAAAAAACCTCTTATACGACCAGTTTTCTGTACTCTACAGGAGACTGGTCATTTAATTTTTGTTGAATTCTAGTTTCATTATAAAATATGATGTAATTTTTAACAATATCTGTTATATTATCTTTGGTTAAGTTTCTCCATTTATGGAGATAGAAGATTTCAGACTTGAGAACAGGATGGAACCATTCGATACAGGCATTATCTGCTGGTGTTTCTTTTCGGGACATGGAGCGGGTGATACCTTTTTCTATACAAGCCTGATAGTAGGCTTTTGAGGTGTAGACAGATCCCGGATCGCTGTGTAAAAGTACCCCTTGAGGTATCTCAAGTTGATTAAGAGTGTCGGGCACAAAGTCCGTATCTTGGCACTCGGAGATGGTATAAGCTACTATTTCACGATTATAGAGATCCACGGTTGAAGATAGATAAAGTCTACAGTTTCCAAAGTAAAGGTAGGTGATGTCTGTGACAAGCTTCTCCATAGGCTTGTCTACCTGAAAATCACGATCTAGCTTATTGTCTGTTACGTGGTAAGTTTTACCTAGATTTGGTACTTTCTTGGGACGTGTCCGACAGAGCCATCCACTCTCCTTCATGATACGATAAACTTTCTTCTGATTAACGACAGGACTATGAATTTTCTTGAGCAAGCGAGTGATGGTTCGATAGCCATAAATAAAGTGATTTTCTATACAGAGTGATTTTGTCTGCTATGTCGTCTCTTTTCTGAGAATTCTTACACTACTGTTTCTAGTTTACCAGATTTCAACAGGAGTGTTTTCTTGTGTCTCATTTCATGGGTGCAGTGCCTATTTTAAGGCTAGTTTTTTTTGACAATGAAAAGTAGTCTCTGTCTAACAAAGTAAAAACAGGGTCAAAATGAGACGTAATACTACCAAACTAAAGGAAAAGTTAATCACAACTGGAATCGGGAGAGATAAGAGCAAAAGGTATCGAACAACTATCTATACGAATTGGCGATAATTTTAACGAGAAGGCTATCCAGGAGAACGTGAGTACCATGCTAGATATCTATATGGAAGGAGCTAAACAATGGAGATCTCGATTATCTACGCATATCCAAACAACAATAGCTACAATGTCTCTATACTAGAGACTGAAAAAAGAATTTATCACTCCTAAAAGGCATTAGAATCTTTAATTTGTACAAAGATGATCCTGTTTTACGATTCGATGCCATGTATAGGAGAAGAGACTTAGCCCATGATATAGATATGAAAGTCTATAGAGACTTGTTGATTTGGACAGTTCATTTGATTTTTATATTTCTAACTTGGAGGAGTGGGATGCCAGCAATCTTAAAAGGATATATTGAACGAGTTTTTGTTGCTGGTTTTGCTTATGATAATACAGTACGCGGTTTAAAAGGTAGACTTGGTGATACGGTGCGGATCATTACTACACATAATACACCAAAGATTTTTTCCTTTTGCGCAAGACCACACTAAAGTTTTAAAATATCAAATCCTAAACAACTTGTGGCATTAAACTAGTCAAAGTCACTTAGTTTGCGCGTGTTGAATATATGAGTGAGCAAAAGCGAAAAAACAAAGCTCAAAAAAATTGCAAAAATAGCTAAGGGGTGATATATACTAGATTTTTAAAACCCCTCTACTACGGTTATTGGTCTGTTCTTTTTATTAATGAATCTTTTAGTACTTCAAGATATGGTGAAAATAATCTCTAAGTATTTCTTGACAAGAGCATGCTATTACTATAAAATAATATGGTATGTTTAGTAACTGATCAAAAATAGCCGGCTAAACGAATACGAAAATTTATCAGGAGGTATTCAACGTGAAACGTACTTATCAACCAAGTAAAATCCGTCGTCAACGTAAACACGGATTCCGTCACCGTATGTCAACTAAAAACGGACGTCGCGTTCTTGCAGCTCGTCGTCGTAAAGGACGTAAAGTTCTTTCAGCTTAAGACAACAAAAAAGCAATAGTGCTCGAGACTGTTGCTTTTTTGTTGTCTTTACGGAACCATTATCTGTGCTAGTGGTTCCGTAAAGCTTTTAGCGATGTATCAAATAGTCCTCCTACTAAAGTGTTTTATTAGATAAGGTTTCCCGACCACTAATTAATATATTAAAGGAGGATTTTTGTTGAGACAGAATAATAGTTTAGCACATACTACATGGAATTCTATGTATCATATTGAGTTCGCACCCAAATATTGACGTCAGATAATTTATGGGAAATACAAAGCAAGTATTGGTCAAATTTTACGGTTAATATGTGAAAGAAAAGGCGTTGAAATTCATGAAGCAGCAGCTTGCTCAGATCATATTCACACGTTGGTGAGTATACCATTTAAATTAGGTATCTCTTCATTTATTGGATATTTAAAGGGTGAGAGTAGCTTAATGGTATTTGACCGACACGCCAATTTAAAATATAAATATGGGAATCGCAAATTTTGGTGTCGAGGCTTTTATGTTGATACGGTTGGGCAAAATCAGAAGCGAATTGAAGAATATATTCGTAATCCATTACAAGAGGACATGATAGCAGATCAGTTCAATCTTTTCGAGGAATATGATCCGTTTACAGGTGAGAAGAATCAAAGAAAGTAATCCTAAAGATTCCCACTAGACGGGGCAGCTAGCAAAGGTGGTGCTGAAGGGAAACCATTCGGTAGGCCTCTAGACATCGGTCGGAAGCAGAGTCTTTCAGCTGAAGAGCAAGCCGCCCGTTCTGATATGGCCCCTGTCAAGTAGACAGCTTAAATACCTAACAATAGTGTTTGTTTTTAAGTTTAGTCGTACAAAATAAATGTACGGGTGATTTTGACTTGCTGAAAATGTTAGGCGATGGGCTTTAAAGAGTTTGAATCGACAGTTTGAAAATAGAGAGCTGACAATTCTTATAAAATTTGATACACTAAAGCAGTTGTGGATAATGTTCGCTTGTTAAAAAATACTTAGGATTGTTTTTCCTAACGTAAGGAGTATAAATGACTGATTTTCCTATTAAATATCGTCTAATAAAGAAAGAAAAATACACAGGAGCACGCCTGGGAGAAATTATAACGCCTCATGGCACCTTTCCAACACCGATGTTTATGCCTGTCGGTACCCAAGCTACTGTAAAAACGCAATCCCCTGAAGAATTAAAGCAGATGGGTTCAGGAATTATTTTGGCAAATACCTATCATCTATGGCTGAGACCTGGTGATGAGCTTGTTGCTAAAGCTGGTGGACTCCATAAGTTTATGAATTGGGACCAAGCCATTCTTACAGATAGTGGAGGATTCCAGGTTTACTCATTGGCGGAAAAGCGAAACATTTCAGAGGAAGGTGTAACCTTTAAAAATCACCTTAATGGAAGTAAGATGTTTCTTTCTCCTGAAAAAGCTATCTCAATTCAGAATAATCTCGGCTCAGATATTATGATGAGCTTTGACGAATGTCCGCAATTTTACCAGCCATACGATTATGTCAAAAAATCTATCGAACGTACAAGTCGTTGGGCAGAGCGTGGACTAAAAGCACATCGTCGGCCACACGATCAAGGGCTCTTTGGTATTGTACAAGGAGCTGGTTTCGAAGACCTTCGCAGACAATCTGCGCATGATTTGGTTTCTATGGATTTTCCAGGGTATTCTATTGGTGGTCTTGCGGTTGGAGAAACTCATGAAGAGATGAATGCCGTACTAGATTTTACTGTACCTCTACTTCCTGAAAACAAACCGCGTTACCTTATGGGAGTAGGGGCGCCAGATAGTTTGATCGATGGTGTTATCCGTGGAGTCGATATGTACGACTGTGTTTTGCCGACAAGGATTGCTCGAAATGGGACGTGTATGACTAGCAATGGACGTCTAGTGGTTAAAAACGCTGCCTATGCAGAAGACTTTAGCTCAATTGATCCAGAGTGTGATTGTTACACGTGTAAAAATTACACACGTGCATATGTGAGACACTTGTTGAAAGCAGATGAGACGTTTGGAATTCGTTTGACAAGTTATCATAATCTTTATTTCCTAGTAAATTTGATGGCCAAGGTGCGTCAAGCTATTGTTGATGACAACTTACTTGAGTTTCGTCAAGACTTTATTGAAAAATATGGATATAATGCGAGTAACAGAAATTTTTAAATAATTTATTTAGCAGTATTGAATGTACTGCTTTTTTCCTTCTTGAATTGTCAAATTAAGTGCATACTTTCCCCATAGAATACTTCATTTCGTGGCCTATTATTAAGTTTGTTTTCCTGCAGCTGAATAGTCTGATGACTTGTCTTTCCACGATGGCGGTGCTTACGAATACCACCACGAGCACGATGAGATAGTGAGTTATCATCAAAATGCCCTCTGTAAATGGCTCGATAGATTGTTTGATAACTAATAACAGTTTTCCCATACTCTAATCTCAACTGACCTTCTATTTCTTCAGGAGACTATTGGTAATCGAGAAATAAATGTTTGACGGTATTGCTTAAATTGTGATCTCTTTCAAGCATACGTTTCCGCCCACAGTGTGATTTAGCCATATGGTAAGATTTCTGTGCATGACTTGGAGAATAGCTTCCTTCTTTTAGATGTCCCTTCCACTCACGACTAATACTAGACGGATAACGATGAAGTGACTTAACAAAATGATGGTAGCTCATAAGATTTCCCTTCGTAACGAGTTCATTCAATTCTATTTTACAAGAAAATCTTATGAGTTTTTATTGTGTACTTATCACTTGTATTGTATATTCAAGTTAAAAACCCTCTTGACAGCTATCCAAAAGGGTGCTAAGATATAAAAGTTGTCTTAAGTGATTTGTCTCTAACTCGTAAAGGTTCCAAAACTTTAAAAAAGTTATTGACAAGTTTAAGCAGAGATGATATTATAAATAAGCTGTTTCGAAAGGGACGGCAAACGCCAAGAAGTGAAAAAAACTTTAAAAAAGGTGTTGACAAGATATTCTATCTTTGCTAGAATATAGAAGTTGTCTCAAGAGAGACAAAGACCTTTGAGAACTGAATAAGAAACCAAGTGCAGGGTTATGATAGAAGAATTATAACCTGTCAATTTACAAGAATAAATCGTCAGACGACGGTAATGAGTTAACGCTCGAACAATTATTAAAGATTTTAATGAGAGTTTGATCCTGGCTCAGGACGAACGCTGGCGGCGTGCCTAATACATGCAAGTAGAACGCTGAAGAGAGGAGCTTGCTCTTCTTGGATGAGTTGCGAACGGGTGAGTAACGCGTAGGTAACCTGCCTTGTAGCGGGGGATAACTATTGGAAACGATAGCTAATACCGCATAACAATGGGTGACACATGTCATTTATTTGAAAGGGGCAATTGCTCCACTACAAGATGGACCTGCGTTGTATTAGCTAGTAGGTGAGGTAACGGCTCACCTAGGCGACGATACATAGCCGACCTGAGAGGGTGATCGGCCACACTGGGACTGAGACACGGCCCAGACTCCTACGGGAGGCAGCAGTAGGGAATCTTCGGCAATGGACGAAAGTCTGACCGAGCAACGCCGCGTGAGTGAAGAAGGTTTTCGGATCGTAAAGCTCTGTTGTAAGTCAAGAACGAGTGTGAGAGTGGAAAGTTCACACTGTGACGGTAGCTTACCAGAAAGGGACGGCTAACTACGTGCCAGCAGCCGCGGTAATACGTAGGTCCCGAGCGTTGTCCGGATTTATTGGGCGTAAAGCGAGCGCAGGCGGTTTGATAAGTCTGAAGTTAAAGGCTGTGGCTCAACCATAGTTCGCTTTGGAAACTGTCAAACTTGAGTGCAGAAGGGGAGAGTGGAATTCCATGTGTAGCGGTGAAATGCGTAGATATATGGAGGAACACCGGTGGCGAAAGCGGCTCTCTGGTCTGTAACTGACGCTGAGGCTCGAAAGCGTGGGGAGCAAACAGGATTAGATACCCT
>OBUN01000485.1_pt1 | contig 10589 bp, 9 predicted proteins | sample 1475851 | NCBI WGS metagenome assembly OBUN01 (sample SAMEA2579932, study PRJEB22360) | human gut metagenome | reverse complement strand
CGCAGCCAGCAGTTCACCCGGCTGCCGGACCCGGACAGCCTCCCCGACTGGCTGCCCATCCTCCACCAGCGCGCCGAACTTCATGCCAGCCTCGCCACGCAGGGGGAGTCGGACGCGGATGACGCCTGTCTGGTGGCCGTGGCCTCCCGCCACGGCGAGGTCATTGACTGTCATTTTGGCCATGCCGACCGCTTCTCGATCTACAGCCTGTCGGCCGCCGGTATGGTGCTGGTGGGCGAGCGCTTTACGCCGAAATATTGCCGCGGCGAAGAGGAGTGTGAGCCACAGGAGAACGAGGCCAGACTGGCGGCGCTGCTGGCGCTGCTCGCCGACGTAAAAGCGGTGTTCTGCGTGCGTATCGGCCATACGCCATGGCAGCAGCTGGAATTACAGGGCATTGAGCCGCAGGTGGACGGCGCGTGGCGTTCGGTCGCCGAGGTGCTGCCTGCCTGGTGGCAGCGGCGGCGCCAGAGCCTGGCGGCATCGCGTCTGCGTCAGGGGGTCGCCTGATGGCGCCGGTCGACTGGTTGACCCGCCTGTGGCGATTGTATCACGCCGGAAAAGGCTGCTTTCCGCTGCGGATGGGGCTGACTCCCGCGGCATGGCGGTCGCTGCAGCAGCGGCTGGGCGAGGTGGCGACGCCGCTGGACAGCGCGACGCTGAGCCGCCGTCGGCTGATGACCGAGCTGAATGCTACCCGCGACGAAGAGCGTCGGCAGCTGGGGCAGTGGCTGACGGAGTGGGGGGGGGCCGGGGGGGCGACCGAAGCAGAGGCTGACGGAGTGGATGGCGCCGGGGGCCGAACCGATGGCGCAGATCGTCGCCGAGGTAGCGCTGGCGTTTAACCATCTGTGGGAGGATCTGGGACTCGATTCGCGGGCGGAACTGGGCCGGCTGATGAGCGACTGCTTTCCACTGCTGGTGGTGCAGAACGTCCACCATATGCGCTGGAAAAAGTTCTTTTACCGCCAGCGCTGCCTGCAATCGCAGGGGGAGATTGTCTGCCGATCGCCAAGCTGCGACGAGTGCCTGGAGCGCAGCCTCTGCTTCGAACCGCCACCGCTATAAACAAGCCGCAGCCCCCTGCGGCTGACCCAACCACACTCGCGTTTAACCCCTTTACGCGAGTTTCTGCCGGGTGGCGGCTGCGCCTGACCCGGCCTACAACCCCAAATCACCACTGGATCAGGGGCCGCTGAAACTGCCGGTGCTGGCGGCCTCAAAATCGCTGAGACGTTCCCGGCAGGCCGGGGCAGCCCGCATGGATGCGGGCTGAGGGCCGTGTTTTGCAGGGACGCTGCCTCGGCCCGACCCGAAGCCTGCAGGGATAAGTCGAAGGCACCACGAAGTGGCGATTTTGCTGGCCGGAGCCCGGGGGTACAGGGGGCGGCGGCGACTGGCCGCCCCCTGTGCGCTCCCTGCGCCATGAGAGACATAACGCAGAAGACTAACCGGGAGCGCAATGTGCGCTGAAGCCACAGATAACATAAACAACCACACTGCAGTGCTTCCCCTCACCCTAACCCTCTCCCGGAGGGAAAGGGAACCGTCCGGTCGTCGTTTCCGTGCCCAACATATTGCCGGGTGGCGCTTCGCTTACCCGGCCTACATAACCATTAAATTTCAGATGGTTAACCATCACCGTAGGCCCGCGCAAGCGCAGCGCCGCCGGGCAAAAGGTATCGCACCGGGCCAAACGAAAAAAAAGCCGGAGGTTTCCCTCCGGCTTTTCTCATTTACATCACGCTATGCCTTAGGCCACATCTTCATACTGCGGCACCGGGTTGCGGAAGCTTTTGGTCACGCAGGCCAGATAGACCAGACCGATACCGGCCCAGATCAGGCCCAGAATCATCGAGCTCTCTTCCAGGTTGACCCACAGCGCGCCAACGGTCAGGGCGCCGCACATCGGCAGGAACAGATACTGGAAGTGGTCTTTCAGCGTCTTGTTGCGTTTCTCACGGATCCAGAACTGCGAAATCACCGACAGGTTAACGAAGGTAAACGCCACCAGCGCACCAAAGTTAATCAGCGCCGTCGCCATCACCAGGTCGAAGTTAATCGCCAGCAGCGCAATAGCGCCGACCAGGATGATGTTCATCGCCGGGGTGCGCCAGGTCGGGTGGACATAGCCGAAGAAGCTTTTCGGGAACACGCCGTCGCGGCCCATCACGTACATCAGACGCGCCACGCCAGCGTGCGCCGCCATACCGGACGCCAGCACGGTGATGGTGGAGAAGATCAGCGCGCCAACCTGGAAGGCTTTACCTGCTACGTAGAGCATAATTTCCGGCTGTGACGCATCCGGATCTTTAAAGCGCGAGATGTCCGGGAAGTACAGCTGCAGGAAGTAGGTGGCAAAGATGAAGATCAGGCCGCCAATCAGCGCGGTCAGGAAGATCGCCCGCGGGATGACGCGCTCTGCATCTTTGGTCTCTTCAGACAGGTTGCTGATGCCGTCGAAGCCGGTAAACGAGAAGCACAGGATCGTCGCCCCGGTAATCATCGGGATCACGTGCGCGTCACCGGACCAGAACGGACGGCTGCTGGCCAGCGTACCGGCGCCTTCGCCTTCAAACACGCCATAAATCACCATGCCGAGAATAACGGCAATCAGCACCACCTGCAGCACCACGATCACGGTGTTGAAGTTGGCCACGGATTTAATGCTGCGCAGGTTAAAGGCGGTCATAAAGGCGACCAGCGCGATAACAAACACCCACGACGGAATCGAAGGCACCAGCGCTTCAAAATAGATTTTCGCCAGCAGAATGTTGATCATCGGCGCGAACAGGTAGTCGAGCAGCGAGGACCAACCCACCATAAAGCCAACGGTCGGGCTGATGGATTTCTGCGCATAGGTATACGCCGAGCCGGCAGAAGGGTAACGACGTACCAGCTTGCCATAGCTCAGGGCAGTAAACAGAATGGCGATTAACGCAAAGGCGTAGGCCGTCGGCACGTGACCGTCGGTCATACCAGAGACGATACCAAACGTATCGAACAGCGTCATCGGCTGCATATAGGCCAGGCCCATCATTACAACCGGAACTAACGTAAGCGTTTTACGTAATTCCACGCGAGAGGTATTTGGAGTAGCGTTATGCGACATAGTTATCCCCTTTTACGGTGAACGCCAGCGCGTAAGCAAAAAATTGCCCCATTTCTTTCTATTCCTCAGCGACAACGACTGTCGGTTTTTAGTAAATATCTATCCGGTACGAAGCCCGGCCTCTTGGTATTGAATGATGTGTCTTTCGACCAAAAAAATAACCGACACTTTTAAAAAAAGCGTCGGCTAGTCTCTGGTTTTCAGGCCGCATATTTTGCAACAAATTCAACGGCGTTGACAAGATGTTATGAAGTTCATTGCGTAAGCGTATTTTTTAACGTGCTAATATCTATACGATTTCCGTATGATAAATTGTAAAAATAGCACTATTTGCTAATAGCGTTTCCCGCCACCATTTGCTGGCCAAACCGCAGGTGGCGTCATTCCAGGCGATCCAGGCATGCTGGCGGGGCGACAGCCCGCGAACCGCCATGCTGATGAGCTCGCCGCTCTCCAGCAGCCCCTGCACCTGGTAACGCGGCAGACAGCCCCAGCCCAGCCCCATGCGCAGCAGCGCCAGCTGCCCCGCGGCGTCACACACCGTCAGGGTCTCCTGATCGCTGAGCAGCGCCCCGCCCTCGCCGGTGGCCACCGCCCGGTAACGGCGCAGGGTCCGCCAGCTCAGCGGAGCGCGGTGTCGCGCCAGCGGATGCTGCGGGGAAACCACCAGCAGCAGCTCCAGCTCGCCGAGGGGGAGATAGTCATAGCCGCTCAGCGGCGGCGGCTCGCCAAGGGCGCCCAGCAGCAGATCGGCCTGCCCGTCAGTCAGCGGCCGCCAGTCCAGCAGCGAGGGGTTCTGCGTGAAGTGCAGCCGGGTCAGCGGCTGTTGTTGATAAAATGCCGCAATCAGCGGCGAAAGCTGCATCACGGGAAAAGTGCAGTCCACCGCCAGGCGGAGGGTGTGCTCCCACCCCTGCTGCAGCTTGACCGCCCGGATCTCCAGTTCGCGGGCGATATGCAGCACCTCCCGCCCTTTCTCCAGCAGCATTTGTCCGGTGGGGGTAAAGCGCGCGCGGTGGCCGCTGCGGTCGAGCAGCTGAATATTGAGATCGCTTTCCAGCCGGTGAATGGTGTAGCTCAGCGCCGAGGGCGTTTTAAAGAGCTTTGCCGACGCGGCGGCAAAGCTCCCCTCTTTTTCCAGCGCGTCGAGGATCACGAGGACATCCAGCAGTGGTTTCATCGCTACCCCCTTACGGTATGCGAATCACCGCTGGTAGATCACTCCATCGGCATCACCAGCGGATCGGGGTACTGGTACTCAAACCCCAGCTCATTGCAGATACGATTGCCATCCACAATCTTGCCCTGGCCGCCGTCCGGGCTGTCGCTGAACACCGGCGGCGGCAGCCCCAGTTCACGGGCCATTTGCGGATAAAAGAGGCCACGCGCCGGATGGCGGGGCGCACATAGATTATAGATGTGCCCGCCCTTCGGGGCCTGCAACAGCAGTTCGATAGCGGCCACCACATCCTGCAAATGCACCAGATTGACCACGTGCTGGCCATCCGGCGCCGACTTGCCGGCAAAAAAACGTCCCGGATGACGGGAAGGCCCCACCAGCCCGGCCAGACGCAGAATATCCACCGAGGTTCCCGGCAGGTTGTGCAGCCAGTCCTCCAGCTCCTTGAGCACCTGCCCGCTGGCGGTTTGCGGCAGACGCGGGGAGTTCTCTTTCACCGTGCCATTGACGTTGCCATACACCGAGGTGGAACTGGTGAAGACGATCCGCGGAATATGGTGCGCCAGCGCGGTATCGACAATCTCCTGCACCGCCTGCAGATAAAACCCTTCTCCCGCCCCGGTACGCCGGGCCGGCAGCGTGATCACCAGCGCATCGACGTTCATCAGCGCGTCGAGGTCCTCGGTATCACAGACCAGCTGCGGCTCCAGGCGCAGCGGATAGCTGTCAATCCCGCACATCCGCGCCGCCTCCACGCCATCCTGCGTGGTTTTACTGCCGGTGACCTGCCAGCCTCGCGCCATCAATGACAGCGCCAGCGGCATTCCCAGCCATCCCAAACCGACTATCGCGACCTTTTTCATCCCAGGCTCCTGACTCTTTCGCTGTGCTGATTACAGGCTACGCCAGCCAGCGGCAACTGACAATTTCTTCGCTCAATGTGAAATGAATTAATGATAGAAAAAAGCCCTTGCTTTCTGCGGCGGAAGTGGTTTAGGTTAAAGGACATCAAATGCATAGTCATTCACAGAGAATTTTTATGAACCGCGTTCAATTTAAACACCACCATCATCACCATCATCCTGACTAGTCTTTCAGGCGATGTGTGCTGGAAGACATTTGGATCTTCCAGTGGTGCATGAACGCGCAGAGAGCCCCCGGAAGATTCACTTCCGGGGGCTTTTTTTTGGACCAAATTCGGACAGATTCAGACAGGTATTCAGAGGAAAAGAACAATGTTAGACAACACCCGTTTACGCATAGCTATTCAGAAATCAGGCCGTTTAAGCGAAGATTCACGCGAATTACTCAGCCGCTGCGGCATTAAAGTCAATTTGCACACCCAGCGTCTGATTGCGCTGGCGGAAAATATGCCAATCGACATTCTGCGCGTGCGTGATGACGATATCCCGGGCCTGGTGATGGACGGTGTTGTCGACCTCGGCATTATCGGCGAAAACGTGCTGGAAGAAGAGCTGCTCAGCCGCCGCGCTCAGGGCGAAGACCCGCGCTACTTCACCCTGCGTCGTCTCGACTTCGGCGGCTGCCGCCTGTCGCTGGCGACCCCGGTGGATGAAGCCTGGAACGGCCCGGCGGCGCTGGACGGCAAACGCATCGCCACCTCTTACCCGCACCTGCTGAAGCGCTACCTCGATCAAAAAGGTATCTCTTTTAAATCCTGTCTGCTGAACGGCTCCGTGGAAGTGGCGCCGCGGGCCGGCCTCGCCGACGCCATCTGCGACCTCGTCTCCACCGGCGCCACCCTGGAAGCCAACGGTCTGCGCGAAGTGGAAGTGATCTACCGCTCCAAAGCCTGCCTGATCCAGCGCGACGGCGAGATGGCCGACGCCAAACAGCAGCTGATTGACCGCCTGCTGACCCGTATTCAGGGCGTGATCCAGGCCCGCGAGTCGAAATACATCATGATGCACGCTCCGACCGAACGCCTGGAAGAAGTGGTTGCCCTGCTGCCGGGCGCCGAGCGTCCGACTATTCTGCCGCTGGCAGGCGACAAGCAGCGCGTGGCGATGCACATGGTCAGCAGCGAAACCCTGTTCTGGGAGACCATGGAAAAACTGAAAGCGCTGGGCGCCAGCTCCATTCTGGTGCTGCCGATTGAGAAGATGATGGAGTAATCGGCCAGCCGGTCACGGGACACACAGGGGAAAACAATCATGAGCTTCAACACAATCATCGACTGGAACGGCTGTAGCGCAGACCAACAGCAACAACTCTTAACGCGCCCGGCGATTTCCGCCTCCGACAGCATCAGTAAAACGGTGGCGGAGATCCTCGATAACGTCAAAGCCAACGGCGACGCGGCACTGCGCGAATACAGCGCGAAGTTTGATAAAACCACCGTCGCCGCGCTGCAGGTGAGCGAGGCGGAGATCGCCGCCGCCGGCGAACGCCTCAGCGACGAGCTGAAGCAGGCGATGGCGGTGGCGGTGAAAAACATCGAGACCTTCCACAACGCGCAACAGCTGCAGGCGGTGGATGTCGAAACGCTGCCGGGGGTGCGCTGCCAGCAGGTCACCCGCCCTATCGCCTCCGTCGGGCTGTATATTCCGGGCGGCTCGGCGCCGCTGTTCTCCACCGTACTGATGCTGGCAACGCCGGCGCGCATCGCCGGCTGTCAGCAGGTGGTGCTCTGCTCGCCGCCGCCGATCGCCGATGAGATCCTCTATGCCGCGCAGCTGTGCGGCGTGAAAACCATCTTTAACGTCGGCGGCGCCCAGGCTATCGCCGCCCTGGCCCTCGGGACCGAGTCGGTGCCGAAGGTGGATAAAATCTTTGGCCCGGGTAACGCTTACGTCACGGAAGCCAAACGTCAGGTCAGCCAGCGTCTGGACGGCGCAGCCATCGACATGCCGGCCGGTCCGTCGGAAGTGCTGGTGATCGCCGACAGCGGCGCCACCCCGGACTTTGTCGCCTCCGACCTGCTGTCGCAGGCGGAACACGGCCCGGACTCGCAGGTGATCCTCCTGACCCCGGACGCCGACCTCGGCAGTCGCGTCGCTGAGGCCGTCGAACGCCAGCTGGCCGCCCTGCCGCGCGCGGAAACCGCCCGCGTGGCCCTCTCCGCCAGCCGGATCATCGTGGCCCGCGACCTGGCGCAGTGCGTGGCTATCTCCAACCAGTATGGCCCGGAGCACCTGATCATTCAGACCCGTCAGGCCCGCGAGCTGGTGGACAGCATCACCAGCGCCGGTTCGGTTTTCCTCGGCGACTGGTCACCGGAATCCGCGGGCGATTACGCCTCGGGCACCAACCACGTCCTGCCGACCTATGGGTATACCGCCACCTGTTCGAGCCTCGGCCTGGCCGACTTCCAGAAGCGGATGACCGTGCAGGAGCTGTCGCGCGACGGCTTTGCCGCCCTCGCCTCAACGATTGAGATCCTGGCCGCCGCCGAGCGCCTTGACGCCCACAAAAACGCCGTAACGCTGCGCGTTGCCGCCCTGAAGGAGCAAGCATGAGCATTGAAGATTTAGCCCGCGCCAACGTCCGTGCGCTGACCCCGTATCAATCCGCTCGCCGTCTGGGCGGCAAAGGCGACGTCTGGCTGAACGCCAACGAATTCCCGACCGCCGTGGCTTTCCAGCTTACCGCGCAAACGATGAACCGCTATCCGGAGCCGCAGCCGAAGGCAGTCATCGAGAGCTACGCCCGCTACGCCGACGTCAAACCGGAGCAGGTGCTGGTCAGCCGCGGCGCCGACGAAGGGATTGAGCTGCTGATCCGCGCTTTCTGTGAGCCCGGCAAAGACGCGCTACTCTACTGCCCGCCCACCTACGGCATGTACAGCGTCAGCGCCGAGACCATCGGCGTCGAATGCCGCACCGTGCCGACCCTCGCCGACTGGCAGCTCGACCTGCCGGGTATCGAGGCGCAGCTGGACGGCGTGAAGGTGGTCTTTGTCTGCAGCCCGAACAACCCGACCGGTCAGATCATCGATCCGCAGTCGATACGCGACCTGCTGGAGATGACTCGCGATAAAGCCATCGTGGTCGCCGACGAAGCCTATATTGAATTCTGCCCGCAGGCGACGCTCGCCGGCTGGCTCAGCGACTATCCGCACCTGGTGGTGCTGCGCACGCTGTCCAAAGCCTTCGCTCTCGCCGGCCTGCGCTGCGGCTTCACCCTCGCCAACACCGAGGTGATTAACGTGCTGCTGAAAGTGATCGCTCCGTATCCGCTCTCCACGCCGGTGGCCGATATCGCCGCCCAGGCGCTGAGCGCGGAAGGCATCGCGGCGATGCGCCAGCGCGTGGCGCAGATCCTCGACGAGCGCCGCTACCTGGTGGAACAGCTGCGCGGCATCGCCTGCGTGGAGCAGGTCTTCGATTCCGAGGCGAACTACGTTCTGGCGCGGATAACCGCCTCCAGCGCAGTGTTTAAATCTTTGTGGGATCAGGGCATTATCTTACGTGACCAGAATAAACAACCTTCATTAAGCGGCTGTTTGCGTATCACTATCGGTACCCGTGCTGAGAGCCAGCGCGTGATTGACGCCTTGACTGCGGAGAATGTATGACCCAGAAGTATCTCTTTATTGACCGTGACGGCACCCTGATTTCCGAACCGCCGGTGGATTTCCAGGTGGACCGTTTCGACAAGCTGGCGTTTGAGCCGCAGGTGATCCCGGCGCTGCTGAAGCTGCAGCAGGAAGGCTATAAGCTGGTGATGATCACCAACCAGGATGGCCTGGGAACCGACAGTCTGCCGCAGGAAGCATTTGATGGCCCGCACAACCTGATGATGCAGATCTTCGCCTCGCAGGGCGTCAATTTCGAAGAGGTGCTGATTTGTCCGCACTTCCCGGGCGACAACTGCGCCTGCCGCAAACCGAAAACGCAGCTGGTGTTGCCGTGGCTGGAAGACGGCGTACTGGATAAAAGCCACAGCTATGTGATTGGCGACCGGGCCACCGACCTTGAGCTGGCGGATAACATGGGGATTACCGGCCTGCGCTATGACCGTGAGACCCTGGACTGGCCGACCATCAGCGAGCAGCTGACCCGCCGCGACCGCTATGCCCACGTCGAGCGCATCACCAAAGAGACCCAGGTGGACGTGAAGGTGTGGCTGGACCGCGAAGGCGGCAGCAAGATCCACACCGGCGTCGGCTTTTTTGACCATATGCTCGACCAAATCGCCACCCATGGCGGCTTCCGCATGGAGATCAACGTCGGCGGCGATCTGTACATCGACGACCACCACACCGTGGAAGATACCGGCCTGGCCCTCGGCGAAGCCCTGAAGCTGGCGCTTGGCGACAAACGCGGCATCAACCGCTTCGGCTTCGTGCTGCCGATGGACGAGTGTCTCGCCCGCTGCGCGCTGGATATCTCCGGCCGTCCGCACCTGGAGTATAAGGCGGACTTCACCTATCAGCGCGTCGGCGATCTGAGCACCGAGATGGTGGAACACTTCTTCCGCTCGCTCTCTTACACCATGGCGGTGACCCTGCACCTGAAAACCAAGGGCAAGAACGATCACCACCGCGTGGAGAGCCTGTTCAAAGCCTTTGGCCGTACGCTGCGCCAGGCGATCCGCGTCCAGGGCGATGCCCTGCCGTCTTCCAAAGGGGTGCTGTGATGAATGTGGTGATCCTTGATACCGGGTGCGCCAACCTCAATTCGGTGAAATCGGCGATTGGCCGCCACGGCTATGAGCCGGTGGTCAGCCGCGATCCGGAGGTGGTATTGCGTGCCGATAAACTGTTTCTTCCCGGCGTCGGCACCGCCCAGGCGGCGATGGACCAGCTGCGCGACCGCGATCTGATCGACCTGATCAAAGCCTGTACCCAGCCGGTGCTGGGGATTTGCCTGGGCATGCAGCTGCTCGGCAAGCGCAGCGAGGAGAACAACGGCGTCGATCTGCTGGGCATTATCGAAGAAGAGGTGCCGAAGATGACCGACCACGGTCTGCCATTGCCGCACATGGGCTGGAACCGGGTGTATGCCAAAGCAGGCGATCGTCTGTTCCGCGGCATTGAAGAAGGCGCGTATTTCTACTTCGTGCACAGCTACGCCATGCCGGTCAACCCGTACACCATCGCCCAGTGCAATTACGGCGAGGCGTTCACCGCCGCGGTGCAGAAAGATAACTTCTTTGGCGTGCAGTTCCACCCGGAGCGCTCCGGGAGCGCCGGGGCGCAGCTGCTGAAAAACTTCCTGGAGATGTGATGATTATTCCTGCTTTAGATTTAATCGACGGCACCGTCGTTCGTCTCCACCAGGGCGATTACGGCCAGCAGCGCGACTATGGCAGCGATCCACCGGTTCACTTCCT
>OBUN01000482.1_pt1 | contig 10627 bp, 10 predicted proteins | sample 1475851 | NCBI WGS metagenome assembly OBUN01 (sample SAMEA2579932, study PRJEB22360) | human gut metagenome | reverse complement strand
TTTATAACAAATCATCATTATTTCTATCTTTTCCAAAAGAAAACTAGAGATTTTGATAATTTTTGATAGCTTGTAGCGCTCGTTTTGCTATTTTTTCATAGCGTTCTTTTTTGTCTCGAATGCGTGGACCGTCCAACTCCTTGATAATTCCAAAATTGACATTCATTGGCTGGAAATGTTTGCTATCAGCATGCGTGATATAATGAGGTAAGCTTCCAATAGCAGTTGTTTCTGGAAAGACCAGAGCTTCTTCTCCATTGAAAAGTCTAGTTGCATTGATACCGGCTACCAGCCCAGATGCAGCGGATTCTACATACCCTTCTACACCGGTCATCTGACCTGCAAAGAAGATATTCTCTTGTTTTTTAGACTGGAACGTCTGTGTCAGGAGATTTGGTGAATCCATGTAAGAATTGCGGTGCATAACTCCATAGCGAACAAATTCTGCATTTTCTAATCCCGGAATCATCCGAAAAACGCGCTTCTGTTCACCCCATTTTAGATGTGTTTGGAAACCAACAATATTATAAAGGCTTCCAGCTGCATTGTCTTGACGAAGCTGAACGACTGCATAAGGTGTCTTAAATCCACCGTCACGAGGTCCTTTATAGTCATCTGGGTATTCCAAACCAACTGGCTTCATAGGACCGTAGAGCATGGTTTTTATTCCTCTTTTTGCTATCACCTCAATCGGCATACAGCCTTCAAAGTATTTTTCTTTTTCAAAGCTATTTAACGGTGCTTCCTCGGCATTTACCAAAGCGTCATGAAAAGCCATAAACTCATTCTTAGTCATAGGAGCATTGAGATAAGCAGCCTCTCCCTTGTCATAGCGAGATTTGAGGTAAACTTTCTCCATGTCAATTGTATTGACATCTACAATCGGTGCTGCTGCATCATAAAAGTAAAATCCAGCTCCACCATTTAGCGCGTGAATCTTTTCAGCAAGTGTATCACTTGTCAAAGGTCCCGTCGCAATAACAGTAATCGTATCATCAGGAATTTTGGTGATTTCCTCACGAATAACTTCGATTAAAGGATGGTTTGTCACCTCATCAGTCACCATTTGTGAAAAACCGTCACGGTCAACTGCTAACGCTCCTCCGGCCGGTACACGCGTAGCTTCTGCTGCTCGCATAATGATTGAATCCAAACGGCGCATTTCTTCTTTTAACAAACCAACCGCATTCGTTAGCGAATCCCCCCGTAGAGAATTCGAGCAGACTAGCTCTGCAAAATCACTAGTCTTATGTTGCGGAGTAGATTTCACTCCTCGCATTTCATACAGCTTAACAGGAATACCGCGTTTAGCAATTTGATAAGCTGCTTCGCTGCCAGCCAGACCAGCTCCTATGACATTGATATAAGATTGAGACATGAAACAAATACCTCTTTGGGAGGAGACTCCCACAAATCTTTCTAATTATTCTTAACCATTATAACAGAAAAAGCCCCTACTGACGAGTGAGACTTTCTAGAACGCAAATACACTAACTTATTAGTATCCATCCTCAAACATTGGTGTAAAGAATATAATGATTGGTCATGTATCTATTTCTTTAACATTTTTTCCAGATAAGCAATTTTAACAAAATCCTTATCATTATTTTGGTCATTTCGATAGGAATCTTGCGAAGATGCTGTGTAAATCTTAAGATATTGTTCAGCATCAGGAAGAAAATAAACTACCCCTGCTGTTTCATGTTTTACCAATTCATCTAAAGGAATCCCAGCAAAGTTTTCCAAAGTATTCATGCTACCAAACTCAACCGATAGATTTCCTTTTTGAAATTCGTGCTCGTGCAAATCTACTAATTGGTAGTCAAGCCGGTTCATAATCGTTTCAATCTTTTTAAAATCATAAATTCGTACCTCATCAGGTGCGTCCCATCCCCTAGGATCTCCTGGAACATGGATATCAATATCTCGTGCTTGCCAGTCGTGGCCAGTTACCTGTTCAAGCCCTAGTGAACCCATAAGCAAGGGAGTGATTCCAATTCCGTTCAATTCCTTTGCAATCTTTAAAAATTCATCAAATTTCTCTTTCATACAGTTTCCTTTGCTATATATAAAGAAAGTTTACATAAAATAAATTACGTAAACATCTTTAGCTTATTTTACTTTTTCTTCTTCGTAATCCCCATTGCTGCAGACAACTTGCTTGCCTCCACCACGAACTTTCTTTTCTACAAGATACTGACCGCATTTCGGACAAGAGCGACCAACCGGTTTATCCCAAGAAGTAAAGTCACAATCTGGGTAGCGATTGCAGCCATAGAAAAGGCGATTGCGTTTGGTTTTGCGCTCAATGATTTGCCCTTTGTGACACTTAGGACACTCTACACCGATTTCTTTGACAATCGCTTGAGTATGACGACAGTCAGGAAAATTGCTACATGCATAGAATTTACCATAGCGGCCTAACTTGATAACCATAGGACTTCCACAAACTTCGCAATCAAAACCAGCCGGTTCGTCTTTAATTTGAATTTTCTCCATTTCAGTTTCTGCTTTTGCAACTTCTTTTTCAAATGGCTTATAAAATTCATCAATGACCTTTTGCCATTGCTCTTTTCCTACTTCGACATCATCTAGCTTAGCTTCCATATCAGCGGTAAACTTCACATTGACAATATCTGGGAAGAATTCAACAATCAGAGAGTTCACGATTTCTCCCAGTTCAGTTGGCTCAAAGCGCTTAGAAACTAATTTGACATAGTAGCGTTTTTGAATAGTTTCAATTGTTGGTGCATAAGTTGACGGACGCCCAACGCCATTCTCCTCCAAGGTCTTAATTAAAGTTGCTTCTGAATAACGTGCTGGTGGTTGAGTAAAATGCTGCTCAGGATTGGTGTTGATACGCTTAACCAAATCACCTTTTTTCATGTCTGGCAGCATTTTGTTTTTATCAGAGTCGTTATAAATAGCTAGATAACCATCAAATTTAACCTGACTACCATTTGCAGCAAATTGAACACCATTTTGCTCTAACTTCACACTCATCGTGTCAAATACCGCAGCAGTCATTTGACTCGCCACGAAACGATTCCAAATCAACGTATACAATTTCAATTGATCTTTATCTAGATATTTTGCGATATTGTCAGGTGTATTAAATACACTTGAAGGACGAATCGCTTCATGGGCGTCTTGTGCGCCAGAAGCATTTCGGACTCTACTGCCGTGTTTAGAATATTTCTCACCAAAACGATCTGTAATGAAGGTTGCAGCTTCATTTTGAGCTACCGGACTAATTCGAGTGGAATCTGTACGCATATAGGTAATCAAACCTTGCACACCAGATCCGATATTAATTCCTTCATAAAGCTGCTGAGCAACCATCATCGTCTTACGAGTTCGGAAATTAATTTTATTGGCAGCGTCCTGCTGCATAGATGATGTGGTATAAGGCAGCGGAGCATTGCGCTTGCGTTCCTTTTTCTCAACGCTTTCGACAGTAAATTCATCACCTTCAATATGAGAAAGAACATTTTTTACATCATCGTTGGTAGCAAGCTTCATCTTCTTGCCATTCATGCCATAAAAGCTGGCTTGAAATTGACGAGTTCCTTTTTTGAAAGTTCCGTCAATCGTCCAATACTCTTTCGGCTTAAAAGCATTGATTTCATTTTCACGGTCAATGATGAGTTTCAAGGCAACAGATTGCACACGTCCAGCTGACAATCCCTTTTTGACTTTTTTCCAGAGAATTGGAGAGATAGAGTACCCCACAATACGGTCAAGGACACGACGCGCTTGTTGAGCATCTACCAAATCCATGTCAATCTGGCGCGGTTCTTTAAAAGCATTTTTTACTGCATCTTTCGTGATTTCGTTGAAAACAACACGATTTTTATCTGTCTCGTCCAGATTTAAGATATGAGCCAAATGCCAAGAAATAGCTTCTCCTTCACGGTCCGGGTCACTTGCAAGATAGACTTGTTTCGCTTTTTTAGCTTCTTTTTTCAAATCATTGATAAGAGGCCCTTTCCCGCGAATATTGATATATTCTGGCTCATAGTTGTTTTCAAAATCGATGGACATGGTAGACTTTTTCAAATCGCGAATATGTCCAACGCTGGCTAAAACTTTGTAGTTCCGCCCTAAATATTTTTCAATTGTTTTTGCCTTAGCTGGCGACTCTACAATCACCAGATTTTTTTTAGCTGTTATTTTTTTCTTTGTTTTTGTTGCCAATCTAAACACCTTCTAAAAGTAATAAACCTCATAGAGTTTAAACTATTTTTTTCAAGATGTCAACTAGTAGCATTCTCTTATAGGAGAACTTGTTTTAAAATTGGAATTCAGAAAGTACGTCAGCCCCTGATGTGATGCATTTCGCTCCCTCCTGAATCAAATGATGACAGCCATCACTTCTTCCATCTAAAATGGACCCTGGAATAGCAAATACATCTCGCCCTTCTTCCATTGCTCGCTCACAAGTAATAAGGCTGCCTGAGCGCATTTTGGCATCAGCAACAATAACCCCTCTGCACAATCCTGCTATAATCCGATTACGCTCTGGAAAATGAAATTTTAATGGCTCTGCTTCAGAACTATATTCACTAAGTACTAGATGATGTTCTCCCAAATACGATTGGAGTTTTTTATTCGCCCTTGGATAAAAAACGTCTAGACCCGTTCCGATAACTGCAATTGTTCGACCACCATTTTGCAATGCTGCCATGTGAGCCGAGGTATCAATTCCGCGTGCTAAACCACTCACGATAACCAATTCATTGTTTAGCTCTTTAATAATCTTTTGAACGGATTGACTGCCTACTCGGCTACTATTCCGACTTCCTACAACAGCTACTTTAGGTAATTTTAGCAAATCCAAATTACCTTTATAAAAAAGAAGAACGGGTGGATTATAAATTTCACTCAAATCCCAAGGATACACATCATCCAAGATAGAAAAAGACGGAAATTTTTCAAATTCTTGACATAACAAATCATCATCTAGCTGCAGATATTTTTCAATGAAAAGAGCTGGATTACGGCATTCCGACACAACTGCCATATCTTTTACTGATAATTCTTTTTCTTGTATCTCAGCATACGAGAGAACATTGATGACCTGCTGATTGGTCAAGCCAGCTTCTTTTAATTTATAGATATCAAAATTATCCATTTTATCATTCCTTTTACTTTTTAATTACACTTCACTTATATTATTCGTAAAAGGAATTAAAAAAACGAGAATTTCTCGCTTTTCACATTTTATCTAATTCTTTAATAATTCGAGCTGGGTTTCCAGCCAAAACAACATTATCACCATAAGATTTGGTGACAACCGATCCCGCTCCAACGACGACATTGTCTCCTAATGTTACTCCAGGCAAAATCGTTACACCGCCACCAGCCCAGAAATTATCGCCAATGGTAATTGGTGCATCGTATTCTATACCTGATATGCGTTCTTGTACATCTAAAGGGTGGAGAGGGGTCAGAAGTTGACAATTTGGTCCAAACAATGCATTTTTTCCAATAGTAATTGGAAAAACATCAAGCATGGTCAAATTCCAATTAGAATAGAAATTTTCTCCTAAGTGAATGTTGATACCATAATCGCAGACAAAGTTTGGTTTCATCGAAATGTTCTCACAAGTTGAGCCGAACCATTCTTTTACGAGTTTACTTCTTTTTTTACCGTCCTGTTCTGCATTAAATGCGTATTGAAATTGACGAGAACGTGTTACCAATTTTCGTAATTCGGGATCTTGCGGATTGTATAATTCTCCTGCAATCATTTTTTCATATTCAGTTTTCATTGACTTCTCTTTTCATTCTTGATAAGTGAATGGTTAGATACATTTGTTCATCATCAGACGTCTGATAATTGCGCGTCTGCTTGAGATATTGGGTAATCTTTGTTGTCGTTTCATAAGCTGACGGATACTTGATTTTCAGTAAATCAAACATGTCATTGTCGTCTAACTCTTGATGTCCAGTGTCCGTTAAAACACGTTCGCAAAAAAATTTCAGATGCGTAATAAAGCGTAGAACATAAATATCCTCGTCATCTAATGAGATCTTTAAGCTGTATTTGACGATTGTCATGATTTCTTCCATTAGTTGCGTCAAATCTTGAGCGGCTACATTGCCATTATCTAATTCAGCATTGACAATGGTCAAAGCCATAAAACCTGCTTCGTCCAAAGGTAAATCTTGCCCTAAATAGTCACCCAACAATTGATTGGCATACTTGCCAACTTCAAATTCGTCAGGAAAAAATCGCTTAATGTCCCACATGAGGAAATTTTTCATAAAGAAATGATCTTGGATACGTAAAACCACACCATACAGGTGGTCAGCCATCGCTAAAAAAGCACCATCTTGCAATTTTTTATTTATTTTTGCATGTGCGTAAGTGATAATTTTATCAGCCATTTCTATGATGTCAGCAGGTAATTCTAACAATAATTCACGCTTGTTTTCTGACAAAACATATTTTTTCTCAATCAGATTATCCCGAATATCATCTCCTGCTTTACATCCAAAAGCCAGTCCACGTCCCATCAACACTACTTCTTGGTGGGTTTCTTCAGAAATGACCACATTATTATTTAAAACTTTAGTAATAATCATCTCTTGTCCTCGACTTCTTCAAGCATGGATTTAATTGGTTCAAAGGTTGTCCGATGAATAGGAGTGATTCCCTTTCGTTTCAATCCTTCTAAATGATGCTGGGTTCCATAACCAACATTGTGTGCAAAGTCATAACCTGGATAAGTTAGCTCATAATTTGTCATCATGCGATCTCTAGTCACCTTGGCTACGATTGAAGCGGCCGCAATAGACAGCGAATTGGCGTCTCCTTTGATAATAGACGTTTGCGGAACTTGAACATCTAACTGCATAGCATCAATCAAGAGATGTTGCGGAGCAACTTCAAGATTTCCCACCGCCTCTAGCATAGCTAATTTCGTCGCTTCATAGATATTCACTTCATCAATAACTTGATTATCCTTGATACCAATACCAACTGAAATTGCTTGTTTGAGCACTTCTTGATAGATTTCTTTGTGCTTTTTCTTGGGAACTTTCTTGCTATCGTTGAGACCTTTGATTTTACAGTTTTTAGGTAAAATAACTGCCGCTGCCACAACAGGACCTGCTAAGGGGCCACGCCCAACCTCATCAATCCCAGCGATATATTGGCAACCAGTAGCATAAAGATCCTTTTCATATCGTAACATTTGCTCCAAACGACGGTATTCGTCCAATTCAGCTTGAATTTGTTTTTTACGTTTCACAATGAGCTTGTGGACACCAGCTCGACTATCATCTCGAAATTGCTCAAAAACAGGACTCTCTATGTTTGTTATTTCAGATAAGATTTCTTGAATCTCTTTAATCGTTGCCATGTATCTCACCTAAAGTATCTAAAGTATAACGTCCCAATTTACCGTCACGAATGTCTTTGATAAAAAGACGATAAAAACGATCATAATCATCTCGAAAACCCAATTTTTGTGTCATATCTATAATGATTTCCGGTGCTTCTTCTTCCAAGTCCATTTGCTTGAACCGTTCTTGAAGTTCCTTTGGATAATGTTCTTTGAAATAATTGATTCCAAAAATAGTAACCTCATCCATTGGAAGCAAATCGTCTTTAATCGCTCCTGTTAAAGCGAGTTTCAAAGCAACTTTTTCATCTTCAAACTTAGGCCAGAGAATCCCAGGAGTATCTAAAATTTCCAAGTCCCTATTAGATTTGAGCCACTGCTGCCCCTTGGTAACACCCGGTTTATTTCCAGTCACAGCGATTTTTTTCCCAGCTAAACGGTTCATCAGGGTTGATTTACCAGCGTTTGGGATGCCGATAATCATAGTCCGCAATGTTTCAATTTGGATCCCACGTTCTTTTTGCCGAGCAATTTTTTCTTTCATCAATGACTTAGCTGCTTCTGTGACTTTTTTAACAGTTGATTGTTCTTTAGAATTGATTGCCAAGGTCTTGATACCTTGACTTTCAAAATATCTTCGCCACTCTTTCGTCAGATCAGAATCAGCTAAATCCGTCTTATTTAAAATAAGAAGCTTGGGCTTATCGCCCACGATTTTAGTTAGCATAGGATTTTGACTAGATAATGGCAAACGCGCATCTACTAAAATTGTCACAAAATCCACAAATTTGATATTTTCTTGTACTTGTCTCCGAGCCTTGGACATGTGTCCCGGAAACCATTGAATAGTAGCCATGAAAACCTCTTTCTTACACTAGTTTAACATCTTCATTATACCAAAATTTTAGCTAATTCGCATTGATAAATCATGCAACAAAAAATCACCTTTCAAAAACAAAAGGCAATTTTTGAATCTTAATGATACAAAACAGGCTTTCTATCCTGTTATCGGTAAACGGAAGTCTTGATTCGCGAATCCGTTTTACATAGTCAACAATTTCTTTCCCTTCGTTGTCAAATTCTACAACAGTAAAAAATTGATCATGATAAAAGAAAAATTTATAATGATTTTCAAATGCTTCTTTGAGCCATTTTTCTTTTGCAATAATGAAACGCATGGGGTAATCATCTACAGCAGCGACCCATACAGGCTTGCGATGCGCGTGAGTTAAAAGGAAGTCCGCCATATGAATCATGGTTTCATTTCCTTGTTTCAACAAAATGATACTATGATCATTGCTATGACCACCAGTATGAACCATTTGAATTTCCGGTATGACATTTAAGTATTCCGTAAATGTCTCCACTTGATGTTGAATAGGCTCCCGATTTTCTCTGAGATAAGTCCCTTTAGTCCGATTATTTGGGTTCATCATCTCGTACCATTCAATATCATTTACAAAAATCTTAGCATTAGGAAAAGTTGAAACCAACTGATGATTTTCATTTAATTTTGTCAATCCACCAGAGTGATCGTGATGCATGTGAGTCATCAACACATAAGAAATATCTTCAGGAGTCAAACCTAAAAGTTCCAAGCTCTCTTCAATTCTGCTTTCAGATAAAATCCCTAAATTTCGTCTTTGTTTATCAGATAGTTTCGCAGTGTTAAAACTTGCATCAATTAAATAATTTTTATTTTTGTATTGAATCAATATTGGATCGGTTAATTCAACCATCATATTTTCTTCAGTTGTTGGATAATAGCGTGACCAAACAACTTTTGGTACAGGACCAAATAAAGTGCCTGCATCTGTCATCTTGTCAACTCCACGTAACCAAATTAATTTCATGTCTCCAAATTGATACTCTTGTAGAGCGAGTTCTGTCATTTCTTACTCCTTTAGCCACCTTTCGGCAATTTCTCTTCTGATAGAATTTCCAGATCTTCCATAGTTTTCAATAGTTTCTGCATCCTTTAAATAACGTTTGATATTAACCTTGTCGAATTTTTGTAAGGGACCAATTAGTCGAAGGATTTCATCGGATATCTCAATAGCAACTTTCGTCGTGTACAGTTTTATTCGAGAAACAAATTTTGCATCTTCTTCAATTTGACTAGGATAAGAATCAAAATAAGCTTCTGCAGAGCATAATTTATTGTATAAATCAGCAAATTTATTGGCTCTATAATATTTGTAGTGGGTAAATCCCCTATAGATATTATGGAGCCGATTTTGTTGTAGAAAAAAAGTCCCATATCATCTATAATGAAAAGCGTTCAAACCATCATTAGAAAGATTCATATGGAACAATTACATTTTATCACAAAACTCCTTGATATCAAAGATCCTAATATCCAAATTATAGATATCATCAATAAGGATACACACAAGGAAATCATCGCTAAACTGGACTACTACGCTCCTTCTTGTCCTGAGTGTGGAAGTCAAATGAAGAAATATGACTTCCAAAAACCGTCGAAAATTCCTTACCTCGAAACAACTGGTATGCCTACTAGAATTCTCCTTAAAAAGCGACGTTTCAAGTGCTATCAGTGCTCGAAAATGATGGTCGCTGAGACTTCTCTCATCAAGAAGAATCATCAACCAAAAAATTGCTCAGAAACTGATTGAGAAGGCTTCTATGACCGTCATTGCCCGCCAGCTTGCCATTTCAACTTCAACCGTCATTCGAAAGCTCAATGACTTCCGTTTTAAACATGATTTTTCTCGTCTTCCAGAGATTATGTCTTGGGATGAGTATGCCTTCACTAAGGGAAAGATGAGTTTCATTGCGCAAGATTTTGAAAAACTCAATATCATCACTGTTCTTGAGGGGAGAAGACAAGCTATCATCCGAAATCACTTTCTTCGATACGATAGAGCTGTTCGTTGTCAGGTGAAAATCATTACGATGGATATATTTAGTCCTTACTATGCCTTAGCTAAGCAGCTTTTTCCTTGTGCTAAAATCGTTCTAGATCGTTTTCATATTGTCCAACATCTCAGCCGTGCTATGAGCCGTATTCGTGTTCAAATCATGAATCAATTCGATCGAAAATCCCATGAATACAAGACCATCAAACGCTACTGGAAGCTTATACAGCAGAATAGTCGTAAACTGAGCGATAAGCGATTTTATCGCCCTACTTTTCGTATGCATCTAACCAACAAAGAGATTCTAGACAAGCTTTTGAGCTATTCAGAAGACTTGAGACACCACTATAATATCTATCAGCTCTTGCTTTTTCACTTTCAGAACAAGGAGCCTGA
>OBUN01000477.1_pt1 | contig 10747 bp, 8 predicted proteins | sample 1475851 | NCBI WGS metagenome assembly OBUN01 (sample SAMEA2579932, study PRJEB22360) | human gut metagenome | reverse complement strand
ATTTAAACAAAAGCACTTGGCGCGCGCTAGCGCCCAAGTGCTTTATTTTATGGTTAAATTGTTTCCGTGACAGAGACAGATTGAACGTGCCCTTTTTCTTTCAAGAGATGGTGCAAGTTGGAATGCCAGAAATCTTCTTTGCCTACATAAGAAATCTTTGCTGTCACTGCCTCTTGTTCGGATTCCAAAGTCAATTCTACTAAGCGCTCCCCTTTTTCTAAAGAAGCTTGAAGTTGTTCATGCAGTCGGCTTTCTTTAATCATAGGTTCCTTCATTTTTACGATAAGCTGCAATCGTTTTAAAGGAGTCTTTCGTTTAAAATGGGCCAGAGCTAATACTAGCAAAGTTGCCACGAGATTGATAAATGCAATGGTTAAAAAGCCCATCCCAATGACTAAACCAATAATAGTAACATTCCACATCATTACTGCTGTCGTTAACCCAGAGACTTTCCTTTCTCTAAAAACGATAATCCCCGCACCGAGAAAGCCTACACCACTAATCACTTGGGCGCCATATCGTGTAATATCCATAGAAATAATGGACGCCAAGGCGCTATTTTGTTTCACCACATCGACTAAAATATCCACCGATTGAATCTGTAAAATGGAAATCGTACAAGAGGCCAAACATAAAATGGCATTACTACTGATACCGAAGCCTTTTCTTTTAATACTTCTTTCTAACCCAATCAAAGCTCCAAAAACCACGGCTAGAGCCATCCGAATGACAACGTCGGTGAGAGAAAGTTCAATCATTTTTAAAGAATTCATCGCTTTCTCTCCTTTCTTGCAAGTGACTATTTGACTTATTTTGTATTAACTAATAAACGCAAGCCATTAAAAATGACCACTAAGGTACTTCCTTCATGAATAAGTACGCTAAATGCGATATTCGCAATACCTAAAAAGTTCAAGATAATCAACGTTGCTACCACTAACATTGAAAAAATAATATTTTGCTGCACAATTTTATTCAAGCGTTTTGAGACACGATGAGCATAGCCTAATTTAGAAAGATCATTTTTCATCACTACCACGTCTGCAACATCGATAGCAATGTCTGTACCATCCCCCATTGCCACTCCGATATCAGCATTCACTAAAGCCGGTGCATCATTAATGCCATCACCAACCATCCCTGTCATTCCTACTTCGCGTTTTAATTGATCAACAATCGCTGATTTTTCCTCAGGCAAAACATTAGCATAAACTTGATCCACGCCTACTAAGCGGCCAACTGCTTCACCCGTAAGTTTTGCATCTCCTGTAATCATTGTTGTTTCAATATTCTGTGACTTGAAATAGTGAATGGCGTTCATTGCTTCTTCATTAGGAACATCCATCAATGCCACTAAACCAATCACTTGTTCATTTTCGGCAAAGTACACTACCGTTTTGCCTTCACTCGCTAATTTCGTTGTTTGCTTCTCAATGATTGTTGGCACTTGTTCGAAACTAGATGGTTTACCAATTCTAAAAGTTGTGTCTGCAATGGTCGTTACTAAACCCACCCCAACAATATTTTCTACTTCTAAATTTAAAGCCGTTGTTTCTACTTCAAAGCGATTAACAATCGCCGTCGCCAATGGATGATTGGATTTTTTCTCCATATTTGTTAAAACAGCTACTAATTCGTCTTGGCGATCTTCTAAGCCATCAACAAAAAGATAATCTGTTACCTCAGGTTTGCCTTTTGTTAGCGTGCCTGTTTTATCAAAAGCGAGTGCTTTCACTTCAGCTAAATTTGATAAGAATGAGCCACCTTTAAACAAAACGCCTTGTTTTGCTAAATTGGAAATTCCTGATAAAGTTGCCGGAACGGCACTCGCTGCTAGTGCACAAGGTGAGGCAGCAATTAAGAAGACCAAGCCTCTGTAAAAACTTTCAGCCCAAGTCAATTGGAAAAGTAATGCGCCACCTAAAACAATTAGTGGAAAAACTGCTAAAACTAGTGTGACATATTTTGGTTCAAATCGTTTAATTTTGCTTGCAATTTCTGATTGATTTTCTTGTGATTGGTTCACGAGCTGTACGATTTTTGCAAAAACTGTTTCTGAACTATCTTTCGTTACTTCAACAACAATTGTGCCTGAACCGTTCATAGTACTACCAAAAACTGGGTCCCCACTATTTTTTTCTTTGGGAATTCTTTCCCCATTAATAGATGATTCATCCACAGCGGTACTTCCTTCAATCACGACGCCATCTGTCGGAATTTGCGCACCATTGAGGACTTGCACGCGGTCGCCAATCTTCAATTGTTCAACTGACACAGTTTGAATTGAGCCGTCATCTCTTATCAGGCGAGCTTCTGTTGGATTTAAATTTAATAGTTTTGTAATTTCACGTTGGCTTTTGCCTTGAGCATAATCTTCAAGGAAATGCGCCGCCGCAAAAATCAAAATCAACAATGCTGATTCTTCAAAACTTCCCATTAATGCTGAACCAACTGCAGCTAAGGTCATTAACAAATGAATATTAGGCGAAAATTTTCGATTGTTTTTCGTATCCCGATACGTATCTCCAAAGCCTTCCCCAATAATATGATAACCAGCTAAAATAGCAGCTAACGAGAAAAGAATATTTTTCACTAAGAGCATGTTCCCTAAAAATAAACCGATAAAGAAAAGAGCCAATCCTGTAAAAAAGAGAATAACTGGAACATTTTTACCTTTTTCTTCATGTGTGTGTGCACCTGTTTGTTTTGACATTGTTATGCGCCTCCTCATTAATGTTTTTCTATTCATATGAATGTATATTCATATTATAAAACACTTGGGTGGTTTTGTAAAGACTTAAACACAAAGACAAGCGATGATTCTATTCGATAGGATCACCGCTTGTCTTTGTCGATTCTTTTTGTTGTTGATATTTTTCTTCTTGAATAGTCAGTAATGATTGCGTTAAATTGACCCAATCAATCGAACGAGGTGGATCCAGCCAAACCATAACTTTACTCTGTTCTTCTTGATACAAGTTATTTAAATTGGTAATCACCACATCTGGTAAGGTATCTGATAACGGGTCAATAATTTCTACATTTAAATTCACATAGACGGATAAATTTTTTTTGATGAATTGGTTATACTCTTTTCCATAAGAAAAATCAATTAGGACCTTGGCTGGCTCTGCAATTAAATGAACCGGAACATGATTAATTAGCAACAATAGATAGTTAAAAAACAAACAGTGATTGGCTTTCGCAATTTTTTTATGTTTTGCTGTTAACCAACGAATATATTCAATTAAATAAAAATAAAATTCCGGATATGTTTGCTTAAAAAACTGTAAATCCATTTCAAAATCGTCAAACATATTAATCGGAAAGTAAATAACATTGAAATGAATAATTGCTAACCCTTCTTCTAGAGTATTCCTTGTTGACTCCTCTAAACAATTAAATGCTTTTTCAAAACTTCCAATGAAAACACGAGTTAGACTTTCAATCGTAGGATCTTCGTGAATGACATATTTTTTCTCTAGTTTGCCATGCAAATACAAGAAAAAAACAATCGTATACGTTAATGATTTTGAAGCCAATGCCCATGCCAATTGCGATTTTTTTATTAGTTCCTCTGAAAATGTATTCAGTGCACGCGTATCGATCCCTTCCACCGCACGTCCTTCGTTGTTAATCATAATAGCTAAATAATGGAAAAAATTGCGTCGCTCATAGGTGGTGAAAGTATAGTTTAACTCAACAGACTGTAATACACGTTTCGCTTCATTATAAACTTTTACCGAATATAGTTCGGAAATTGGTTGATTGGAAAGCGTGAACAATTTATACAAAAAAAATGAAATTGCTTTTTGATTGCCGACAATTTCCCGCTTACTAAAATAGATCTGATACTCCTTTAAGGCTTTTTTTAGCCGCTGTAAGGTACTATACGCCACAGAGGTGCTGACATGATTACATTCAGCAAACTTTGTCAAACTATAATTTCCTCTAAAGTAAGACAACACTAATTTAAAAGAGAGCGATTCTGTTAAGTATTTCGTGAGCAAAAGTTTACTTGAATAGTTTCCATCAATTTCAAGTGTAACATCTACATCAGAAACGACTAAAGTTAAGCTGTCGCTTAACTTTAGATTGTCAATATCTGCTTTTAATTTTTCTAATGTTTTTTTGACTAAAAAATTCGACATTGATAATTCTTCGCGAAGTGCAATAAAAGTACCTGATAGCGTGGGACTTTCTTCTAAATGCCTTAGCAAGGAATAACTTCGTTGATCTTCTTTATTTAAAAAAATTTCATAATTCATCATTTATCAGTTCTTTCTCCCATAAATAGCCGTTCCTACTAATTCCCGTATGAAATTCAAGTAAAAAGTGTTTTGCCCCTCCGTTCCAGCACCGCCTGTGCTATTTGGTACAATGGTGATATGGCTAGCATCAAATAATTCATCCGTGAAAAATACTTGATGCTGACTTTTCTTGGAAGAAGGCCTTTCTTCATTTGTTTTTGGATTATTGGTTGTCACTTCTTTTTTACTAACGTCTTCGCTACTTTCTTCCGCTTGCGTTTCGCTAGTAATAGTACTTTCATTTGTTTCTTCCATTTTTTCTGGTGTGCCAGTATTCTCAATCGGATAAATTTCTTCTGTTGGATTGGTCGGATTATAAATTGGATTCCGTTCTTCTGCTGCTTGCACATTGGTTACTTGAAAAAACGAGAGTAACAATGTACTCCATAATAGTAAATGTTTGTATTTATCCATTTTTCTCACATATATTGCCAAATACTTTAGCTACATAACAAAACAAAAAATATAACTAGTAAAGTGGTATCAGACGATATTTAACAATACTCCTTCTTATTATTTCTTTTTTTGAGTTAGGTTTGTTGAATAAACTGCATGTTTGATAAGTAAAAACAAACAAAAACGTTGCCGATGATCAAATCAAAAATTAACTACTCTTTATATTTCTCTTTCGTTTTTTTCCTGTTTCTTTTTTCGCCAAATCAACCAGGCAATGATTAAAATCACTATCAATAATAGTAGTAAGCCAATCATCAAATATAAATTCGAATGATTTTCTTTTAAGGTGACATCTTTTTCATTTAATTCTTTGGCAACTTCACCATTAATTGTAAAGTCTTTTTCAAATTGCCATTGATTTCTAAAAGATATCGATTCATTGTTTATTGATTTTTTAAATGAGCCTGCAGCATCTTTATTCCCAACAACGGTCATAGACAAATGATAATCTCCTGGCTTAAGTGGTTGCCCTTTTAGCGCAATGGGAACAGAAAAATTGGTATTTGGTGCAATTTGCATGTTTGCTTTTTCCTCTTTATATAAAACTTCTTCATGTCCCTTTTTGGTAATCTCTGCCGAAAAGGCAACTTGGTTAATATATGTTTTTTGATCATTTTGTAGATTGACTAAAATCACATTTCTAGCATTAATCTGTCCTGGTGAGACTTTTTTCAAAAGTAAATTCGGCTCAACCTTTTTTTTGTTTTGTTGCATCAATAATGCAACGACATACGAATATTCATTTTTAATGGATAACCCCTGACTCTTATCGTCTTGGCGTTTGCCTTCATCCGACGTTTCTTCTTTAAAAGTGATACCACTAGCTAACACTCCATCAAAGGGTGTATTAGGCATTTTGACGTTAATAGAAACCGTTTGTTCACTTTTCGGTTTTAAACGAACTGAGCTAGGGTATTGAACGTAGTCTTTTATATCAAACGCTAAACTTTGATCTTTTTTCCCCTTATTTTCACCATACTCCACGATTACATTTGAATTGGTAATGGCACTATTGATGGAAATACCTACCTTTACTTCTTTATCTGTATCATTGCGCAAGTTCACTTTCAACTCAGTTTCTTCATTTGGTGCTAGTAATAAATCAAAGTAAGTTTTTTCTTTATCTACTTGTTTTTCTGATGGAATAGGCGTAACCGCAAAATTAAATTCACTGGCAAAACCATTGCTAGGTACTAACGCTAAAAGAATTAGTAGTATCGGAAAAAAAAGAAATCGTGTTTTTTTCTGTTCAAATTATTTACTCCTTTTCTATATGTAGTGAATAGCAGGTAACTATGTTCCCCGCTATTCTTCTTTTTAAAACTCGTTTAATTTCCTGGAGCGTCTGTCAACGTCCATGTTAATTTTGTGGCGTATTTTTCAGCATATTTGGTTGTAGAACCTGGAACAGTTAACTCAATACTTTTAGCGGCTGTAGTTGCATCTGTTCCCCAATCAAATAAATAAGTTCCTGCACCGTTTCCTTTCGCTGCACTCATTACATCTGATTGACTACCATCTGAATTTAGCGTGATTGTGGCTGGGCCTGTTGGTTTGCCTGAATCTGAAGCAGTCACTACATTTCCGTTTTTAAACGTGATAGCTGCCCCAGTCAATTCTTTACCAGAAGTTGATTTAAATTGTCCTTCTTGTTTCACTTTTAATGACCAGCCAGCTTCGGTTCCACGGTTATCTGTTACTTGGACATAGTTAGGCCCTTCTTTGACTTCATCGGTTGCGCCTACCGTCTTGTATTTTTGGGTAGCAGCAAAATAAGTCTGATCCTTCGACGTGATTTTTTGAACACCGAAGTCTAGACTTGACGCATAATCAATTGACAACGGACCGTTTGTTCCTGGATTAGGACCTTCAGGATCTGTTGGATCAATAGGATCAACTGGATTAGTTGGATCCGTTGGGTCAACCGGATTAGTTGGCTCTTCACTTGGTGTAAATTCTACGATACCATTAGATGTATAACTACCGCCATCTTCTGCAAAGGCTTGAGAAGTCATGCCTAAGCTCCCTAAAATAAATGTGGATAAACATACTGTTGTTACTTTTTTCATTTTCTTTTCTCCATTCTTTTCTTTAATTTCCTGGTACGTCTTCTAACGCCCAAGATAAACGAGCTTTAAATGTTCCAACTCTTTGATAAGCTACAGGAACATTGATTTGAATTCCTTGTTGTTTTGATTCATCAAGTAATGCTGTTAAATCTGTTTCACCTTTCTGATTACTTTCTAAAAGCGTAATTGCCTCATTTGTAATCTGAGAGCTTCCAGCAGTTGAAACGAAAGAAAAAACATCTGGCATTACAATTGAATCATTTGTTAACGGTTGCGTTTGCTTTAGTTGCAGGCGCCAATTATTTGCGTTACGTTCATCCACGACTTTGAGTCCTTCGGTGGGATGCCCAAGTTTAATTAGTGGTTGATTACGTATCTTTTCCGTACCAAAAGTAATCTGTTTTGGTGTCTCTTTAAAATATAGTTCCCCTAAACGATAGTAAAAATAAATATCTTTTGTTTCCTCTGTCATTGTTCCTTCCGCATTGCCTGAGTCTTTTGTAAAAACATAGCCAGAAATATCTAGGGGTTTTTCTTGATAGGGTGCACCAATTTTCCCTGTTACACTTTTAGGTGGAGCAATATCTTTACCTTCCGCGTCTTTATAAAAAACGGTTACTGTTTTTTCTGTTGGTTTAGGAATAGTAATCGTTACATTATTTGACTTTTGCAGTAAGGTTCCTTCTTCATAATAGTCAAAGTTCATAGTTAAAACTTTTTCGGGCGTATTATCTTGAAGGGTTGTTTTTAATTCAATAATCATGTCCTTCTTTAAGACTAGGTAGTCATTTAAAGCAATTGTTAAGTGATTCCCTGTTTGTGTCAGATCTTTGGCTGCTACCTTTTTACCATCAATCATTAATGAATTTTCTTCATATGCTAATTCATCAGGTAAGTCAATGCTTACTTGCGGTTGACGATCTTCGATAAAGTCATTGTCAATATTCAACGTATTCCGTAGTCTCACCTGATCATTTTTCACTGCTTCAACAGCTGAGCTAAATTCCTGACCATTCACGCTAAGGGCTGCTTGTGACGTAACGTTGGTAGGAATTTGTGTCATTGCTAAAGCATTCTCTTGGTATTTGCCACCTGTGGATGATGTAAAGCCCCAATAAACCGTTGTTGCGCCAAATTGTGCATTTAAATCTGAAACTACATACGTATTCGTGCCCACACCTTCTAAATCATATGTTAATGCTTTGGTTGCGGCATTCCAACGAACAGTCAACATGCGCCAGGTTCCATTAGATAGATAGGTTGGCGCAACAGTGACGCCTGAATGCTCCCCTGTATAGCTGTTGTTATTAGCTTTCGGAGTGACAAAAGCTAAATGTCCATTTCCCTTATCTTGTGAAATTTCTCGGTCCATTCGGTTGGAACTACCAGTATTTTTATAGGTATCAAACTCAATCGATAAGGCATTTCTAACATAAGGTTGACCAGCTTTCGTGGAGTATGCACCGATTCCCATCCCAGGTGAACCAATGACTTCTTGAGGCGTTGTGGACATTCTAGGATCATTCGTTAAGGTAAAGGTCATACCATCACCAGCATTTGCATACTCGTTTCCTAAATACAAATAACTTTTAAAGGTAAAATCCGACAATAAACTGATTGGTTTTTTTGACCAAATAGCTCCTTTTTGTGATTTAACAGCTGGGTTTAGTTGTAATAACTTCCCACCTTCTAAAATACTTGTTGCATTTCCAATTGGCTCTTGAAATACCTTGTCGATTGGAATGATATTAGGATCATCAGGCAATGAAGTAGCGTATGGCGCAGCCAACATGCGCGGCTGTGGTTCAACTATCGCCGATTCCGTTGCACTGTTATCGTCATCCTTTTGTTGTTCGCTAGGTTCTAAAGTAGCCGTTGATTGGTCTGTTTCTGCTGGATGATTATCGGTTGTTGTTGTCGTTTCTAGGGAAGGTTCTTGCTCTAATGTTTCCGAGTGAGAAGGAGCGCTAGTTGCCTGATCATTGGCCGATTCCTCCACTATTTCCCGATTGACTTCGTTGATATTTGTCGAAGGATTACTAATCGCTTCGCTAGTAATAGGCGCAAGGAGTAGTAAGAATAAACTACTTGCCAAAAAGACTAGGCTTTGTTTGTTTCGCATCTCTCTTCACCTCTACTTTTTAAATTCCTGGTACAGCCGTCAACGTCCACAATAATTTTGTTTGATATTTCACGGCATCTTTAGGAGTTGACCCTGGTACTGATAGCGCGACATCTTTTGTAACATTAACATTGTGTACCGTATTGGTTTCATCGCGTTCTGCAACCACTTCTACTTTGCCCCAATAAGTAGCCCAAGTTCCTGCACCGGTTCCTTGCTTCGCAGCTGCCACTAGCGATGCAGTTCCTGGAACAAGGGCAATCTTATTTGTTGCCTCTGGTTTCACAACATTTTGCGCATTACTATTAACAGTCGGGTTAGCTAAAGAAATTTGCGCACCTGTCAACTGACTATTTAAAGTCGCCTTTGTTGCTTTAAATTGCTCCTTTTGCGTAACCCTTAAAGACCAACCACTATTGGTTCCTCTATTATCAGAAATTTGCACAAAATTTGGTGTTTCTTTTTGATTTTCTTGATATTGCTGTGCTCTTGCAAAATATACTTGGTCTTTATTCGAAATACGATTTTTCCCAAAGTCAAAACTTGAAGCATAATCAATAGACAGCGGTCCTTGGGTACCAGGATTGGGACCTTCTGGGTCTGTCGGATCAATTGGTTTGACTGGCTTTTCTGGATCGGGATTTTCTGGATCAACTGGCTCTGTCGGATCTACGTTCGGAATAAATTCTACTAAACCATTCGAACGATACTCTTTTGGCTCTTCTGCCTTCGCTTGTAAGGACCAACCAGCAACTGCAAATGTACTGCATAGAACGATTCCTGTGAATTGTTTTTTCATTGCTTTTCTCCTTTATTTAATTATTAGCGGGCGTATCTTCTAATGCCCAAACTAACTTCGTTGAATATTGTTGTGCAAGCTTTACAGATTTTCCGGGAACGAATAGTTGGACAGCTTCTTTATTTGTTGCTTCATTTGAACCAAAGCGATAAACCCAAGTCCCAACCCCTGTTTCTTTTTTAGCGTTCATCGCTAGATTATTATTTACACCAGGTGTTAAGGAAATAGTACTACTGACTTCAGAAGGTTTATATTTTTCATCCACCATTGAGGCAGCTTCTGCCTTTGTAAACGTTAATTGAGCGCCGACTAGTTCCTCTCCAGTAGCTGTTTTAAATTGTTCAGGTTGGGAAAGCGTTAGTTTCCATCCTGCTAACGTTCCTCTTTTATCAGTTACTTGTACATAGGTTGGTTTTTTTGAACCATCTTTCATTTCATCTGGCGCAGCATAATACGTTTGATCTGCCGTTGAAATCTTTTGTGTGCCAAATTTAAATTTTGACCCATAATCAATTGATAAGGCACCACCCGTTCCTGGCCCCGGAGGATCAATTGGGTCTACTGGATCAGTAGGATCGGGATTTTCTGGATCAACAGGCGGTGTGATTTCGTTATCGCCTGCTTCAAAAGTAATTGTGCCTTCCGTATTGTATTCTTTTGGAAAAGTTTCTGCTGCTGATGCGTTTATTGCTTGAAATCCTACGCCTAAAAGTATGGTTGCCGATGTAAGTAAAACAGTTTTTTTCATTAAATAAGCTCCTTCTCTCGTTTCATTTTATTAATTAAATAAATGACTACCCCCAACAAACTAACTCCTATCAAGGAATACAGCGGATTTTCAGACTCGCCTGTTTTAGGTAAAACTGCTTGTCCAGAAGCAGCTAAATTGTTTCTTCCCTGTTCTTCTGATTGTTGGGTATACGCTACGTCATTTGACTCTTTTTCATTCTCATAAACGTAGGTACCATAGAAGCTCGCTTGACCATTTGAT
>OBUN01000475.1_pt1 | contig 10770 bp, 10 predicted proteins | sample 1475851 | NCBI WGS metagenome assembly OBUN01 (sample SAMEA2579932, study PRJEB22360) | human gut metagenome | reverse complement strand
GCGTTGAGCTAACCGGTACTAATGAACCGTGAGGCTTAACCTTACAACGCCGAAGATGTTTTGGCGGTTTGAGAGAAGATTTTCAGCGTGATACAGATTAATCGATGCGTCCGCAGGACGTGTTGATAAAACAGAATTTGCCTGGCGGCGATAGCGCGGTGGTCCCACCTGACCCCATGCCGAACTCAGAAGTGAAACGCCGTAGCGCCGATGGTAGTGTGGGGTCTCCCCATGTGAGAGTAGGGAACTGCCAGGCATCAAACAAGTAAAAAGCCCATCCTGCCGGATGGGCTTTTTGCGTTTCAGTGGTCCGGCAACCGTGCCGGTATGTCTCCCCGGTGGCGCTGCGCTTACCGGGGCTACGGATTCGCACCCGCCCTGCACGACCTGTAGCCCGGACAAGGTGCGCAGCACCGCCTCCGGGGAAACATCCGGCCCGACCGCCGGGTTCGTTAACATCAGTAATACCTATCACATTAATAGGTTACCCTGTAATTGTCCTTATTAATTATATGGATTATCTTCCCTGCGTGATGAATCAACGCATCATCTCTCCCAAGGGAGAAAAATAGAAAGCAACTCGCTTATTTCTCATCCTGTTAACTGGTTATAAAGTCAATGAAAAAACCGCTAATTGGGATTCTGGCTTTCGCTTATGGACTAAGCTTACCTCTGTTTGCTGCTGATACCGCCACATTAACGCTCTCCGGACGGGTGGTTTCAGAAACCTGCAGCACCGATATCGTCAATAAACAACCTCAGCAGCGTTGCGGAAAGAATACCTATCTTATTGCTTCGCAAAATAGCGTGACGAATGCTCGCGGCGTGATCACGCGGACGGTGAATTTACCGGATGATGCAAGTCGGAAAATAATTATTAGTAGTTACGATTAATATTATCTCTCTATTTCAGCGCCATTTTATTGTGCCTCGGTAAAATAATGGCGCTGCCTCTTCCTCCCGTAAAATAACGCACTTACGATTCAGAAAAAATATTTCCGTGACTGAATACTTCGCTCCCGGATGTATTGTGCCAAACAGTATGCTTCTTCCCTGTTTTTGTCTTAATGAGCTACATCATTAACACTTTGTTAACTTGATCTGGTTTATATGGCGGAAAATTTGTTATACAAAGGGAGATGATTGCCTGTATGGATGCTGCCCGAAATACCTTGCGAGACATATGCAGGTTATCGGCTGGCAATATGAGAATAGAAATGAAAATCCTGCTTAACTGGTCGCCACTGCGCCAGCTCTTCACTTACATTCAGGAGCGCTTTACCTTTCTGGTGCTGCTCTGCTGGCCAGCGATTATCTGGCTGTTCTGCCGGGTCGGCGTATGGCTTATGGATAACGTTTATGAACTGCTGGGGAAATCACCCGCCCAGTCCTTCACCGTTTATCTGCAGCCGTTTATGACCCCCGGCACGCTGCTGCGCATCTCCATCAGCTGGATTGTCTTATTGTTTATCCTGTTTAGTATGGCGATGGCCTTCACCTGGGGTTTACGTCGCTTTATGAACCGCCACAAATAAATCCCTGGGCCGCCGTCAGTCGACGGCCCTTCTTAAGCCCTTACGCCATCTCGCCAATAGTCTTACGAAAACGCAGCAACGCGATAGTAAAGAATACCCCGCCGATAGCCAGCAAGGTTAAGAACTGCGGCCAGACGATGGCGAAGCTGGCGCCGCGGTACAGTATCGCCTGCGCCAGACTGACGAAGTGGGTGGTCGGCATGGTCAACATAATATCCTGTACCAGCTGCGGCATACTTTCCCGCGGCGTGGATCCGCCGGAGAGCATCTGCAGCGGCAGCAGCACCAGAATCATCAATAGCCCCAGCTGCGGCATCGATCGGGCGAGGGTGCCCATAAAAATGCCGATTGAGGTCGTGGCGAACAGGCTGAGCGCCACCCCCAGTATAAACAGGGGAATCGACCCTTCAATGGGCACCTGCAAAATCCCCTGCACCATCAGTATCAGCGACAACCCGGAGACCACCAGCACCACCAGGCCCATCGACCAGATCTTGGCCATCATGATTTCAAACGGCGTTACTGGCATCACCAACAAGTGCTCTATGGTGCCATGTTCCCGCTCGCGGATCAGCGCCGAACCGGTGAGGACGATCGCCAGCATGGTGATGTTATTGATGATCGCCATCACCGCGCCAAAGCGCTCCTGCTCAAGGTTAGGGTTAAAACGCATCCTTACCGCCAGCTCTACCGGCAGTACGCTGTTATCCCGATAACGGGCGACAAAGCTGTTGACTTCGCCACTGATAATATTCTGGATATAGCCGTTACCGGTAAAGGCCTGGCTCATTCGCGTGGCGTCAACGTTGACCTGGATTTCCGGCTGCCGACCGGCCAGCACATCGCGCTGGAAGTTAGGCGGGATGTTGATGGCGAAAGTGTAGCGCCCGGCATCCAGCCCGGCGTCCATCTCATCAGCGGTGATCAGCTCCGGCTCGAGAAACCAGGGACGGTAGAAAGCGTTAATAATGCGTGAAGAGAGCTGGGATTTATCCATATCAGCAACCGCGATCGGCGCCAGGTGCAGCGAACCAGGCATCACCGTGGCCGAGGAGTACACCGACACGGTAAACGCAAACACGATCAGCGCCAGCATCGCTTTATCGCCGAGCAGGCTGCGCAGCTCTTTGACGCCAAGATTATAAATATTGCGTAATCCGCGCATCATCCCTCCTGTTTCTTCAGCAGCAGCACGCTCAGCCCGAGCACCAGCGGCACCGCAATCAATAGCGGAATGAACGAGCCCCACAAATCGCTGAGATTCAGCGCCTTGGAGAAGGTGCCGCGAGCGATAGTCAGGAAGTGGCTGGTCGGATAAATTTGCCCGATCCAGCGCCCGGGCCCTTCCAGCGACGCCACCGGATCGATCATCCCGGAGAACTGGGTTGCCGGGATCAGCGTAATGATCGCGGTACCGAAGATGGCGGCGATTTGGCTCTTCATAAAGGTTGAGATCAGCAGCCCCAGACCGGTGGCGATGGTGACATACAGCAGCGCCGCCAGGGTCAGCGTCAGGAAGCTGCCCTTATGCGCGACGCCAAAGACAAAGACCGACAGCGCGCACAGCAGGAAGAAGTTAAACATCCCCAGTACGATGTAAGGCAACTGCTTGCCGAGCAGGAATTCGCTGCGGGTGGTTGGCGTCACGTACAAGTTGATAATCGATCCGAGTTCTTTCTCACGGACTACGCTCAGGGCGCTGAGCATCGCCGGGATCATCATCAGCAGCAGCGGGATCACCGCCGGGACGATGGCCGGCAGGCTCTTCACGTCCGGATTATAGCGATAGCGGGTCTCGATGGAGATGAGCGAGGTATCGCGCTGTGGGCTGCTCTGGCGGCCGGCCATCTCCTGCAGCCAGGCGAGATGCATCGCCTGCACGTAACCGCGCACGGTTTCCGCGCGGTTGGGCATCGCGCCGTCCACCCAGACGCCGATTTGCACCGGTGTGCCGCGGGCGATATCGCGACCAAAGTTCGGCGGGATCTCTATTGCCACCGCCAGTTCGCCGTCACGCATCCGGCGGTCCAGTTCGTCATAGCTGTGCAGTGGCGCCTGCTCGATAAAGTAGCGTGAACCGGCTATGTTCTGCGACCAGCCCTGGCTGCTGAGGGTTTGGTCGCGGTCGAGGACGGCAAAGCGCAGATCCTCAACGTCCATGCTGATCCCATAACCCATGATAAACATCAGGATCACCGTCCCCAGCAGCGCCAGCGTCGATCGCACCGGATCGCGGCGCAGCTCCAGCGCCTCGCGGCGGCTGTAGCTAAACAGGCGGCGTAGACTGAAGGCCTGCCGTGGGGCCGTGTGTTCCGAATGCGATGTGACAGCAGACGTGGGTTCATCTGGTACTGGAGAGGACGGTTGGGCCTCTTTAAGCCAGGCGATAAACGCCTCTTCGAGGCTGGCGGCTCCGCGCTGTTCGACCAGCGCCTGTGGCGTATCGCTGGCCAGCACCTTGCCAGCGTGCATCAGGGAGATGCGATCGCAGCGTTCCGCCTCATTCATAAAGTGGGTGGAGATAAATATAGTAACGCGATCCTGGCGCGCCAGGTCAACCATTAGCTGCCAGAACATATCGCGCGCTACCGGGTCGACGCCGGAGGTCGGCTCATCGAGGATCAGCATCTCCGGGCGGTGGATGACCGCCACCGCTAACGACAGGCGCTGACGGATCCCCAGCGGCAGATCGGCGGGAAGCGCATCTTCAACCTCGGTCAGCATAAAGCGCTCGCTCATCTCAGCGACCCGGTTGGCTATTTCGTCGTCCGGGATATGAAACAGGCGGGCGTGCAGCTCGAGGTTTTGCCGAACGCTCAGTTCGCTATAGAGCGAAAAGGCCTGTGACATATAGCCCACCCGCTGGCGGGTGGCGATATCCTTCGGGTCGATCGGCTGGCCGAACAGCCAGGCCTCACCTTCGCTGGCGGGCAGCAGGCCGGTGAGCATCTTCATGGTGGTAGATTTGCCGCAGCCGTTAGATCCAAGGAAGCCAAAGATTTCGCCGCGGGCGATGCGAAAGTTAACGTGGTCGACGGCAACAAAGTTGCCGAAGCGCATGGTCAGGCCGCGCGCTTCGATGGCGATCTCTTCCTCGCGGCTGTCGCGCGGCGGGATAACTACCGTCTTATGCGCCTGACGTTGTGCTTCAGGTAGCAGGGCGATAAACGCCTGCTCCAGGGTCTGGCTGCCGGTCTGGGCTTTGAGCTCCGCGGCGCTGCCGGTCGCCAGCACCTCGCCGGCATTCATCGCCACCAGCCAGTCAAAGCGCTCGGCCTCTTCCATGTAGGCGGTAGCCACCAGCACGCTCATCTCCGGTTGGCGCTGGCGAATACTGTCGATAAGCTCCCAGAACTGCGCCCGGGAAAGCGGGTCGACGCCGGTGGTCGGTTCATCGAGGATCAGTAATTGAGGGTCATGGATCAGCGCGCAGCACAGGCCGAGCTTTTGCTTCATCCCACCGGAGAGTTTTCCGGCGGGGCGATCGCGAAACGGCGCCAGCCCGGTGCTCTGCAGCAGCTCGTTGATGCGCAGTTCGCGCTCGGCTTTATCGTGGCCGAACAGGCGCGCGAAGAAGTCGACGTTTTCATACACCGAGAGGGTGTGATAGAGGTTTTTCCCCAGCCCCTGTGGCATCCACGCGATTTTCGGGCACACGTCGCGGCGGTGATGCACATCACGCATATCGCCGCCAAGCACCATCACGTTACCCTGTTCAATGGCCCGCGCCCCGGCGATCAGCGAGAGCAGACTCGATTTGCCGACGCCGTCCGGGCCAATCAGACCAACCATACGCCGTGCCGGGATCGCCAGGCTGATATCCCGCAGCGCGATGGTGGCGCCAAACTGCTGGCCAACGTGTTCCAGCAGGGCGACGGGGGGCGAGGTATCCTGCGGCGTCAGTTTCATTGCGGCAACCTCACCGTTAGCGCCTCAGGCCAGGGTTGTTGTTTATCCACCCGCACGTAAGCCATGCCGGGCAGGCCGGTTTTGACATACTCCAGATGCTGCGTCAGCAGCTCCGGCGGGATGCGCGCTTTGACGCGGAACATCAGCTTAAGGCGCTCGTCGCTGGTTTCTACCGTTTTCGGCGTGAACTGGGCGACGCTGGCGACAAAGCTGATGTTGGCTGGGATCACCAGATCCGGCGCGGCATCAAGGATCAAGCGCGCTTCGCTGCCGAGCGCCAGCAGGCCAGCCTGTTCGGTTGGCAGAAAGAAGGTCATATAGACATCGGCGAGATCGACCATATTCAGCACCCGGCCACCGGCGGCCAGGACTTCGCCTGGCTCAGCGACGCGATACTGAATGCGGCCATCACGCGGTGCTTTCAGCTCGCTATCGTCAATATCGGCAAGGATCCGCCGTTCGGTCGCCTGAGCGGCTTCGACGCGGGTTTGCGCCTGAATAATGCTGGTGCGGGCAGCTTCGATGGCGGCGCGGGCGGCAGAGACCTGGGCTTTTGCCGATTCCAGCGCCGCGCGGGCGCTCTCTGCTGCCGCGCGGTCGTCATCCAGCTGCTGGGCGGAGACGGCGCCGCGCTGCGACAGGGCATTCGAGCGGACATGGCGTTTCGCCGAGGAATCCAGCTCCGCCTGGCGCTGCTTCACCACTGCTTCGCTGGCGCGCATTTCACTCTGCCGCTGATCGAGCAAGGCTCTGGCGGCGAGCACCGCGCTTTCCGCCTCCTTGATTTGTGCGGCGGCTTCAAGACGCTGCTCGTTCAGTACGCGGGTATCCATCCTCGCGAGGACTTCTCCCTGACGCACAAACTGGCCCTCTTTGACCAAAATCGTGTCGATACGCCCGGCGATTTTACTGGCAATATCGACTTCGGTGGCTTCGATTCGGCCGTTGCTACTGGCAAAACCGTTCGGGAGACCTGGCGGGCGCAGCAGCCACCATGCGGCGGCGGCGAGCACCACCAGTAAGCCGACAAGATACCCTGCCCAACGTTTCTTTATTTTGTCCATACGCGACTCGCTTGATTCCCTTTGCTGAGTGGTGCGCGTGTTTCCTCCGCCGAGCGGAGCGTCCTCCTTGCGAGGGACGAAAAGGTGGGGATAAAGGCCGCTGACGCCGCGCTCTGCCGCGTCGATGCGCAGCCGATCGCTGTGCTACTTATGTGGTCATCATCAGCGATCCTGGCCTTAATGAAACACGCATAGTGAGAGCTACCGTCATCGCGATAGTAACATTCGTGGCGATGTTGTCCATACGAAGTACATGGTCTTGTCGGTGCGTTAACAGAAATACCCACCGTCAGGATAAAACCGCGAAAACAGGGCGCCTGTTTTGTTATCTGGTTGCCCCCCGGTAACTACGATATGATTCCGCTCCTGGCATTGAGAAACATCCGACGAGTGCTTTAATTTCATGAATGAAGAAAGCCAAAAATATATCGCCGTGATTTTTAAGGAATGGCTACCGCTGTATGACAGCTTGACGCCGGACGTCCGTGCATTGCTTAAAAAAATGGCTGATGAGCGATCGTCGATGTTAGCGACCCGCTTTTACGATTTTATTTTTCAGGATCCGGATATCGCCAGGCACCTCTCTTATGAGCTGGTTGAGGAACGTCTGAGCCGCTCTCTGGCGGGATGGGTACAGCAGATCCTGACCTGTGAAAAAGAGGATCTTCAGGCTCTTGCGGAGCGCCAGTATCAGATCGGCAGCATTCATTCGCGGATTGGCATCCCGGCAGAGGCGGTGCTGCGCGGCGCGCGGCAGATAAAATCCGGGCTGGTGGAGGCGATTCGTGACAGCCAGGTCGCGCGGGACACCGGGATAGCGGCTATCCATTACGCGATCATGGCGATGAATATGGCGGTGGAGATGATGTGTCACGCCTATACGCTGTCGCATTATCGGGCTACCAAAAATGAAGAAGCTTTTCGTCTGTACAGCCTGATGGATAACGTCCCGATGGAGTATGGCAAGCAGCAGGCATCGCTTTCGGGTTGGGAAAATAATGCGATTTTTAATATCGTCAGCGAGAACAGGACGGACCTTAACGCAACGTTATTATCTGAATCTGAATTTGGTTTGTGGTTTCGCCATAAATGCGTTCGCTATTTTAACCACAATCCGCAGATGGGGGAGATTACTGAGTTGATCGGTCAGGTGGATGCGTTGATTACCGAATGGCGTACCGCGGAACAGGATGCTGGTTATAAAAATACTCAGAGCCTGCTGCAAAAGATCCATATCCATTGCCAGCACATCAGCAGCCAGCTGGGAGTGTTATTCAGTAGTCTGTCGCAGATGCAAAATGGCAAAGACGCACTGACCAGCCTGCTTAACCGTCGCTATCTGCCGGTGGTGCTCAAGCATGAAGTCACCCTGGCGATTGAGTATGACCTGCCGCTGACGGTAGCGATTATCGATATTGATTTCTTTAAAGAGATCAATGACAAATGGGGCCATATGGTCGGCGACCGCGCCATTAAGCACGTAGCCGATCTGCTCAGCGATAATATTCGCTCCAGCGACTATCTCTTCCGCTACGGCGGCGAGGAGTTTCTGCTGGTGCTGGTGGAGACCCGCGCGGCAGAGGCTTTCCCTCTCCTTGAACGTCTGCGCAAAAAGATTGGCCAGCTGGCGTTTAACGTTGGCGGCGACACGCAGATCCCCATCACTGCCAGCATTGGCTTTGCCGCCCACACCGGTCACCCCGATTACAATCTGCTGCTGCGCGACGCCGATAACGCGCTGTATGCCGCCAAGCGCGAGGGGCGCAACTGCGTGAAGATGCACAAAGGCGGGGGATAAAACCGTAGCCCCGGTAAGCGTAGCGCGACCGGGGAAGGGCTCTGAAACTCAGAACAGCACCGGCAGCCCCAGCCCGCGCTTTACTTCATGCAGCGTCTGCTGCGTGAGCTGGTGGGCGCGTTCGCTGCCCTGACGCAGCAGCTCAAGCAGCATCCCTTTATCCTGAATATAGGTAGCCCGGCGTTCGCGGATTGGCGCCAGTAGCGCCTGCAGGCAGGTTTCCAGTTCATTCTTACACTGGCGATCGCCCAGCCCGCCGCGCTGATAGTGGGCTTTCATCTCTGCCACCAGCGCCTTATCGCTATGGAAAGCGTCGAGATAGGTGAACACCACGTTGCCGTCGACATGTCCCGGATCGCTGACTCTCAGGTGCGTCGGGTCGGTATACATCGCGCTGACCGCGCGGTGGATCTCCTCTTCACTGGCCGATAACGTCAGCGTATTGCCCAGCGATTTCGACATTTTGGCATTACCGTCGACGCCCGGCAGGCGGCTCACTTCGCTGAGTAGCGCCTTGCAGTGGCGCAGCACCGGCTCGCCGGTGAGGCTATTCATCTTGTGGACGATCTCGTTGGTCTGCTCAATCATCGGTAGCTGATCGTCACCCACCGGCACCAGCTCGGCCTTGAAGGCGGTGATATCGGCCGCCTGGCTAATCGGATAGGCAAGAAAGCCCACTGGCAGCGAACGGGCGAATCCCTTTTGGGCAATCTCATTTTTGACCGTCGGATTACGTTCCACGCGGGCGACGGTGACGATATTCATATACAGCGCGCTGAGCTCCGCCAGCGCGGGCAGAGCGGACTGCAGGCAAATAGTGGTGAGCCTGGGGTCGATGCCGACGGCCAGATAATCGGCCATGACTTCGAGGATATGGTGGCTGATTTTTTGCGGGTTGCTGCCGTTATCGGTGAGCCCTTGCAGGTCGGCGATCAGGATAAACTGCTGGTGGTCGTGCTGCAGCGCGACGCGCTGGCGCAGCGAGCCGACGTAGTGGCCAAGATGCAGCTGGCCGGTCGGCCGGTCGCCAGTGAGGATGGTTTGCGAATGGTTCATCAGGGACTCCTTATCAGACTGTTCAGCCGAAAGACGTCCTGAAAACACCAAAGCCGCCTTCCGGCGGCTTTGAAAATGGAAACGTGTATCGTGCCGCCTGTTATGCAGGCAGCCACCAACGACGGGGATAGGTAACGATAACGTTTCTGTTCATCTTTTTATCCTGCCACGAAATCACGGCGGGGTAAACCCGCCTCGTATTACATGGTCGAGAAGACGTTCATGATCACGCCGCCGGAGATAATCAGCGCCATGGCGATAATGGCCGCCAGGTCCGGTTTCTGCTTATAGAGGATCATGGAGCAAATCGTCACGCCGACGATACCGAAGCCGCACCACAGCGAGTAGGCTACGCCCACCGGAATGGTGCTCATCGCGCGGGTGAGGGCGAAGTAACACAGGCCGTAGGCGCAGACCACCAGCACCGAAGGCGCCAGTTTGCTGAAGCCGTTGGTTTTTTTGATCATCGAGGTGCCGGTGATTTCGGAGCCGATAGACAGCGCCAGCCATAAAAATCCGAGATTAAACATAGGGTATTCCTTTCCTGTTAGTTAGCGATGTTCTTATCCATGGAGGCGACTGGCGCGGCGGGCGCGTCCTCTTCGCTCGCTTCGGAACCCATTTTCGAGAACAGGTTCATGATAATGATGCCGCTGGCGATCACCGCCATGCCGATGATGGCGGCGGTATCCGGGTGCTGGCCGTAGAATGCCATTCCCAGCGTCGAGACCACCAGGATGCCGGTGCCGGACCAGGTGGCGTATGCCAGGCCGACCGGGATATCTTTCACCGCCCTTGAGAGCGAGTAATAGCAGGTGCAGTAGAGCGCAATCAGCAGGCCGAGCAGCAGCATTCTGGTGCTGCCTTCGCTGCTACCGAACATTTTTAACGTTGAGGTTGCCGAGGTTTCGGAGAGGATAACCAGCAGCATCCATAACCAGCATTTTGTTTTCGAAGACATCGTTAAGCTCCAGGTTCATAGTTGGGTAAGGTCATATCTTTCTGTTTTTTAAATAATCAATGGCTGCATCGGTCAGTTGCGCGTGCGGTGCCGCCGCCAGCGCCGGATTATTCACTATGTCTGTGACGGTGAGATAACGGCGCGGTTCGCTGCTGGCGGCAGGCGCGGTGGGCGCGTCCAGCGTCGCCAGCAGCTCATTCATGGTGCCGAGGAAGACGCCGCAGGCTTCCAGGCGAGTCAGCGTGGCCTGCAGATGTCCGGCGTAGGCGCTGTCGGCCTGCGCCCCGCGCAACTGGTTGAGCTCGCTGAGCGGATCGCAGTGGTAGCGCAGCGCCAGCACCGGAATACCCGCCAGCAGCGCCTCGTGCGCGCAGCGGGCGAGCGGGCTGCGCAGCGTGCCGTTCAGCAGGTCTGAAGCCAGCGGATAATCGAGAAACGGCAGCAGTA
>OBUN01000470.1_pt1 | contig 10952 bp, 9 predicted proteins | sample 1475851 | NCBI WGS metagenome assembly OBUN01 (sample SAMEA2579932, study PRJEB22360) | human gut metagenome | reverse complement strand
GACGACGTTCCAAAAGAACCATAAAGTTGAAACCAAGTGTTCCACCTTTAACTTTAGTAGCTTGTACGAACAAGTTACGGAATTGTTTTTCACCCAAACCGTATGAGAAACGAAGTTTTTGTTTCTCAGCCAATTGCAAACCGTACTCTGAAAGTTTTGAACGGTTGTTTGGACCGTGTTGACCTGGTACGTAGTTACGACGTGCCAATTCTTTACCTGTGCCTGTAAGTGAGAAACCAAGGCGACGTGATTGTTTCCATGATGGACCTGTATAACGTGACATTAATAATGTCCTCCTATAAAAAATATTTTTAGGAAATAACGTTTTAGATAAACCTGATTCGTTCAGAAAGACTTCGCCCAAACAGCAAAGGTTACTTTTCTAGCCGACTTCCTGTTGACGAGCTTCATTTTATCCTGCTATTATTTCTCATACTTTAACATTTTACCACGAAAAAAAGCCCAAGTAAAGGCTTTTTCTTATTTATTTTCGATTTCAGCTTGTTCCTCAGGACTCAAATAACGAATGAGAGTCTTCTCAGTCAAAATATCTGAATAAGTGTAAGATTCAACATAACTATTATTAATAGCTCCTGCTTGAGAACTGAAGTCTTGATATTCAACAATAAACAATGATGGATAAACCTCTGTCAATCGACCAATTTTATTCTTTTCACGTTTACGTCCATTCTCTAAGGTCAATTCTACTAGCTGACCTTCATGTGACTTAATAGCTTCCTTGATGTTTTTCATCTTAGCAACATCTGCAAATGCATCACTCATATATATCTCCTTAAATCTGAAAATTATGATTCCTCAAACTGAGCAATCGATGAAAATTTATTGTATTCTTTTTGGAATAGTAACTTGACTGTTCCACGCGCACCAGCACGGTTTTTTTCTAGGATAACTTCGATTGTATTATCTTCAATCGCATTCTCTGGTTCTTCACCCTCTTTTCGGTAGTAATCATCACGATATAAGAAGGCTACAATATCGGCATCCTGCTCGATAGATCCTGACTCACGAATATCAGATAAGACTGGACGTTTATCCTGACGTTGTTCAACCCCACGAGACAACTGACTCAAGGCAATTACAGGAACTTTGAGCTCCTTGGCTAGGATTTTTAACTGCCTTGAAATATCTGAAACCTCTTGTTGGCGATTTTCTGGTCGCGTCCCTGTAATCAACTGTAAATAGTCAATCACAATGAGACCGAGACCACCTTCTACTTCTTGTGACAATTTACGGGACCGTGCACGAATCTCAGTAATCTTTATACCAGGGGTATCATCTATATAAATAGGTGCCTCAGCCAATGCCCCTTGAGCAATCATCACATTATTCCAATCTTGCTCTGTCAATTGACCTGTACGTAAAGCATGGGAATCAATCATCCCTTCAGCTGCCAACATACGATCAACCAAGCTTTCTGCACCCATCTCTAGTGAAAAGACTGCAACAGATTTATTTTGCTTGGTGCCAACATTCTGAGCAATGTTCAACACAAAGGCTGTTTTACCAACTGCGGGACGAGCTGCTAAAATAATTAATTGATCAGGGTGTAAACCTGTTGTAATCTTGTCAAGATCACGGAAACCTGTTGGTAACCCAGTAACATCTGATGTTTGCTGTGAACGCATCTCCAAAGTATTAAAATTGACATCAAGAACTTCAGATATTTTACGGAAACCACTACGATTGCTATGCTCTGAAACATCAACTAAGGCTTTCTCAGCATTTGCAATAATTTCATCAGATTCAGTTGCCCCCTCATATGCTTGGTTTACAGTCTCTGTCAACCTATTTATAATATGGCGAAGCATGGCTTTCTCAGCAACAATCTTAGCATAGTACTCAGCATTTGCGGATGTTGGAACACTATTGACCAAATCTACAAGATAAGAAATACCCCCTATGTTTTGGAGGTCATCTTGGTCATCTAGAATAGTACGTACTGTCGTGGCATCAATGGCATCATTTCGATCCGACAGCGTTACCATTGCTTTAAAAATGACACGATGGGAATACTTGTAAAAGTCATCTGCTTCGATAAACTCTCGAACTGTAATTAACTTTTCCGGGTTAATGAAAATAGCCCCCAAAACAGACTGTTCCGCTACTAAATCATGAGGTTGCACTCGTAATTCTTGAGCCTCTGACACAATTATTCCCTCCTTTACAAGATTTACTTATAGTGTCAATGAATTACTCAGCACTATTTTTGATGTTAATCTTAATTTGTGCATTCACTTCTTTATGAAGCTTTACAGGAACCTCTATCAAACCAATCGCTCGAATAGGATGTTCAAGTTCAATATGACGTTTATCAATCTTGATTCCAAACTGTTTCTGAAGTCCTTCCGCAATCTTTTTAGCTGTAATTGAACCAAATGTACGACCATCTGGTCCAACCTTCTCAGTAAATTGAAGACGATTTTCTTCTTTCTCAAGCTGTTCTTTAACACGTCTTGCTTCAGCTAACAACTCTGCAGCATGCTTTTCTTCTGATTTTTGTTTTCCTTTCAACTCCCCGATAGCTTGGTTTGTTGCTTCTTTAGCAAGATTCTTTTTAATCAAGAAGTTTTGAGCATAACCTGATGGTACTTCTTTAATTTCACCTTTTTTTCCTTTACCCTTAACGTCTTGTAAGAAAATAACTTTCATTTTAATCCCCCTTGGGAGCCAACTCTCCCATAATAGTTTCAATTAATTTATTTTGCGCTTGAGCAACACTACAGTCTCGTAACTGGCAGGCAGCTAGGTTGAAATGTCCTCCTCCACCTAATTTTTCCATAATGCGTTGTACATTAATCGCATTATGGCTTCGAGAAGATATGTTTACAGTAGAATTACTTGTTCGAGCAACAACAAAGGTTGCTTCGATTCCAGCCATTGCAAGCATAGTATCTGCTGCCTTAGAAATCACAACATTATTATAACACTTATAGTTATCTCCTGTAGCAACGATTATATCATCAGTAATTCGTTCGCCTGCAAGAATTAACTCATTAATACGCCGATATTCGTCAAAATCAGTAGCAGAAATCGTTTGAATTTCTCCGCTGTCACTTCCTAAACCACGAAGGTAAGAGGCAACATCAAATGTTCGACTAGTAACACGCGTAGAGAAATTCTTGGTATCTAGCATTATACCCGCCATAAGGATAGAAGCTTGGATTTTACTCAAACGTTCTGGAGCCCCTTGGAATTGTAACAACTCCGTAACTAATTCACAAGCAGAGCTTGCTCCACTTTCAATAAAGGTCAAAACCGCATTTTCAGGGAAGTCATCATCTCGACGGTGATGGTCTACGACAATAACTTCATTAAATCGATCATAAAAATCCTGAGATAGGGTTAGATGGATTTTTGAATGGTCAACCATAATTAGCAATGAGTGTTGATTAACTAGTTCTTCAGCTTCTGAGAGTGTAATAAGTGGTGACTGCCCATCTTCTTTCAAACGTTCGACCGCACGCTCAATATCCGCATTCATAGCCATATCATCATAAACAGCATAGCTCTTTCTAACAATCTGACTAGCAAAATGGGCCATACCAACAGTAGCCCCTAAGGCGTCCATATCAAGATTCTTGTGACCAACAACAAATACTTTTTCGACTGTTTTTAACTTATCTGAGATTGCAGTCATCATAGCCCTTGTTCTTGTACGAGAACGCTTAACTGTTGAGACAGAGCCTCCTCCAAAATAAAGAAGTTCCTTGTGATCGTCATTTTCCTTAACAACAGCTTGATCCCCGCCTCGAACAAGTGCAATATTAAGGTTCTGCAAAGCAACTTGCCCGATTTGATCATGCTTAAGCGTCCCAAAGGATATTCCCATACTCAAAGTCAGTGGTAAACCACGTTCTTGTGCCTGTTGACGGAAGTCATCCAAGACAGAAAACTTTTGATCCATAAATTCTGTCAAAACACTGTAATTGGTAAAGAAATAAAAACGATCCCCTTCAATACGTCGATAATGAATATGCTTAGACTTAGCAAACTCAGAAATAAATCCTGCTACAAATGTATTGATTTTTGAAACATCCGCATCTGGCAAACTTCCTGTCACATCGTCGTAGTTATCAACTGAAATAATCCCAATAACAGGTCGAGTCATATTTGGATCAACATTTTCATCTTGATCATAAACATTGTCAATAAAATATGTCAACTTATTGTCAAAATCCACAAAGGCAGCATATTTATTGTCACCAACAGTTATCACATTCGAAGGTGACCCTTTTCGTTTCTGGGAGATAAAATCTGCAATCAACTGCTTATTGAAGTTCCCATATTCATCTGAAAGCACTAACTTGGCATAGGGGTTGAACCATTCAATATGGTCATTTTCGTCAAAAGTAATAACTCCGACAGGCATCTTTCCAAGAAGGGTCTTCAAAGAATCTTCAACATCCTGATTCAGTTCATCTAATTGCTCTATTTCTAAGGACTCATATGTTGTCTTTTGGTAGTGCAATAGTGCAACAACTACTACCATAATGATAAAAAGCGCAAAAATGAGTGCAGACTCCGATTGTAATACGCGAACAAAAATGGTAGCAATTCCAAAAAGAATTAGACCTATCATTACCAGGTGAATAGTTGCAAAGTGAAATCTTTTCATATAAAACCTCTTAATCTAACAATTATAACATAAAAAAGCCTTAATTAAAAGGCTTTTACAAGTGTTACGACTGTTACTCCACTTTACGTCGAGCCTTATTATTGCCTTCAAGGTAAACCATCAAAATAGAGATATCTGCTGGATTAACCCCTGATATACGGCTTGCTTGACCAATAGTTTCAGGATTTATTTTCTTAAATTTTTGACGAGCCTCAGTTGCAATAGAATCAATAGCATCCCAATCAATATTTTTCGGAATCTTTTTTTCTTCCATTCGCTTCATCTTGGCTACTTGATCCAAAGCTTTATTGATATAACCTTCGTACTTGATTTCAGTTTCAAGTAACTCTATAACCTTAGCATCCAAATCTTCTGCAGCTGGACCGACAAACTGAGTAGCTGTAGCGTAATCAATCTCAGGTCGACGCATAAACTCTTTGGCTGTCATGGCATCTGTCAAAGGCTTAAAGCCTAGAGCTTGAATTTTTTCATTTGTTTCTTTGATAGGCTTTAATTTTTCTTTTGACAGACGTGTCAACTCGCTGTCAAACTGATTTTTCTTAATTTCAAAGATACTCCAACGTTCATCGTCAACCAAACCAACTTCTCGACCAATAGGTGTCAAGCGCATGTCTGCATTATCATGACGTAATATGAGACGATACTCTGCGCGTGATGTCAACAAACGATATGGCTCCAAAGTTCCTTTTGTAACAAGATCGTCAATCATTACACCAATATAGGCATCACTACGTTTGAGAATAAGCTCAGGTTTACCTTGAACTTTAAGAGCCGCATTGATACCAGCAACTAGCCCCTGACCTGCTGCCTCCTCGTATCCAGAAGTTCCGTTGGTCTGTCCTGCTGTAAAGAGACCTGAAATCAACTTCGTTTCAAGTGTTGCACGTAGTTGATGAGGGAGCACGATATCATATTCAATCGCATAACCAGTTCGCATCATCTCTGCCTTTTCGAGACCTTTAATTGAGTGAATCAACTCTTTTTGAACATCCTCTGGCAGACTAGTTGACAGGCCTTGCACATAGACTTCTTCAGTCTCTCTTCCTTCAGGTTCAAGGAAAAGCTGATGGCGATTCTTATCTGCAAAGCGGACAATTTTATCTTCGATTGATGGGCAGTAACGAGGACCTACTCCCTTGACAATACCTGAGAACATCGGTGCACGGTGTAAATTGTTATTGATAATATCGTGGCTTTCTTGATTCGTATAAGTTAGCCAACAAGGAATTTGGTCCTGAAGATAGTCTTCATCCTTCGACAAGAATGAAAAATGATTTGGCTTTTCGTCGCCTGGTTGAATCTCGGTCTCTTCGTAATTAATTGATGATGCCTTGACACGAGGAGGAGTACCTGTTTTAAATCGACCAATTTCAAGCCCAAGCTCCTTCAAATTATCAGCCAAAGTAACCGATGCAAGACTATTATTTGGTCCAGAAGAATATTTGAGCTCACCTAGGATAATTTCACCGCGTAAAGCCGTTCCTGTTGTTACAACAACTGCTTTAGCTCCATATTTTTGATTTGTGGCTGTTCTGATACCGACTACCTTGCCATCTTCAACAAGTATTTCATCAACCATTGATTGACGTAGAGTCAAGTTTTCCTGACGCTCAACTGTATGTTTCATTGTCATAGCATACAAGGCTTTGTCTGCTTGAGCACGCAAAGCTCGAACTGCAGGTCCTTTACCAGTATTCAACATTTTCATTTGAATATAGGTTTTGTCGATGTTTTTACCCATCTCTCCACCAAGAGCATCAATTTCACGAACAACAATCCCCTTGGCCGATCCACCGATAGAAGGGTTACATGGCATAAAAGCCAGCATCTCTAGGTTAATAGTCGCTAATAAAACCTTACATCCCATACGGGCTGCAGCCAAGCTAGCTTCCACACCGGCGTGACCAGCACCAACAACAATTACATCAAAATTTTCATCAAACTCGTAAGACATTTTTTAGATTTTTGCAGTGATTTACAGTCAACTGCCTCATCCTTTCTTTGTTTTTTTCCTACAAAAATAGTCAAAACTCTAGAAAACTGTACGCAAAAACGCACAATTCCCATGAGCTTTGACCATCATGACTATTGTTAAAGTTATTTTATCAAATCAAATCGTTTTGTCAATGAAAATCACTATTTGATTAGAGTCTGCACACTATAGGAAGATTTGAAATTGTGTTCATTATAGAATAGCGAAAAATGCCATAAATGCATAAAAAATTGGGAACTCATCATTATTACTTAACTCCAGTTAGATATACTGACAAACTTTTCCGTCTTTATACGCTTGGTCAATAATACCGCCGCCCAAACATTCCTGACCATCATAGAAAACAACGGCTTGACCAGGTGTAATAGCACGCTGAGGTTCAGCAAAAATAACCTCTGCTTTGTCACCTTTAACCTTTACAGTAACTTTACTATCAGGTTGACGATAACGGAATTTTGCTGTGCATTCCATTTCAAATTCTTCTGGCATATCTCGAGTAAAGTGAATCATTGAAGCGTCAAGTGAAGTTGACATCAACGACTCATGGTGGAAACCTTGACCCACGTAAAGAATATTTTTAGAAAGATCTTTCCCTACTACAAACCAAGGAGCATTATCGCCACCTTTTTGACCACCAATACCCATACCTCCACGTTGACCAATGGTGTAATACATGAGTCCGTTATGTTCCCCCATATCACGACCATCGACAGTCATCATACGACCTTTTTGAGCTGGCAAGTATTGGCTAAGAAATTCTTTAAAGTTTTTCTCACCAATAAAACAAATTCCTGTCGAATCTTTTTTCTTGGCTGTTGCAAGACCTACACGTTCAGCAATCTCACGAACTTCTGGCTTTTGTAGATGTCCTAAGGGAAACATCGTTTTCTGCAACTGCTCTTGCGAAAGTTGACTAAGGAAGTAGGTTTGATCTTTGTTATTATCTGCACCACGCAACATATGGACAATGCCGTCTTCATCGCGAACAACTTGAGCGTAATGTCCTGTAGCCACATAATCTGCTCCCAATGTCATCGCATAATCTAAGAATGCCTTAAACTTGATTTCCTTATTACACATAACGTCTGGATTAGGGGTACGGCCTGCACGGTACTCTGCTAAGAAATACTCAAATACACGATCCCAGTACTCTTTTTCAAAGTTGACAGAGTAATAGGGGATACCAATCTGATCAGCTACTGCTGCTACATCTTTATAATCTTCAGTTGCGGTACACACACCAAATTCATCTGTGTCATCCCAGTTTTTCATGAAAACACCGATTACATCATAACCTTGCTCTTTTAAAAGTAAGGCTGTTACTGATGAATCAACGCCACCACTCATACCGACAACAACACGTATTTTTGAATTATCAGTCATAGATAACTCCTCCCATCAAATAAAAATTAACATAGACTTGAAGGGTCTAGTTGTTCAAATATCGATTTGAAGGTCGATTTTGAAGCGTAAAAGCACGCAAGCTTAATTATATCATGATTAAAGAATAATGCAAAAAGGTTACCACTAGGCAACCTTTTTTATACTTATTTTTGTGTAAAGCCACTGTAAACCTATTACTCCCAGAACTATTATTGGAATCACTAACGCTACAAATAGCCATCCTGGCTCCTGATAACTTAACACCAGTTTATTCTGTCCTTTTTGTGATGAAACGGTCAGTGTACCAATCATTGACAAACTATAGTCATCCTTGTCTAGTTCTTTACCATTTAGTGTCAAGATAGAATCTTTATAAACAACTATCGGTAGATTCAGTCCCTCCCCTTCAGCAGCTTCCCAAGTTAATACAAGATAACCATCTTCGAGTATCTTCTTTGCCTTCTGATTCGTAACGATATTTTTATAATAAAGATCGTAAGTATTCTGCTCACCTATTGTCCCATAAATCGGTACGTAATCTGGTGTGGTTTGACAACTAAATTTAAAAACTGTGACAAGTCACTGTCATTCATGGTAAGACTTATCGTCTGGTAATCACCCTCAACATAAGTATGTTTAACAATGGAAATAAGTTCACCATCCTGTGCCGCAGTTTTTACACGATCGGTAGTATCCATCATATTCTGAATAAGACCAATGCCCGCAAAGGCGAAAAGTAACACAGCAATACTTTTTCGCCAATTAACAAATCGTGTGACAGTTAATCCTGTAATGGCTAAAAGCAAAATGGTGGCAGGAACAAAGAATCGAAATGGAAATTGAATCAATTCAGCAAAGGTATTTCCATTTTCTACTAGATACTGCCACGGAAAAAGAAAACAAAATAGATAAAATGCAATATTTTTTTCCATTTGGCTAATTTCCTCCAATTCAAAATAGCGTAAACAAACTGTAAAACGAGTAACACCATTAAGGAAATTGGGGTATATAGCCAGTATCTTGCTGTTCCATCAATTCCATTCTTACCTATTTTCCTATTTATAAATGGATCTAAAAGATGATTCGTACCTCTCAAATATAGGAGTACTAGCCAGACATTGACAGTCAGTAAGAGAAAAAGAATGACTGCTACAACGACTTGCACGAAGGTTTCCTTCTTTTTAGCGACAGATACCTTTACAAAGGTGTAAAGGTAAAAAGGAATATACATCATCACTAGTATTAAAGCGCTAAGTACATGAACTTGAAAAATCAACGCCATGATAAGGCAAGTCTAATTGGTTCTACTTTTTGATAAAAAATGTAGTGAATTGCTGGGATAAAACAAAAAGGTAGTAAAGCTGCTCCCCAACTAGAGAACCCTTGACGCATCGTCCAGTACTGGATAGAGAATGTTGTAGCATAGAGTAAACCTAATGACAAGGAAATGGTAGTCTTGACTTTACACTGCTTGAGCAAAACGTACATTGAGGATTCAGCTAATATATGTAGTAATACCCTTGACACAATCTGATAACGAAACCAAGTGCCACTTATTAAAACAATCCCTCCTTGTAAATAGGCAAAAAAAAGGATCGTAAAGAGCATTGACAATGCGGCCTGACTGTTGGAAGCCGTACAAAGACAAAAAGTAAGAAAAGTTACCATTCTTTAATTGCATAGCGGCTTCATAGAATCTGTTATAGTGAAAGATGGAATATGAACCTAAAATGACTTTTCTTGTAAATAGTTGTGGTGTAACCAATAACACAGCAAAAGCTATAATAATAAGAGAAACCTACAACTTTTCTCTTGATTTAAAAATTTGTTTCATTGCTATACCTTTCATTCCTATTATAACAAAAAGGCCATACCCTACCTAATAATAACAAAAAGCTCTATAAAACATATTACCCACATCCAAATTAAAGGCTCTATAATTTCTGTAGTGGGTAAAACCACTGTAGAGATTATAGAGCTTTTTAAGTGTACACAAAAAGTCCCATAAGAACTATAATGAAAAGCGACAAAACCATCATTAGGAAGAACTTATGAGACTTATTAAGAATACCACAGAATTAATCGGAATTAAAGACCAAAATATCATTATTTCACTTGTTTTTGAAACTGACACTCATATAGAGATTCAAGCAAAACTCGATTACCCTGCACCATCATGTCCTCACTGCCATGGAAAGATGATCAAATATGACTTTCAAAAAAACTCTAAAATCCCTCTTCTCGAGCAAGCTGGAACTCCAACTCTACTACGTCTGAAAAAACGTCGTTTCCAGTGTAAAAGTTGTAGGAGAGTAACGGTGGCTGAGACATCTATCGTTGAGAAAAACTGCCAAATCTCTAATCTGGTCCGACAAAAGGTTACACAACTCCTAACTGAGAAGGTGTCACTAACTGATATTGCCAGAAGACTTCGTGTGTCGACGTCCACTGTCTATCGTAAGCTTGACCAGTTCACTTTCAAGAAACATTATGACAAACTTCCAGCTGTTATGTCCTGGGATGAGTTTGGGTTCAAGAAAGGGGAATTGGCTTTTGTGGCGCAGAATTATGAGACAAACGAACTCATAACCATCCTTGATAATCGCCGCCAAACCACTATACGAAACTACTTTTTGAAGTATCCATTGAAAGCTCGACAAAAGGTGCAGTTTATCACGATGGATATGTCTGGAGCCTATATCCCACTAGCCCACAGACTCTTTCCAAACGCCAAAATCGTTCTTGATCGTTTCCACATCATCCAGCACCTTGGTCGAGCCTTTTTAAAGACAAGAATTGCCATTATGAACCAGTTCGATAAGAAGTCACTACCCTATCGAGCCTTGAAGAATCACTGGCGACTTTTCCAAAAGGACAGCCGTAAACTATCTCTCAACTCTTTTTATTCAAAGACTTTCC
>OBUN01000464.1_pt1 | contig 11258 bp, 20 predicted proteins | sample 1475851 | NCBI WGS metagenome assembly OBUN01 (sample SAMEA2579932, study PRJEB22360) | human gut metagenome | reverse complement strand
CGATAACCTTTTTTGGCTTGTTTATTGATTACATTTTCTAACTCTGTTAAATTTCCTGAACCAGTTCCAATAAATTTTTCTTTTAAAGTTACTTGTAATACGACGTAATGAAGATTCTCAATACCTGAAGCGGAAGAGAAAGATCCTTCTTCTTTTGCTTTGTCAAAAAATCCCATTTATTTACTCCTTGAATATTTTTTAGAAAATAGGGTGGCAACACCAAATGAAATGATACCAAGAATCAAAAAGAATATCCCTAAAACTGGTATCACAAACATCAATAGTAGACCTAAAATAATCATTACAATACCAGCCTGTTTATAGTCTTTTGCTGTGTAGTCTTTTGATTGTCGGATAGCTTTTTTCTTAACTTTAGCTGAACTTTTCTCTTTTGAAGATTTTACAATGTCCGATAATCCAAAAGTTGTTTTGCGATATACTTTGTTATACATTGCTTTTTTAGGGTTTTTAATCCAGCCTATTCCTTTTTGTCCATATTCTGGAATCACCGCTTTTTTTATTTGGCGCTTCCACTTTGATGTAGTCCTAGCTTTTAAGCTTCTTTTTAAACTAGGAGTTCTCATTCCTATTTTCATAAAACACTTCTTTATCTTTCTACCGGCATAAAATTGCCAACCACCTTACCGATGATACGGGGTTCTTCTTCCCATTTTGCGAATTTATCATCGTATTTGTCATTGATAGAAACGAGCCTTAGGCCATCTTTTTCTTTATAGACTTTCTTGATATAGCTTTGACCGTCCCAATCCACGGCATAAATGGCGCCATCATAGTCCCAACCAGTATCTTTAATAAGGGCGACAGATCCGTCAAGAAATTTAGGCTCCATGGAATCTCCATAGACCCAAGAAGCAAAGTCGTGGTCTATATCTTTGTTGTAGAATACGACATCGTAGTTACGATCTTCCATGTAGTCGTAACCATTTCCGGCAGATAATTTCTCGAATACATGATATTCGGCGAGAGGATCGGTGACTTCTGCTTTATTTGAATTTTCATTTTTCTGCTCTTTGAGCTGCTTGTCAGCAAATGTCAATACTTTTTCTTGACGCGGCTGGTGAAGCTGGTCGTAGATTTGTTGGATTTCAGATTTTGAAAGAACAGGGGGAGTAGCATTGATTTGAATTTCTTGATCGTCATCAAGCCTATCAATCAAATCTTCTGCAGAAATTTGCATGCCTTTAGCAATTTTTTCTATTGTTTCATAAGATGGAACAATAGGTTTTTTTGACTTCGGATGCTCATTTTTTTCAAGCATAGAAATATACCCTTTTGTTAAATCAGATAATTCGCAAAAAGCATCCATAGATAACTTATGTTCTGATCTGTATGATTTTAGTAATTCTCCTAATTTCATTAAAAAACTCCTTTCTATATGTTGTTTAATCTATTATACACTTAAAAATAAAAAAAGTAAATATTTTTTGTTTAACACACTTGACAAATTATGTTTAACGTGTTAAACTATAATCAAGCTTAGAGATAAGCAAATAAAACGAAAGGAAAAATCATTATGCTAAAACGCCGGCGTAAACAAAAAGACCCTTGGCTGACACAGCCAAGAGCCACAGTAATAGCAGCGATAATCGCACTTATCGCAGTTATACTCCAACTCTTATTTAAATAAGAGTCACGCCGAAGGAGTAGTAAGAACGGGGCGCAAGCCCCAACTCTTACACCGTCATTCTAGCATAATGTGTGGTGAAAAGCAATGGACAAAAACAAACTTTGGACAGTCGGCGGACTGGTCGCTATTGGTGTAATAATCGCTATTGTAATTTGGAATTTAATTCTATAAGTCTTCAAAGTTTGAAGTTATATAAAAAGCTCAGAGGGCTAGGAGGTAAAGAAGTGGAAAATGTTGAAAATGTTGAAATTGTTGAATTAATAAAAGTTACATTTAAACGAGGGAAAGGAACAGAAGACGACCCGATTAGAGTTGTAAGTCAGTATTGGGACAAAGAAAATGTATTAATCTTTGAGAAAGATTAATTGTCTCTTCTTTCAATAGAATTTCGGTAGGATTCCGGTAATAGGTTATATATGTCTAGAATTTTTTTAGGTTGGGTGATCCGATTATCTACAATCAAGTTGATAAAATTTAACAATGATAAAGCTAATTCTTTGTTATCTTTTATATCTATTTGGCCTGGATGTACGGCGTTATTCCCTATTACTCTAACACTGTCTAGCATTTGTTGGATTTCTATTGGCATTCCTTTAGAGACAAGACTTCCAATTTGGGTATTTAAATCTTTACCTTGTGCGTTTAAATGAGCAACAAGCTTTTCAATAGCTAGACGGGATAGAGCTGCAGAAGCTCTAGGCGATATATTTAGAACTTCGCCAGCTTCAATATAGATTTCTTTCACATCATCAGGCATATCATTATTAGGTTTAGGTATTCCTTCGGCAACATTTGGGAAAATTAATGTCAACGTTGCATCGCTTGTGTTTAATACGAGCCTGGAGCTACTTATTTGGATTTCATTTGTTATCCAAATAGAAAATTGATTACAAGCCTGACATTGTGCAATTATAATAAATTTGATAGATTCGTTGTAATCTCCATTGATATTAATAGGATTATAAGTCCATAAATGGGAAGAGAAACCTGAACATACAGGGCATTGAAAGGCTTTTGAATTGCCTGCGAAGCCACCGCCTAGCCTTAATTTAGAAAGATCAAATGACATATTATTTCTCCAATCATTTTTATTACATTATACCACAGAAAAGGAGGTGAGGAGAGGTGCAAGGAGAACGTTTAAAAAAATGGCGTGAGGCAGAAAAAATGTCTCAAGAGGAACTTGCAGAGAAGTCAAATGTTTCTCGAACAACAATACATTTGATAGAATCAGGTCAGTTTTCAACTGTTAAACTTCGAACACTTCAAAAGTTAGCCGGAGTTTTTAATAAACATGTAAAAGATTTTTTTTGAAACAAATGTTTAACGAATTAAACTCAAAATAAGTCAATTAAATCAAAAAAGCAACTGAAAAATCAGCTGCTTACCAAAAATACTAACTTAATTATAGCACAGAAAGGAACAATTTACTATGCCAAAAGCAGAAATAGTTTACAGACCTGCCAATCAGTCTGAAAAAGCAACATATGGTGACTATGCACACCTTTGCCAAATATGGGAAGGGTTGACAGTCGGAACTGCTAAAGGTTGGGCGGCAGAAATGAGAGAACATCCAGACTTCAGACAATTCATTGACAACCCAACTCATAGAATCGTCTTTGTCAATTACGAAGGATTTCGCCTGTTCGTCAAATGGAAATCCCGTAACCGATACAGACCCAAAAAAGAGACTCTAGCTGAAATGCTGGAAAACATTAAACGTGAAAAACAATTAGGAGTGTAAGAATGTTTAACAAAAAGAAAAGAGTAGAAAAAGCCTTTGAGCTTATCGCAATATTTATTGATAAGTGCAACTTATCAGAGACTGAGAAGCGTAACTTGAAAGGTCTCTTGATGAATATTAAGAGCCGGATGGAGGAAGCTTAATGAAAGAGACAGTAGAAATCAGTGTTGAGGAATACCTCGATCTAAGAAACAAACTTAATGAGCTACAAACCGAAAACTATCGTCTGAAGACGATTGTTGACTCAATAGCAGTAGTATTTAAAAACAGTGAGCTTATGAGATAAGGAATGAGGTTCAAAAATGGTACGCAATAAATTATCAGACTTGACTAACACACTCTTTGCTCAATTAGAAACTCTGGATGACAGAGATCTCACCGAAGAAGAGTTGAAAGTAGAACTCCAACGTTCGAAGCAGATGGTTGCGATTTCCGGCCAAATTCTACAAGCTGGACAACTTTCCTTAGAAGCTGAAAAATTTAAAGATAAGGTAGGTGATGTCAATGCCCCGATCGCTTTGCTGGAAGAATGAATATACTGATTATATGCAGGAGATTTGTCCGGGACGGCTGACTCCGGAAGTAACAAAGCTGCTAAATGAAAAATTTGGTACTAATTACACAGCTACGCAAATCGGCGGAGTGCGTAAGCGCCTTGGATTGCTGGTTGGGGAGGTATTCAAAAAAAGAATCCTGACAAGCGAGCAGCATGACTATTTTTTGAAAAACTACGTCGGAAAAACTGCACAAACATTTGCGGATGAAATGAATGAAAAATTCGGTTTGTCATTAACCCGCAAACAAGTCAAGAATTATCGAAGAAACAATCGTTTAAATAGCGGCTTAACTGGCCAGTTTGAAAAAGGACATACACCAGCTAACAAAGGGAAGAGATTTCCGAATATGCCTAAGAATAGCGGCCAGTTTAAGAAGGGGAGTAAACCTCCAAATTATGTTCCGGTAGGAACCATTGCTCAAACGACAGACGGCTATCCGAAAATCAAAGTGGCTGATCCAAATATCTGGGAATTGCTCCACAGAAAGACTTGGGCTGATCACCATGGACCAATTCCTAAAGGTCATTCAGTAGTCTTCTTGGATGGTGATAAAACAAACTATGATATTACAAATCTGGCTTGCTTATCCCGAAACGAGGTGGCCAGAATGAATCAAAATCACCTTTTTACATCCGATGCTGAATTGACTAAAACAGGAATCGGACTTACAAAACTAACAAACAAAATCAGAGAGGTAGAAAAACAATGAGTACACTATACGAACTGACAGGTCAATATCTAGCTATTTACGAAATGGATATTGACGACGAAACAAAACAAGATACACTAGCCAGTATGGATTGGGAAGATGACTTTGTCAATAAGGCGGAGGGTTATGCTAAGGTTATCAAAAACCTAGAAGCTGACTTACCTGGATTAGACGAAGAAATCAAGCGTCTACAAGACCGAAAATCCGCATTAAAAAACAAAATTGATACCTTAAAAACCAACCTTCAAACTGCCATGGAAGTGACAGGAAATGAACGTATCAAAACAAAGTTGTTTTCGATTGCAGTCCAAAACTCAAAAGCGAGCGTTATTGTGGACGAAGAAAAACTCCCTAAAAAATACCTTGTCAAAAAAGTTACTGTATCACCCGACAAAAAAGGCTTGTATGAGTTACTAAACGAAGGCAAGAAAATCAAGGGTGCAATCTTGCAAGAAAATAGAAGTTTGAGGATTCGATAATGGGATTAGTAAACAGAACAAGAATTACAGAGAATTTATCGGTCATTATTGGTGAACAACATATTGATGTGATTGCGACAGAAGATTTTCCTTTTGATATTCAAGTCCGCTTTATAAAAACAGATGATGTTCAATTGGATAATGGAGCTAAAAAGAAAATTTTCAAACCAGAATATCAAATGGCATTTGCGGCTGCATATAAGGGCAAGAGTGCATTTTTTAGCAACGCAGAAGATATTAAATCTTTTACGAAGCAGCTAAAAGAAATCAAGGAATTGTTTGAATTCGCAATACTGAACAAGCAAGCTTGGTTTGATACCGCTTCGTTTGACGGCGTGTTGTCTCAGAAAGTAGGCACGGTATGAGAATTCTAGCGATTGACCCGGCTAGTAATCGGATTGAGACTAGTACAACAGGAGTGGTCTTGTTGGATAATGCGCAGTTGGTGGATTATTGGGTGGTTCCGTTTGGCGCTAAGAATTTCCTGGAATGGTTTAAAAACATAGGCAGTACGCTTGAATATGATGTAGTGGTAGTCGAGAAGTACGAAGCTAGAGACAATGATTATTCAAGAGATAATTCAGTCTTAGAAACTATAGCAGCTATTGAGTTGTGTTATCCGAACTTAATCCTGCAACGAAATGCAGGTTATCAATCAGACATTCCCAACGAATTATTAAAAGCTTTAAATTTATGGAGGTTTGAAAAAAGTCATCACAACGACGTAAGGGCTGCAGCAAGGCTAGGATTATTCTATGCTATGAGAAACGACATTGAGGAGGTGATTCAGGATATTGGCAGAATTGCAACTAAGGAAATGGCAAGCTGAAGCTGTTAGACGAAGTGATAAAATCACAAATGGAATTTTCCTTGAAGCATTGGGAGGTAGAGGCAAAACTATTTGTGCTTTAGCGATTGCCAAACACAAGAAAGCCGAGAAAGTGATTATCACTAATAACCGACTGGCAATCCTGAATGGATGGATAGAAGCTATCGAAAAGATAGGACTGAAAGATATTAAATTTGACATTGTGACCGATCGGACACTACAAAATCGTGTCAAAAAAGGTGAACAGTTAGAATGCGACATCTTGATTGTTGATGAATGGCAAAACATGTCAAGCGAAGCTAACTGCAAGATGTATAAAAAAATCAAGCGTTCTTATACTATCGGTCTATCTGCTACACCTATCCGAAAAAAAGGACAAAATTTTTATCCATTAGAAAAAACGATATTTGGTTGGGCGACACCTAACAATAAATTCGATTGGCAAAAAGTTCATGGTGAAATGGTTTATGATCGTTTTTCCTACTCAAAAGAAAAGTGGAAAGACTTCCGAGACTATGAACGTTATGTGTCTAACTTACCTAATTTCTTTCGTTGGGAAGAAATTGAAGCTATTGAAGAAGCCGAAGAAAATAACGGCTTTGAGGTTACGTTTGAGCCCGTTTGGTGCCTGATTGCTAATCCGACCGAACTGGAACAATTCAGACAAATCAATGTCGTTGGCAAAAACGGCAAGTATGCGATGGCCAAGCAATCTTTTGGGCGTGATACTTTTGAGCGGTACTTAATACAAACTGGCTTTGAGGTGGACTTTCCAAAATTAAAAGCAGTTAATGCCGATACACCAATGCTTCTTCAATTAGACTTGTTACTAGCTAGCAATAAGGAAATGCTGATTGTCAGCAAATCCAAGCAAATTGTTGAGATTATCTATGAGCGGCACCCAGAGATAGGAATCTGGACGGGAGAGCGTAAAGAGCAAGTAGATAAGACCAACCTTGTGGCTACTAGTCAAGTATTGGGTGTTGGTGTTGACGGCCTGCAACACAAATTTAAGACAATAGTAGTATTGGATCCCGTCCAACCAGGCGACGGAAACTATGATGACTACCGCCAGCTTTTGTGGCGTGTAACTGGCAGCCGTCAGCAACATGACGTGCGCGTCATGGAATTTTATTTCTAAAAAAAGGAGCAAAAAAATGAAAATCTCAAATAAGTTAATAGTATTACGCGAAAAACAAAGAGGCTATTTTATGTCAGAAATCAAAAATTGTCCACATTCGCTGGCAACGAAGGCGGATTTTGTAAATGAAATTCGTGGTGCACTATCACTTCCGTACGAGTACTATTTGGAGCAAAAATCTAAAATTGAAGCCTTGGCCGAAATACACGATTGTAAAATCGTCTTGGTAGAAGTTGAGTACACGTTGACTTATCCTAATGGAGAAGAAGTTTCTGAAATTATTCCAAAAGAAACTAGCTCACTGGACAAATTGATGGAAGCTATCAAAAAATGTGAGGAAAGTAAATGGTAACAAAACAACAATCAGCTATCTTCGTTGCGCTGCAGAGTATACAGCAACAGTTGATAGCCCCGAAAGGCCAATACAACAGCTTTGGTAAGTATGCTTATCGAAGCGCAGAAGACATCTTGGAAGCATTAAAGCCAATCTTGCAGGCGCACGATGCAACGCTTATCTTGCAGGATGATATTGAGCAAATTGGCGATAGATATTATGTCTGTGCGACAGCTACGCTTTACGCGATGGGGGAAACCATCGGGACTAGAGCCTATGCCAGAGAAGACGAAACAAAAAAAGGGATGGACGGCAGTCAGATTACTGGCGCGGCGTCTAGCTACGCTCGAAAATATGCCTTGAATGGATTATTTATGATTGATGACAATAAGGATGCGGACTCTGATGAATACAACAGTCAAGCTGCAAATCCGGCTAAAACCGAAAAAACTCAAAAGACAGCAAAGAAAACTTCTGATAATTCACAAAAACAGACACCAGCTAAGAACGTCAAACGTATTACTGGTGCACAAGCGAAGAAATTGCGTGAAGACATCAAGAATATTGCAGAAGCTTCTGGCAGCCCAGTTAACACTGTTGGAATATGGTTCATTGGCCGGCTTGGGGTGGATAAAATTGAAAATATTCCAGCTGAGGACCTGAAAAAAGCGCAAGAGTTGATTGCAGAAACGAAGAAAGTGAAAGGAATTGAATAATGATTGAACTAACTCAGATGCAACACTATCCACAAAAGAATACTTGGAAAGAGAAACCAATCTCTGTCAATGCCTACAGAGTGGAATCTGTGGCAATTGATTTTAGGGAAGGAAATACAGTTATCACTTTTGGAAAAGATGATTTTATCGTTGTCAAAGAAAGCTACGGCTATGTCTTAGGAAAAATGAAGGAGATTTTGAATGATTAACAATGTAGTACTTGTGGGTCGAATGACCCGAGATGCCGAACTGCGAATGACTCAAAGTAATACGGCAGTTGCTAGCTTCACTCTTGCAGTTAACCGACCATTTAAAAATCAAAATGGGGAGCGTGAAGCAGATTTTATTAACTGTGTAATTTGGCGACAAGCTGCTGAAAATCTTGCAAATTGGTGCAAAAAAGGTGCACTTGTTGGGATTACTGGAAATATTCAGACTCGTAATTATGAAAATCAGCAAGGGCAACGTGTCTATGTAACAGAAGTACTCGCAAATAATTTCCAATTATTGGAAAGTCGTAGTCAGCAACAATCTTCAAACAATAATTCAATAGACATCTCAGATGAGGATTTACCATTTTAGAAAGTAGGTAGGACATGGGAATGAAAGAGTACGCTTTGGCTTATCAAAAGAAAGGTTTTTCTGTAATTCCCATAGTACCAAATGGGAAACAGCCGGCTATTAAATTTGCGGACAAGCCAGCTATGACAGCGGAAGAAATCGAAGATTATTGGACTCAATATCCAGATAGTAATATCGCTGTCAGAACTGATAAATTCTTTGTTATTGATATTGATTTGCATGGTAAGCACAATGGTTACGAGAGTTTGGCCAACTGGGGGAAGATTGACTTGTTAACTCCTACACTGCAGGCTAAGACGGCTAGCGGCGGTAAACATATCTTTTATTTCAAACATCCGGATGTGTCCATGACGCAGATGATTGGGTTCTTGCCAGGAGTTGACATTAAAGCTCATCCAAACAATTATGTACTAGTAGCACCGTCCAAGACTGCTAAAGGTCAGTATACATGGGACATGGACAAGTCAAAAGAAGGCGGCACGATGGTCACGGCTAGTCGGGATTTGGTCTTAGCTATTAAGCAAGAATACCTTAAAAAGAACAATCGCAGTGATTTGGATGACATCTATTATCAAATGGCGAGTGGAAATGGCAAACGGAATCGTACTACAGAGGTTTTAGAAATGATCGTTTGCGGCTTTGGGGATGAGGGCAGCCGCAATGACACAGCTGCCAAGTTCGCAGGAACATTGCTAGCACGGGCGGTTGAACCGCAGTATGTGTTGCAACTGGCACAGATTGCCAATAATCATTCAATGGAGCCGTTGAGTGATAGGGAATTAAAAAGGACAGTTGACAGTATGATAAAAAAACATTTGAGAGGTGGTGAGCGTCATTGGTGAGATTGTAAATATTTCAATCAAGCAATTTTCAAGGCGAAAAAAGAAAATTCTTGACGAAAATGGAGAACAGATTGAAGTTGAATCCATTGTGGCAGACAGTCCAAGAAATGTTCTGCTGGCCATGAAGGGCGACAACAAGCTCAATGATTTCCTAAGACATAATGAGTTCACTGGTGAGCACGAAATCGTTGCAGATGTCAAGCTGGACGCAATCAATTTACGCAAAGGGCAGCTGCCTTCTGCCTTTGAGTCTTATCTAAGCGTCTACCTAGAGAACCACTTCAAGACTGTGTTTAAGGCCAGCGCTTTAAGAGACGGCATTGAAGCATTCTTCGCAGAAAAAACTTACAATCCAGTTCAGGAATACATGGAAACTGCCTACGATTCCTGGGATCACAAAGAGCGGATAAACCAGGTATTTCAAACCTGGTTAGGTGCAGAGGATTCTATTTACGTGCAGAAAATCGCTGAAATGTTTTTCGTTGGCGCAGTGGCTAAAGTCTTTAATCCGTGGGTCAAATTCGACTACGTGTTGGATTTGGTCGGTGGCCAAGGCGCAGGTAAGACCACCTTTCTGCAGAAGATTGCAGGGGATTGGTACACAGACAGCGCTAAAGATTTCATGGACAAAGACAATTATGAAATCATGCTCAAATCCTTAATCGTCAACGATGACGAGATGGTTGCATCCAAAAAAACGACCTTTGACGAATTGAAAGCTTTTGTGACAAAGACAGAGCTGTCCTTTAGACGCTCTTATGGTCGACGTGCTGAAAAATATCCTAAAAACTTTGTCATTGCCAGAACTAGCAATAAAATTGAATATCTCGGAGACAAGACCGGTGAGCGGCGGTTCATGCCCATCAAGGTCAATGCGGAAAATCAATTTGTGAAGCCTTTCGACATGACTGATAAAGATGTGGCGCAATTGTGGGGTGAGGCAGTTGCTATCTATAAGAAAGGCTTCGACCTAACCTTTGACGATGACTTCGAGGATGAATTAGCTGTTTACACAGAGCAGTTCACTTATCGAGATGAGGCAGAAAGTCAGATTTATGATTATCTGGACATGCTAGTTCCAGAAGACTGGGACGCTATGACAGTTGCCCAGCAACATCAGTATACGTGGTGTTATTTCAACAACGGTACTTATCGAGACGAGGCAGGAAATGCTTATGTCGGCACAGAATTACAGGGCAGCGTATCGGCTAAGCAGATTTTGAAAAATGTATTTGACATTGACAGCGCACGAGGTGAGAGAATCGCTCGGAAAATCAAACTGATTATGGATAATAATATTGATTGGGAATACAAGCAAAAGCGTGTAAATGGCAAGATGGTTCGTGGATATTTTCGCAAAAATAATGAATAATTCTTGATGGTACACATCCCAGTTTTGATGGTACAAAAAAGGCAAACTGTACCATCATGTACCATCATTGATGGTACACCCCGAAAACGCTTATGTATCAAAGAATTTGAGTGTATTTTGTTGCATTTATAAAATAGGTGATGGTACACCCGTTGAAGCCTTGATATAATTGACTTTTTGAGGTGTTTTTATACTCTTGTACCATCAAGTATATAAATATTTTAATAAATAAAAATAGCAAGTGCTATAAATCCCAGTATAATAGGATTCTTGTTTTTTATATAAAATATTTTGTTTTTCAACAC
>OBUN01000459.1_pt1 | contig 11487 bp, 10 predicted proteins | sample 1475851 | NCBI WGS metagenome assembly OBUN01 (sample SAMEA2579932, study PRJEB22360) | human gut metagenome | reverse complement strand
AAATTCCAAAACATAGTCAATCTCCTTTGTTCTAAGACTTAAATTCTTGGCGGAAGAGCTGGTCAATAGATTCACCAGACTCATAGCGAATATCATCTACATTCCCTTGTCGAACAATCTTGCCATTATCAATAAAGATGATTTCATCTAGGATTGGTTCAATATCTGAAATCAAATGTGTTGAAATGAGAACAGAAGCGCTAGGTGAGTAATTGTTGATAATCGTCTTTAGAATGTAGTCCCGCGCTGCTGGGTCAACCCCTCCAATAGGTTCATCCAGAACATACAGTTTGGCTTGGCGGCTCATGACTAAAATCAACTGAACTTTTTCCTTGTTTCCTTTAGACAATTTTTTGAATGTCAAATTTTCGTCAATATGAAGATCTTGCAAGAGTGCCTGTGCACGCTCTATCTCAAAGTCTGCATAGAAAGATTGAAAATACTGCAAAGCATCTTTGACTTTCATATTTTCATTCAGATAGGTCGTATCTGGCAAATAAGATACGATTTTCTTAGTTTCTGACGACGGTTGAAGCCCGTTGATGAGGATTTTTCCGTTATTTGGTTGAAGTAAACCGTTGATTAGTTTTATCATGGTTGTTTTTCCAGAGCCATTTGGACCAAGCGATCCTATAATTTTTCCAGCTTCAATTTCAAAATTGATGTGCTCTAAAGCAGGTGTGCTGCCATATGATTTTGAGACGTTTTCAAATGCAAGTAATACCATTTACTAAACTCCTTTTATATAATCTGCAATGATAGTTGGTAATTCTTCTTTGTGATAACCGAAGCGAGTCATATTTTCTACAAATTTTCTTACTTCCTCCTCAGAAAGTTTTTGTCTTGCTTGTAAAATCAAGTCGCGGTTATCTGTGACGAAACGTCCTGATGTTCGTTGAGAATAGACAAACCCTTCCTTTTCCAAGTCAGATAAAGCACGCTGGATTGTATTTGGATTGACCCCCGCTTCAGCAGCCAATTCTCTAACAGCAGGTAGCTTTTCGCCAGCATGCAGTTGATTGGAGATGATTTGTAGTTTTATCCTGTCCATGATTTGTAAATAAATGGGAAGATTATTATCAAAAGTCCAACTCATAATTTCTCCTTCCTTCTGTGTCTTTGTACCAATTAAATAATACAATATTTTTAAAAAAAAGCAAGCCTTTATAAAAAACTTCTATTATTTTTTCTTTAGCAAGCAAGCCATAAATTTAGTATAATAGAAAAAAGAAGGATCAAAGGAGGATGCCGTGGTTGCTCAATTAGATACCAAAACTGTTTATACATTTATCGATAGTTTGATTTCTATAAAAAAATATGTAGAAACAGCTAAAAATTTAGGCTATCAAACTCTAGGGATAATGGATATTGATAATCTCTATGGGGCTTATCATTTCATGGAAACGGCGACCGAGCAAGGAATTCAGCCGCTTTTAGGCGTAGAAATGACCTTGGATTATGTTGGACTTCCTCTTAATCTTCGCTTTCTAGCTCTTGACAGTCAAGGTTATCGCAATTTAATGAAACTTTCTACTTTAAAGATGATAGGAAAAAGCAAGTGGGAAGAATTTCAGCACTTATTGGAAGGGATAGCGATTATTGTGCCTGTGTTTGAGGACATTGAAGCCTTAGACTTGGGACGAGAGTTTTATATTGGCGTATTTCCTGACACTCCTAAGAAGGCATTTTCTCATGAAACCTTACCTTTGCAGACAGTTCGCTATTTTGATACAGGCGATTTAGAAACCTTGCAAATGCTATGTGCCATTCGTGAAAATAGTAGCTTGCGGGAAGTTGGAAATTTGCCAAATCACGAGTATCTCTTATCACCTGAGCAATTCACACAATCCTTTCAAGAAAATTATCCAGAAAGTCTGGATAATTTAAAGCGGCTAGTTGCAGGCATTCATTACGAAATCAATACAGAGTTGAAATTACCACGTTTTAATCCAGAACGGCCAGCAGCAGAAGAATTACAAGAACGAGCAGAAGCAGGGCTAGAGAAAAAAAGGCTAAATAGTCTGGTTTATAAAGAGCGATTGCAGCAAGAGCTGTCTGTCATCCACCAAATGGGTTTTGACGACTACTTTTTGATTGTCTGGGATTTATTGCGTTTTGGTCGTAGTCAGGGCTATTATATGGGTATGGGGCGTGGATCTGCAGTTGGAAGTCTGGTTGCCTATGCGCTAGAGATTACAGGGATTGATCCTGTCGAAAAGAACCTCCTTTTTGAGCGCTTTTTAAATCTGGAACGTTATACTATGCCTGATATTGATACTGATATTCCCGATGTCTATCGCCCTGAATTTATCCGCTATGTCCGCGATCGTTACGGGACGATGCATACAGCGCAAATCGTGACCTATTCTACTTTTGGTGCTAAGCAAGCAATTCGTGACGTTTTTAAACGCTACGGGGTGCCAGAATATGAATTGACCAACATTACTCGTAAAATCAGTTTTCGTGACACATTGACTTCAGCTTATGAAAAAAATATGTCTTTTCGTCAGATTATTAACAGTAAGCTGGAATATCAAAAAGCTTTTGAAATTGCGAAAAAAATTGAAGGGAACCCTCGTCAAACCTCTATCCATGCAGCGGGTGTGGTGATGAGTGACAATGATTTGACAGATCACATTCCACTTAAATACGGGGAAGATATGTATATCACGCAATACGATGCACATGGTGTTGAGAGTAACGGTCTGCTCAAGATGGATTTCCTTGGCTTGCGCAATCTGACTTTTGTTCAACGAATGAAAGAAGCAGCTTTGGAGAAATACGGTGTCGCTATTGACATTGCAAAGATTAACTTAGAAGATGCAGCAACCTTGCAGCTTTTCGCTGCTGGCAGAACCAAAGGGATTTTTCAATTTGAGCAAGCAGGTGCCATTAACCTTTTGAAACGGGTGCAGCCAGCTCAATTTGAAGAAGTGGTTGCAACAACTTCACTCAATCGTCCAGGAGCTAGTGACTATATAGATAATTTTGTCAGAAGAAAGCATGGACAAGAAAAGGTGGAAATGCTGGATCCAAGTTTGGAAGACATCTTGGCGCCAACTTACGGTATTATGCTTTACCAAGAGCAAGTAATGCAAGTGGCGCAGCGGTTTGGAGGATTTTCACTCGGAAAAGCTGACATTCTACGTCGTGCCATGGGTAAGAAAAATGTTGCCGAAATGCACAAAATGGAAGCAGAGTTTGTCACAGGAGCTTTCGAACTTGGGCATTCTGAAACTAAAGCAAAAGAAGTATTTGCAGTTATGGAAAAGTTTGCAGGTTATGGCTTCAACCGCAGCCACGCCTATGCCTATTCTGCACTTGCTTTTCAGTTGGCTTATTTCAAGGTGCATTATCCTGATATTTTCTTTGATATTATGCTGAATTATTCAAGCAGTGATTACATCACAGATGCGCTAGAATTCGACTTCCAAGTTGCTTCTTTAAATATCAATAACATTCCTTATAGAGATAAGTTTCAAGATAAGCAGATTTATTTAGGACTGAAAAATATCAAAGGTTTGCCACGAGATTTTGCTTATTGGATTATTGAAAACCGCCCATTTACAAATGTGGAAGATTTTATTATGAAGTTGCCAACGCAATATCATAAGATTCAGTTGATAACTCCTTTGGTACAAGTCGGTTTGTTTGATGTATTTGAAAAGAATCGCCAAAAAATTCTACAAAATCTTCCGAACTTATTTGTCTTTGCGGATGAGCTGGGCAGTCTTTTTGCAGATACAAATTACAGTTGGACAGAAGCAGAGGATTATACAGAAGCAGAGAAATTCGAGTCAGAAAAAGAAATCATCGGTGTCGGTTTGAGCGAGCATCCTTTGGTAAAGCTTGCAAAAACTGCTACTCAATCCTTTACCCCTATTCAAGAGCTAGTTGAAAACAATCATGCAACGATTTTAGGAGAGATTTTGTCCATTCGTGTCATCCGTACCAAAACGGGGGAAAATATGGCCTTCTTGCAAGTAAGTGATGCTAAAAGAAAAATGGAAGTGACAGTGTTTCCAGATACCTTTAAACAGTTCGGCAATGGTTTGCATGAAAAAGGTTTCTATTATCTGACTGGTCGGATTCAGAAACGAGAGAATCGTTTGCAGATGATTTTAAATCATTTGCAGGAAGCTATCACCGAACGTTTTTGGATACAAGTAGAAGATCATGAAAGTGATGCAGAAATATCCGCTATTTTACGGCAATTTCGAGGAGATATTCCAGTCGTTATCCGTTATGAAAATGAAAGAAAGACAGTAGCAATTTCTCAATATCGTGTTCAAAAATCAGATAAATTACAAGAAGAATTGAAAAAAATAACCATGAAAACGATTTATCAATAAAAAATTAGGAAAAAAGAAGAATTTTGATTTTGATTGTGGTATAATCAAGGGTGAATGTAAAAAGAAAAAGGAGCACAAATGAATGAAACGTATTGCTGTTTTAACTAGTGGTGGAGACGCCCCTGGTATGAATGCTGCTATCCGTGCAGTTGTTCGTAAAGCAATTTCAGAAGGAATGGAAGTTTACGGTATCTATGACGGTTATGCCGGCATGGTTGCTGGTGAAATTTATCCGCTTGATGCCGCATCAGTTGGAGATATTATTTCACGTGGTGGTACTTTCCTTCACTCAGCTCGTTATCCAGAATTTGCCCAATTAGAAGGACAATTAAAAGGAATTGAGCAACTTAAAAAACATGGCATCGAAGGAGTCGTAGTTATCGGTGGTGACGGTTCTTACCATGGTGCTATGCGTTTGACAGAACATGGTTTCCCAGCTGTTGGACTTCCTGGTACGATTGACAATGATATTGTTGGCACAGACTTCACGATTGGCTTTGATACTGCTGTAACAACTGCAATGAACGCCATTGATAAGATTCGTGACACATCATCTAGTCACCGTCGTACTTTTGTTGTTGAAGTCATGGGACGCAATGCTGGAGACATCGCTCTCTGGGCTGGTATTGCTACAGGAGCCGATGAAATCATCGTTCCCGAAGAAGACTTTAAGATTGAGGATATCGTCGCTAGCATTAAACGTGGCTATGAAGAAGGTAAGAAGCATAACATTATCGTTCTTGCAGAAGGTGTCATGTCAGCGAATGAGTTTGGTAAGAAATTGAAAGAAGCTGGTGATTTGAGTGACCTTCGTGTGACCGAACTTGGACATATCCAACGTGGTGGCTCACCAACTGCTCGTGACCGTGTTCTTGCTTCTCGTATGGGGGCGCATGCTGTTAGCCTTCTTAAAAAAGGTATTGGTGGTGTTGCAGTTGGTATTCGCAACGAACAAATGGTTGAAAATCCAATCCTCGGTACAGCAGAAGAAGGTGCTTTGTTTAGTTTAACAGAAGACGGTAAGATTATTGTTAATAATCCACATAAAGCTGACCTTGATCTCGCTAAATTAAACCGTAGCATTTCAATGTAATTTTAATTTGTTATCCTGGTCATAAAGACCATTAAATAAAAAGGAGTTTTCATATATCATGAATAAACGTGTAAAAATCGTTGCAACTTTAGGTCCTGCGGTAGAAATCCGTGGTGGTAAAAGATTCGGTGAAGACGGATATTGGGGCGAAAAGCTTGACGTTGAAGCATCAGCGCAAAATATCGCTAAATTGATCGAAGCTGGAGCTAACACTTTCCGTTTCAACTTCTCACATGGTGACCACGCAGAGCAAGGTGACCGTATGGCTACTGTTCATCGTGCTGAAGAAATTGCTGGTCAAAAAGTTGGTTACCTTCTTGACACTAAAGGTCCTGAAATCCGTACAGAATTATTTGAAGGCGATGCTAAAGAATATTCTTACAAAACAGGTGAAAAAATCCGTGTTGCAACTAAACAAGGTATCAAATCAACTCGTGAAGTTATCGCATTGAATGTTGCTGGTGCACTTGATATCTATGACGATGTTGAAGTTGGAAAACAAGTTCTTGTTGATGACGGTAAACTTGGTCTTCGCGTTATTGCAAAAGATCCTGCTACACGTGAATTTGAAGTAGAAGTTGAAAACGACGGTATTATCGCTAAACAAAAAGGTGTTAATATTCCAAATACAAAAATTCCTTTCCCAGCGCTTGCTGAACGCGACAATGATGATATTCGTTTCGGTTTGGAACAAGGAATCAACTTTATCGCTATTTCATTCGTACGTACTGCAAAAGATGTTAATGAAGTTCGTGCAATCTGTGAAGAAACTGGTAATGGACATGTGAAATTGTTCGCTAAAATCGAAAACCAACAAGGTATCGAAAACTTGGATGAAATCCTTGAAGTAGCGGACGGTATCATGATTGCTCGTGGTGACATGGGTATCGAAGTACCATTTGAAATGGTTCCAGTTTACCAAAAAATGATTATCACAAAAGTCAATGCTGCAGGTAAAATTGCGATCACAGCAACAAACATGCTTGAAACAATGACTGAAAAACCACGTGCGACTCGTTCAGAAGTATCAGACGTATTTAACGCTGTTATTGACGGAACAGATGCAACAATGCTTTCAGGCGAATCTGCAAATGGTAAATACCCACTTGAATCTGTAACAACAATGGCTACAATTGATAAAAACGCTCAAACTCTATTGAATGAGTATGGACGCTTGTCATCAGTTGATTACGCACGTAGTTCTAAAACAGAAGTTGTGGCATCAGCTGTTAAAGATGCTACAAACTCAATGGACATCAAATTGGTCGTAACAATGACTGAATCAGGAAATACAGCTCGTTTGATTTCTAAATATCGTCCAGATGCTGACATCTTGGCAATTACATTTGATGAATTGACACAACGTTCATTGATGTTGAACTGGGGTGTTATTCCAGTAGTAACTGAAAAACCTGCATCTACTGATGATATGTTTGAAGTTGCTGAAAAAGTTGCTCTTGAAAGTGGTCTTGTGGAATCTGGCGACAATATTGTGATTGTAGCTGGTGTTCCGGTCGGAACTGGTGGAACAAACACAATGCGTATCCGTACAGTCCGTTAATCTATTTCATTCAGAAAACTAGCCTATCAATCCAATGATTATCTGATTGATAGGCTTTTTAGTTGTAAATGGGGGCAGAGATAAGAGTTGACTTTCCTACCTTTGTTTATTTTCTGAAAACATGATATAATGAGTAGAAGAAGAGGAGAGACTATGGTTAAAAGAGATTTAATTAGGAATGTTATTTTTTTATCTATTGTTGTGATAATCATTGCTTATTTGCGAATTTTTATTTTTACACCATACAGGATTACTGCAAAAGATGCGAATCATTTTTTGCAAGATAAAGATGTTGTTATTGCCAATAAAAATGAAGCAATCAAAAGAGATGATTTTGTCTTGTACGAGGTGAAGGGAAAAGAGTATGTCGGACGTGTCATTGGTCTAGGAAATGACTCCGTTGTTTATATGGATGATGTTCTTTACTTAAATAATAAAATCAAGTCAGAAGATTATTTAACGAAGGCTAAGGAAGAGTACTTAGCAAAAGCTACTAGTACGGGTTATTTTACTCATGATTTCACCATTCAGACATTAACTAAATCGAATGCAAATAAAATTCCAGCGCAGTCATATCTGATTCTGAATGATAATCGGCAAGATATGGAAGATAGTCGGATGTTTGGCTTGATTACAGAGAAACAAATTAAAGGAGTTATCTCATTTAGAGTACTCCCGCTTAATCAATTGGGATTTATTAAAACAAAGTAGTTCAACTATTTTGTTTTTTTTATTCTTTGGAAAATGAAGTTTTTGCGATATTTAGTAAAAATTCATGAATATATTTTCAAAAAGATGTTGAATATATAAAAATTTTTGATATAATGATAAATATTTATTTAGGAGGTGTACGCATGAACTATATTTTTGAAGTTTTGCCAAGCTTATTGAATGGCGCATTGGTGACTTTACAAGTATTTGTTTTAGTCTTAGTTTTATCCATACCACTTGGAATTGTGATTTCCTTTTTAATGCAAATTCACTTTAAGCTGCTTCATTGGCTTATAAATATTTATATTTGGATTATGCGCGGTACACCTCTTTTGTTACAACTAATTTTTATTTATTATGTTTTGCCAAACATTGGTGTGCGTTTGGATCGGCTTCCAGCAGCTATCATAGCATTCACGCTAAATTATGCTGCTTATTTCGCCGAAATTTTCCGTGGTGGGATTTTATCTATTCCAGCAGGACAATATGAGGCGGCTAAGGTTTTGAAGTTTACACCATTTCAAACGATACGGTTTATTATTTTACCGCAAGTTGTCAAAGTGGTGCTTCCGAGTGTCTTTAATGAAGTGATGACGTTGGTAAAAGACACGTCTCTTGTTTATGCGCTTGGTGTTTCCGACTTAATCTTGGCTAGTCGGACTGCAGCCAATCGTGATGCGAGTTTAGCACCGATGTTTATAGCGGGGGCTATTTACCTTATCTTGATTGGTCTTGTGACGATTATATCGAAGCAAGTTGAAAAGAGATATAGTTACTATAAGTAGGAGGCGCTTATGTTAGAATTGAAGAATATTAGCAAACGGTTTGGCGAAAAGCAAATTATTTCCGACTTGAATTTAAAAGTGCCAGAAAAGCAAATTCTTGCCATTGTAGGACCGTCTGGCGGCGGGAAAACGACATTATTGCGGATGTTAGCTGGCTTGGAAACAATTGATTCGGGTGACATTATTTACAATGGCGAAGAGCTTCCCTTGGATGAACTTGAAAAACGTAATTTATTGGGATTTGTGTTTCAAGATTTTCAGCTATTTCCACATTTAACGGTTCTTGAGAATTTAACTTTATCACCCATTAAAACAAAAAATTTTACAAAAGAGGATGCAGAAAAGAAAGCAATTAGCTTATTGACCCGATTGGGGTTAGCAGAACATGTAAATGCTTATCCTTATTCTTTATCAGGTGGTCAAAAACAGCGTGTAGCATTAGCTCGTGCGATGATGATTGACCCAGAAATTATCGGTTATGATGAGCCAACTTCCGCATTGGATCCAGAATTGCGTCTTGAAGTTGAAAAGTTGATTCTTCAGAATCGTGAGCTAGGAATGACGCAAATTGTAGTGACCCATGATTTGCAGTTTGCGGAAAATATCGCAGATACGATTCTTAAAGTTCAGCTTAAATAGGAGGAGAATATGAAGATAAAACGTTACGTCCTTGCGATCTGTAGTTTGATTTCTTTTTTGCTCCTTACAGCTTGTAGTAATGTTAGCAACCCTAAAGTAGATAATTGGTCAAAATACCAACAAAAAAAGAGCATTACTATTGGTTTTGACAATACATTTGTTCCTATGGGATTTGAACAAAAAAATGGTCAATACGTTGGTTTTGATATTAATTTGGCAAATGCTGTATTTAAAGAATATGGGGTAAAAGTGAATTGGCAGCCGATTGATTGGGATATGAAAGAAACAGAGCTCACAAATGGAACGATTGACCTCATCTGGAACGGTTATTCTGCAACCGATGAGCGGTGGAAGAAAGTACAGTTCACCATTCCTTATATGAAAAATGAACAAGTACTGGTTACTAAAAAATCGTCGAACATTGCAAAAACAGCTGACATGAAGGATAAAATTCTTGGTGCTCAGACGGGTTCTTCGGGTTACGATGAGTTTGAAGCTCATCCAGAGCTTTTGAAGAATCTAGTTAAAAATCACAAAGCTGCTCAATATCAAAGTTTTACAGAGGCGTTGATTGATTTGCAAAATAGTCGGATTGATGGGTTGTTGATTGACCGAGTTTATGCTAATTATTATTTAAAAGAAGAAGGAATTTTGCAGGATTATTATGTTTTCCCAGCTGGATTTGATAGCGAATCCTTTGCAGTAGGTGCTAGAAAAACGGATAAGCAGCTCGTTGAAAACATAAATCAAGCATTTAAAAAATTATATCAAACAGGTCAATTTCAAAAAATAGCAGATAAGTGGTTTGGTGAGGATATTGCGGCAGATGAAGTCAAACAATGAGAGAACATCTGATTGTTGCACCAATCACCCACAGAAGAAGTAAAGACAAAACCCAAAGTTTTTGCTAGGAGTATCATCTTAGTGAGGGCTTGGGGTTTGATGATTTATTGATTTTGAGAAACGAGGGACAAATTAGTTTGTTTTACTGATAAATTCTCCAAAAATATAGGCTGAGAATATTTTTATCTCAGCCTTGTTTTTTATAGCAAAACTCCTTATTAGCCTTGTGGGAGCGAGATAAGAAAGTCGATTCTATGGAATTACGACTTTCTTATCTCTTTTTTTCGTGTTTCTTGGTGGAAAATATTTTGCCACGTTTCGTGACGACGCCAAAGGCTGGTATGAATAATCCCGTCTTCTTCGTAACAAATTAATTTGGTTTTTTGGCTGATAGAAGTTAATTGAAAATTTTTGATAGGAGATTGTTTTCCTTTTTCGATTTGAAATTCCTCTTTGTTCATTTGGCAGCCCTCCTGAGAAATGTAAACAAATTCAGGTGCTAGTAAATCCTCTAATTGGCTTCCCTGCTCAACCAATTGCTCTCTCATAAAGAGCTTTCGATAAACATTGTCCAATATTTCATCTTCGGGGATAGGAGCAGGCTCAATGTGGATGTCAATATCAAAGACACCAAAGCGCTCTTTGAGCATATTTTCAACCTGATCGGCAATTTCGTGGCTTTCATAGACAGACAAGTCGGGATTCATTTCTAAAATGAGGTCAAGATAGATGTTGCTACCGTAAGTCCGCCCTCTTTGAGATTTAACACGGGAAATTTTAGGAATTTCTAAAATGGCTTCTTTGTATTCTTTTAAAAGATTTTCATCAAAACCGTCTGATAAACTAAAAGAAGATTCCATGAAAATTTCGTAAGCCGTTTTAAGGATGAAAAAGGTAATAATGATAGCAACCAGTTTATCTACAATCGGGAAATTGAAGGCGCTTGCGATGATTGCAATGGTTGTACCAAGCGAAGTGATAGCGTCAGATAAATTGTCTTTGGCAGCAGCGTCGAGTGCTTTAGACTGCGCTTTTTTTGCTAAGGCTTTATTGTAAAAATACACTCCTGCCATGACCAAGGCGGAAATAATCCCGATGATGGCTCCTAAGGGATCGATGGTCGTTTCTTGATTAGAGATGATTTTTTGAACGGTGTCAATTAAAACATCAAATCCGACAAAAAACATGATAAGAGAAGTGATAAGGCTAGCTAAGTCCTCGATTTTCCAGTGACCAAATTTGTGATCTGTATCGGCAGGCTTACGTGCCATGCGAAGTCCAATCAAGACGGCAATATTAGCAACAATATCCGAAACATTGTTAAAACCGTCGGCTGTCAAACTAGAGGACTGTAAGACAGAACCGGCAATGATTTTAGCAATGGATAAAACGATATAGGCTAGAATGGCTAAAATAGCACCACGCTCTGCGAGTTTAAGATTCTTTGCTGGATTATTCATGCATTTTCCTTTCAGAATGTTTATTATAACGCTTTTTAAGTGA
>OBUN01000458.1_pt1 | contig 11532 bp, 6 predicted proteins | sample 1475851 | NCBI WGS metagenome assembly OBUN01 (sample SAMEA2579932, study PRJEB22360) | human gut metagenome | reverse complement strand
AAAAAGTAGTTTCGTATAGTGGTTTGGCGGCGATTATCAAGGATGGTTATGAGTTCGTTTGTCTCATAATTCTGCGCCACAAAAGCCAATTCCCCTTTCTTGAACCCAAACTCATCCCAGGACATTACAGCTGGGAGTTTGTCAAAATGTTCCTTGAAAGTAAACTGGTCGAGTTTACGATAGACAGTGGATGTCGACACACGAAGTCTTCTGGCAATATCTGTTAGTACCATCTTCTCAGTTAGGAGTTGTGTAACCTTTTGTCGGACTAGATTGGAGATTTGGCAGTTTTTCTCAACGATTGATGTCTCAGCTACCGTGACTCGTCTACAATTTTTACACTGGAAGCGACGCTTCTTCAGACGTAGTAGTGTCGGCGTTCCCGCTTGTTCGAGAAGAGGAATTTTAGAAGTTTTTTGAAAGTCGTACTTGATCATCTTTCCATGGCAGTGAGGACATGATGGTGCAGGGTAATCGAGTTTTGCTTGAATCTCGATATGAGTGTCAGTTTCAAAAACAAGTGAAATAATGATATTTTGGTCTTTAATTCCGATTAATTCTGTGGTATTCTTAATAAGTCTCATAAGTTCTTCCTAATGATGGTTTTGTCGCTTTTCATTATAGTTCTTATGGGACTTTTTGTGTACACTCAAAAAGCTCTATAATCTCTACAGTGGTTTTACCCACTACAGAAATTATAGAGCCCTTTTTTCTTACACAAATGTAAGCTCAAAAATTAAAATGAAAGCTAAGACGATGGTTTTGTTTCCGAAGATTCTGCTATACTAGTAGCATGATTATTACCACATCTTTACGTGAAAACGAGGCCTTGATTGCACGTGCCCAAGAACTAGCTTACGAGCTAGGAGCTGACTACCAGCCTCGTCGCAAGTTATCCTTGGCAAAATGTTTAGAGCGATTTGGAGCTTTTTATCTGCTATATAAAGATAGATTGTCTTTTGTTAATGCGAATGGCAGTGAGTTGTCCTTTCATCCAGATACGGCGGTTCTTCGCATTAAGGCTCCACATGATGCTTTAATTAGTCTTTTGGGGGAGTCTCCTAAGTCTATTCTTGATACGACCATGGGGCTGGCTTCTGATAGCCTAGTGATGACAGCAGTGGGAAATAGGGTGACAGCCCTTGAGAGTCAAGAGGTGATTTTTCAGGTGGTTTCTCGTGGTCTGGCAACTTACCAGACAGATGACAAGCGGCTTGAAAAAGCCATGCGGTCTATTAAGGCTATTAAGAGCGATAGCTTATCCTTTTTGAAATCCCAGGCTGATCACTCCTTTGATATCATCTATGCTGATCCTATGTTTTCAGAGACTATCAAGGAATCGGAAAATCTAGAGGCTATCAAGCCTCTGGCCAATGGTAGCCGTCTGACAGAAGAATGGCTAAAAGAGGCTAAACGTGTTGCACGGGAAAAAATTATCATCAAGGCACATTTTCGTGACCCTATTTTTGAGGAACTAGGGTTTGAACGTCAGGTTCGTCCTAATCAAAAGTTGCACTATGGCTTTATGGATTTAAAAGGCGGTCATTGACACTGAAAGTTAAAAGTATTACAATTGTTTTATCTGTGTAGTACAAATAGAAAAGAGAGATTTATGCGAAAGAAAATCAGTCCAAAGTTATTTAAAAATAAAAAAAGAGTTTGGATCATTGGAGGAATTGGCTTTCTTGTCCTTTTGGTTTTAGGTTTTAACCTTCTTGGAGGAGGTGGGCAAGATGATAAAGCGTCAGAGAGTCCCACAGCGAGTAAGGTAACAAAGGGTCAACTGGCCTCGTCTACTCTTCTGACTGGCATGGTGAAGGCTCAGTCGGAACAGTATGTTTATTTTGACAATACCATTGGACGCAATGCCACTGTGACAGTCTCTGTTGGTGAGGAAGTTAGTGTTGGTCAGCAACTGGTCCAATACGATAGCACCTCAGCCCAAGCAGCATATGATACGGCTAGTCGTGCCTACAATAAGGCAGTTCGTGACCGTAATTATTTCCAACAGTATGGAACAGCTCCTTCGGCTTCAACGCAAACAAATAATGATTCGGATGAGGATGATTCGACAACTACCGTTAGTCCTCAACAGCGTCAGCAAACTGAGGCAAGTAATTACCAAACCTTGCAAGATTATAATGATGCCATTGCCAATGCAGCATCAGAGCTAGAAAAGGCACAAGATGTTCTCAACCAAACGGTCATTGTTTCAGATGCTAATGGGACAGTCGTAGAAGTCGCGGACTCTGTGGACCCTGCTTCAAAAGAGAGCCAAACCCTAGTTCATGTGACAAGCGAAGGCCAATTTGAGATTCAAGGAACCTTAACGGAATATGACATTCCAAATATTTCAGTGGGGCAAAAGGTCAAGATTACTTCCAAAGTATACCCAGACCAAACTTGGACAGGGAAGGTCAGTTATGTTTCCAATTATCCTAAGCAAAATGCTAGTCAGTCAGCTAACGCTTCTGGCAACTCAGGTCAGTCAGGTTCTCAGTATGAATACAAGGTTCAATTGACCAGTCCTATCGGAAAACTGAAACAAGGTTTTAATGTCTCTCTTGAAGTGACAAAGGATGATGATGCCTTGTTGGTTCCTGTAACTGCTGTGAGCAAGAAAGGCTCTGACAATTATGTCTGGGTGTACGATGATAAGACTCAGAAAATCAAGCAAGTTAAGGTCAAACTTGGTAATGCAGATGCCAAGCAACAAGAAATTGCATCAGGGCTAAAAGAAGGTCAAAAGGTTATCACCAAGGCCGAAAAATCCTTTAAGGATGGGGAGACCCTAAAGAATGTGACGGATGCTAGGGGTAAAAAGTCCAAAGACACTAGCGGAGAAGAGGTGAAGTCAATTGACTAAGCCAGCTCTTATGGTTTTAAAAGGTATCACCAAGTCTTTCAAAAATGGTCAAGAGTCCTTGCAGGTACTCAAGGGGATTGATTTATCAGTTGAAGAAGGTGACTTCGTGGCAATCATGGGTCCTTCTGGTTCAGGAAAATCAACCCTCATGAATATTATCGGCCTCCTTGATCAACCGACGACAGGTTCCTACCAACTCGAGGGCGAGGATGTGGCTGATCTCTCTGAAAATCGTTTGGCCAAGGTACGAAATGACCAGATTGGCTTTATCTTTCAACAGTTTTTTCTATTGCCAAAGTTAAGTGCCCAAAGGAACGTAGAGCTTCCCTTGATTTATGCAGGGAAATCTCCACGCGAACGTAAGCAAAGGGCAGAGCAATTCTTGGAAAAAGTCGGCTTGTCAGACCGTAGCCATCACCTACCGTCAGAGTTGTCTGGGGGACAGAAGCAGAGGGTTGCCATTGCGCGTGCACTGTCTAACGATCCGGCAATCATTTTGGCGGATGAACCTACGGGTGCTCTTGATACCAAGACAGGAAACCAGATTATGGAGCTCTTAACCCAGCTAAACCGTGAAGGGAAGACCATTGTCATGGTTACCCATGAACCCGAGATTGCAGACTATGCCCGACGTAAGATTGTCATTCGTGATGGTGAAATCACTCAGGACACGACTGATAGCGTTCGGATTGACTAGGAGGTAAGAATGGAAAATTGGAAATTTGCTCTTAGTTCTATTCGTTCACACAAGATGCGGTCCTTCCTGACCATGTTGGGAATTATCATTGGTGTTGCTGCGGTAGTACTTATCATGGGGCTAGGAAATGGGATGCGTCAGAGTGTTACCGATAGTGTGACAGGTGATAAGGATACTGTTCAAGTCTACTATGAAGCCAAGGGTGAGGAGTTAGATCCTGCCTATGCAGACTTGTCACAACCGACCAAACCGGTTAAAGAAGTTTGGTTGGAGCAAGTGGCTAGGCAGACACCTGGTATCGATAGTTATTTTGTGACCAACAGCCTAACGTCCTCTATCTCCCTCCAAAAAAAGACTGTGAAGAATGTTAATATCACAGGTGCCAGTCAGGGCTACTTTAAAGCTAAAAAGTTAGAGATGTTGACAGGACGTTCCTTGAAAGACAATGATTACAAAAATTTTTCGCGCGTCATTGTCATTGATCAGATGGTAGCCAAAAAACTCTTTAGGACGAATGAGGATGCCCTTAATCAGGTGGTTACTATTGGAAATAATGATTATCGTGTGATTGGTGTTTATAAGAATAAAGACACAGCTATTGGTGCCTCTGGTGAAATTGGGACAGCGCTTGTAGCCAATACCCAGTTAGCAGCTGAGAACAATACTGATCCTATTGGCCAGATTTTTTTCCATGTGACCGATGTGAAAAATAGTAGCAGTGTCGCTAAGGATGCCGCTAAACGTTTGACCCAGTTGTCCCAAGCTGATAATGGAGAGTACAAGGCGGCAGATATGAGTTCAGCCTTAGATCAGGTGAACACAATCTTTGGAACCATTACCACTGTTGTCGGTGCTATTGCTGGGATTTCACTCTTAGTTGGTGGAATCGGTGTTATGAATATCATGCTGGTTTCGGTAACTGAGCGGACAAGAGAGATTGGTCTTCGTAAAGCTTTAGGTGCCACACGTCGTAAAATCTTGACTCAGTTTTTGATTGAATCGATGGTCCTTACCATCCTGGGTGGTCTGATTGGTCTAGGTTTTGCGGCCCTTGTAGTTGGACCAATTGGGAGTGCAATGAATCTTAAAGCTACGGTCTCTCTTAGCGTAGCCATGGGAAGCATAGCCTTCTCAGCAGCCGTAGGAATTATCTTTGGTCTCCTACCGGCTAATAAAGCTTCGAAACTCGATCCTATCGAAGCTCTTAGATATGATTAGAAAAGACCTCTTGAAATCTTTGGATTTTGAGAGGTTTTATGGTGTTCAAAAAAGATAGAGAAAAAATCCAAAAAAAGTTGTATTTTTCTCTTGACGTCTGATTCAGGTCATGGTATCCTATATAAGGTTTGAAAAAAAACTGACCTAAGACAGTTGGGGAGCTAGACTCGTAAACATCCAACCGAGGCACAAAACGTAACTATTTTTTGTAACGTATTGTACTTTCGTGTCTAGGTTTAGGTGCGATTTTTTTGTGCCTAGCCCAAAAATAAAAACGGAGGTAAAACTACTAATGAGTGAAGCTATTATTGCTAAAAAAGCTGAACAGGTTGCTATTGTCGCTGAGAAAATGAAAGCAGCAGCATCTATCGTTGTTGTTGACTCTCGTGGACTTACAGTTGACCAAGATACAGTTCTTCGTCGTAATCTTCGTGAATCAGGCGTTGAATTTAAAGTTATCAAAAACTCTATCTTGAGCCGTGCAGCTGAAGAAGCAGGTCTTGAAGACCTTAAAGAACTTTTTGTTGGTCCATCTGCAGTAGCATTCTCAAACGAAGATGTTATCGCACCAGCAAAAGTTATTAGCGAATTTGCTAAAGACGCAGAAGCTCTTGAAATCAAAGGTGGTGTTGTTGACGGTGCGTTCACTTCAGTCGAAGAAATCAACGCTCTTGCATCACTTCCAAACAAAGAAGGTATGCTTTCTATGCTCCTTTCTGTACTTCAAGCGCCAGTGCGCAACGTTGCATACGCTGTCAAAGCTGTTGCAGAAAGCAAAGAAGACGGTGCTGCATAAGCTCGTCTTCACAACTCGTAGCTTAAGCTACGTTTAAAACACTATATTAAAAACACATTTGGAGGAAATCACAATGGCATTGAACATTGAAAACATTATTGCTGAAATTAAAGAAGCTTCAATCCTTGAATTGAACGACCTTGTAAAAGCTATCGAAGAAGAGTTTGGCGTAACTGCTGCTGCTCCTGTAGCTGCTGCTGCAGCTGGTGGTGCTGACGCTGGTGCTGCTAAAGATTCATTCGACGTTGAATTGACATCTGCAGGTGACAAAAAAGTTGGTGTTATCAAAGTTGTACGTGAAATCACAGGCGAAGGTCTTAAAGAAGCTAAAGCTATCGTTGACGGTGCACCATCAGTTCTTAAAGAAGGTGTTGCTGCAGCTGAAGCTGAAGAAATCAAAGCTAAACTTGAAGAAGCTGGAGCTTCAGTTACTCTTAAATAATAAGGTAACGACTCAAGTCGCTTAATAAAGGAACCAGGGCATTAGCTCTGGTTTTTTATTGAGATAAACGATTATGAGAAACTGTTTGAATTAATGGGGTTCCCTACCTAAAAACTGCCAAATTTATTTTTGGCAGTTTTTTGTTTTTCTATTTTAGACTGATCTTGTTTATCATATCTTCTACTATGGGATTAAAATATGAACGATTTTTCGATTTATTATTTTTTACTTGAAACAATTAAAGCATGTAAGAATAGACTGTCGCCTACATCATAATTTATATCTGATACTCACCTTTTTTAATATATTGGAGTTTGCTTGCTATTCTTAGGTAGAAAAATTTAGGAATTTCTTTTCTCTTTGCGGATGCCTATTCATTCTGGTAGAGAGGAGGCAATGAAGAAGCAAATGCTTACTAAGAGAATATTTCCCCCCAAAAAACAGATTTAGCCACTAACTATGATGAGGTTTTGAACAAGGTCTTATATGATATCAATCACCGACCACGGAAATGCCTAGCTTACAGAACTGCTTGTGAAGCTCTAGTGGATGAGTTCGAGTAAATGTTGCACTTATACTTGCAATTTATCATTTCAAAAATTATAAAAAAGTTGTATTTTCATATTATATTATTTGATTAGAGTAGAGCAATTTGATAAAATAAATAGTATATGTGAAGGAATAAAAACTGAAAATTATCTTCTGGACTATTTTTGATGATATTCGGAAGTTTTTTAGTTGAGGTATTTCTGAGAACATGAAAATAAATAAAAGGAGGTTGTTTGACTCGATGAAAGGCAAGCAACAACAAGATTTTAGGGTAGAAAAATACATCCGTTACGGTATTCGTAAATATAGTTTTGGAGCGGCATCGGTAGCTATTGCGGCTGGTTTGATGTTCCTTGGAAATGGAGCAGTATCTGCTTCAGAAACGTCAGTTAATGGGAATACTGCAGATTCATCAGTAGTAGCTTCTAATCCAGAAAATGATGGGACTTCGACGAAAGCAGAAACTCCAGTAACTGAAAAAGAAGTAAAGGCAGAGGAGCCTAAAAAGGAAGATACTTCAGTTCAAAAAGAAGCAGAAGAAAAAACACCAACAGAAGCTCCTAAAGCAAATACTGAAAAAACTGCTGAAAAGGTTGCTGCCAATAAAACAGCACTCTATGAAGCAATTTCAAGCTTAGAGAACCGTATCGCTGTAGCTAAGAATGCAGATGCAAGTGCTCTTTCTGCTGCAAAGGAAGCTTTAGCAACCGCAAAATCGGTTTTTGCGAATCCAACAGATGGACAATCAGAAGTTGATAGTCAAACAGAAGCACTTAAGGCTTTAGCGACAGTTCTTGTAGAATCAAACGCTGCTGAAACTGCAAAGAAAGAAGAAGCGGCTAATCAAAATCAAGACAATCCTACAGTAGACACCAAGGTTTTGAACCAAACTTTATCTGAAGCAGAAGTTACCAACCAATTAGCTTATTCAGAGATGAATAAAAAGGATCTTTCTGATGAGAGTAAAGGTGCTATCGAGGCAGCAATTGCTAAGAACAAAGTTGTCCTTGCGGAAACAACCAAATTGTTGGCTGATAAGAGCTTAGCACAAGAACAAGTGGATGCTCAGTTGAACCGTTTGAACGAGTCAATTCAGGCAGTCTATGACGAATTGAAACGAAACGGTATCGGCCAAGATGGGAAATTCGCTGTAGCTCTCTCAGCTAACGAAGGATACACAGCTTCTTCTACAGAATTAAGAAAAGAAAATGGTGAATTTCTTGGTTCTACAGGTAAATCTTACAAAGTACTAGATGGCAACGACAACTATAAAATTTATGTTCATGGCTATCAATCTGAGAACACTGATGTGCCTGCGGCAAATAGTGGACAAGCAGGAATAAGTGGTCGTACAGATATTCCTTTATCAAAAACTGAAGCTCAAAAACTTGGACGAGAAGCTGCTCTATGGAAAGGTAAAATTCGTGCTACAGGAAAAGCTAATGGGAACACAACTTGGGGATCTGGTGGAGCTTATGAATACATAGCTACAGAAATCTACGGATATACTTATGAACAAGGAAATCACTATGTATATCTTACAGATGTGAAAAAACGTTTTAGTTTATCTGATGAGGCAACTGCTGCAGGTTACAAAATCACAAACGTCGCCTTAAGCAACTTAATTCCAGGATTAGCTTATAATGAAGCTACAGATACTGTAGAAGGATATGTAGCATCTTCTCTTCAAAACGGTGTATATGACATGCGTTATATTGTAACTGTAGAGAAAGATGGAGCTACTCAGCAGGTTACTTTCAGGGATTTAACGGCTGGATGGATAGGATGGCAAGATACATCTGCACCACTTATTCAAGGATCTTCTAAGTTAGTTACAGTAGGTGACGAAGTAAGTCATAACATCAAATATGTTGATAATGATGGAATGAGTCGTGATGAAAGAACTGGTTATGTATACAGAAGTAATGGAGAAAAAGTTGTTGCCGGTTCAAAAACTGCTCCTGGAAGCACGAGTGGAGCAACCTTTACTGCAGTTGATGGATCTAAAGTAAATACCGAGAACGGACCACAAACTGTCACAGCCCATACATCCCTAAACGGTAATTATACAGGAAGTCAAACTTCGATAAACGATGTCGTACCAGGATTAAATTATAATCCACAAACTGGAGATATTACTGGGACAGCAAGTGAAGCTGGAATTTTCACAGCGGCTGTTTATGCGAAAGACTATAATAATACAACCAATGCGAAAAATCAGGATTGGAATATGTATGGTCAAGAAGCTCATGAAAATATTACAATCGCAGTAGCACCTAAGATTACTGTTAAGAATGTTGAAGCTTATGCAACAAATATACCTGTAACAATCTCAAATGGAGCTAACAAAGCAGAAATTACAATGCCAGATGGAACAGTTACTAAATTAGTAGCTAAGAACGGAAACTGGGTAGTAGCTGCAGGTACTACAAATACAGCAGTTCAAGAAGGAGCAGTATTAGCGCCAGTTGCAACTTCAGGGGAATCAACTATTAACTTAACAGTGACTCCGAAATCTACAAAATACGTTGGTGTGGATAATATTGCGGCTAAAGCAACAACTGACAAGGTAAAAGCAAATATTCAACGTGAATTTGCTATGGTAACTGACGCAGCAGGTAATACGTACAAAGCGGTATTTAACCATGCAACAGGTAAATATTCGTTACCTACTGAAAAAGCTTATGAATTAAAAGACAATGGTAATGGTACATCAACTCTTATTGAACGTCGTGTTTATACAGATGCGCAAGCAAATGGTGATGTTAAATTCGTTGTTTATGAGTTTGAACGTACATGGAATACAACATCTTCAGCATCAACATTAGAGGACAAGATTGCAGAAATCCGTAAAAATGGTGAGGTAACTGCAGTAGGTAATGTTACGCGTACAGAGACTCTAATCAAGAAAGATAACACATCATCAGAACAAGGGATGGTAGTTACAGTAAGTTACGACTCAGTAACAAACCAATGGACATCTTCTGACGGTACAGCGGTAACAGCTAAAGAATCAAATGCAGGTTGGGAAATCGAAACAGCATCTGGATTCAAAGGATATGTATCATACCGTGAAGCAAGTTCAACAGATGTAGCATCAATCCAAAATGCTAAACCAACAGGAACCTCAACAAGCTATTCAGAAGCAAAAGGTACATCAGTAGACTTAATCAAGTCAACTAAAGCAAATGTAGCATTCGCAGATACAATCGATGATAAAACATCAGCAACAGATTCTGATACGATTAAAACAAAAGTAACAGCAACTGCACCAGATGGCTCAGTAACTACTTTTGATGGAGCTCAAGCAGAAGAAACAGCTTATATCCAAGCACAACGTACAGCAGCAGCTAAAACTCAAGCGGCAGCAACAGCTGTAAAAGAACAACAAGATACACAAAACGAATTAGCTCGTCTTCAAGAACTACTAGACCGTCAAACACGAGTAGTAGAAGATGCTCAAAAGGCATTAGATGACTTGAAATTACGTACAATTTCACCAACAGCTCAAGAATTAGCAGAAAGAAAACTTGCTAATTCTAAAGAGTTTAAAGCATCTATAGAAGAACAATTAGCAACAGCTAAGGCAAATCTTACTACAAAAACAACAGAGGTAGAAACAGCACGTACTGCAGCTTTAGAAGCTGAAAAAGCGGTAGAAACAGCACGTACAGCTCTTAAAACAGCAGCAGAATCAAACTTAGCTAAAGCTAACGCTTATGTACTATCTCAAAAAGGACGTTACAAAGTAACAGCCAGAGCAGTAGACTCAAACGGTGTTGTAACAACTCCAACAGTAGATGGAACAGATGCTGGAGAAGTTACAGAAGATGCAGTAGCAGAAACAACTTACTACATCGTAGTAACAGAACCAGAGAAATCATCAGGTGCTCAAGCTCAAAAACAAACTGACTCAATGGCCGACAATTTCAATGATGGAAAAGAAGGAACTACAGTATCAAATTATAAACTAGTAGATCCAAAAACAGGAGCAAAAGTTGAATCTTTAACAACTGAAGAAGGAACATACACTGTAGATCCAACGACTGGTGAGGTGTCATTTACACCAGCTGAAGGATTTGTTGGTACAGCAGCTCCTATCACAGTAGCAGCAGATGTGACATTTAATGACGAGTCAGGTAACCCAGTAACAGTACCAGTTTCAAATACATATACACCAACTGTATACGGAATTGACCCAGCTGATGATGAAACTACTGGTAAACAAGGTCAAACGCAGACATCTATTTCTGGAAAAGAACGTTTTGAAGAACTAAACACTGCAACTAATACACCTGATGGAACAAATGTTGACTGGACAACAGCTGCCTACTCATTAGAAGGAGCTAATGCTGAAGGTAAAGTGGTAGTTGATGGAGAAGGAACATACTCAATCGATCCAACAACAGGTGTAGTAACATTTGAACCACTTCCAACATTTACAGGAAAAGCTAAAGGTGTTAATGTACAAGTATCAGTAACAGCAACTGACTCAGAAGGAAACAAAGTTCCAGTTACTTCAAAAGGGTCTTATACTCCAGAAGTAACACCAGTTAAGCCAACAGGTGAAGGTGTAACTTCAAGTGGTAAACAAGGTCAAGAGCAAACAGGAACACCTAAATTTACTCAAGGTGATGAAACAGCGCCAATCACAATCAACGAACAGCAACCGGCTAAATTCGTAGTAAATGGACAACCAGTAGAAGACAAAGAAATTCCAGCTACAAAAGATGGAAAAGAAGTTGGTAAATACGTAATCGATCCATTAACAGGTGTTGTAACATTTAAACCAAACAAAGACTTTGTTGGTACTCCGGATCCAGCAACTGTTGAAGTTAAAGATAAGAATGGAACTCCAGCAACAGCTACTTACACACCAACAGTAACGCCAGTAACACCAACAGCAGAGCCAAAAGAAACAACTGGAAAACAAGGTCAACCACAAACTCAAGACACAGAGTCAA
>OBUN01000449.1_pt1 | contig 11844 bp, 10 predicted proteins | sample 1475851 | NCBI WGS metagenome assembly OBUN01 (sample SAMEA2579932, study PRJEB22360) | human gut metagenome | reverse complement strand
GTAAACGAATATAAAATAATCAACAAGATGTTATAAATAAAAACAAATGTCACGATTGGAAACCCCTTTCATCTTTTATTTTAAGTGAATGATTTTTCAAAATAATTATACCATTTTCAAATCTATGATTGGTCAGAAATTAGAGAGAAATCCGCCTAAACTTTTATAAACCCCTGGTGTACCAACGGTTTATAACCATAAATAAACTTTTTTTACTGAAAAATCACGCCAAAAAAGAAAGCGTTTTCTAACTTTTGGTGGATAGTAAACTCTTCGCTAAACTTGGTAAAGTCAATGTGTAAACAAAAACAACTTTTAGGAGGAACACATCATGAAAAGAGATTACGTTACAACAGAAACATATACGAAAGAGGAAATGCACTACTTAGTCGATTTATCATTAAAAATTAAAGAAGCGATTAAAAATGGGTATTATCCGCAACTGTTAAAAAACAAATCTTTAGGAATGATTTTCCAACAATCTTCAACTCGAACACGAGTATCTTTTGAAACTGCAATGGAACAATTAGGTGGACATGGCGAATATTTAGCACCTGGTCAAATTCAATTAGGGGGACATGAAACGATTGAAGATACCAGCCGTGTATTGTCACGTTTAGTAGATATTTTGATGGCTCGTGTGGAACGTCACCATAGTATTGTTGATTTAGCTAATTGTGCTACCATCCCAGTCATTAACGGTATGTCTGATTACAATCATCCAACCCAAGAATTAGGTGATTTGTGTACCATGGTTGAGCATTTACCAGAAGGCAAAAAATTAGAAGATTGTAAAGTTGTCTTTGTCGGAGATGCAACACAAGTTTGTTTTTCTTTAGGATTAATCACAACAAAAATGGGCATGAATTTTGTTCACTTCGGTCCAGAAGGTTTCCAATTAAATGAAGAGCATCAAGCTAAATTAGCAAAAAATTGTGAAGTTTCAGGCGGTAGCTTTTTGGTCACAGATGATGCAAGTTCTGTTGAAGGCGCTGATTTCTTGTACACGGATGTTTGGTATGGCTTGTACGAAGCGGAATTATCTGAAGAAGAACGTATGAAGGTTTTCTATCCAAAATATCAAGTGAATCAAGAAATGATGGATCGGGCAGGTGCCAATTGTAAATTCATGCACTGTTTACCAGCAACACGTGGGGAAGAAGTAACTGATGAAGTGATTGACGGTAAAAATTCTATTTGTTTCGATGAAGCAGAAAACCGTTTAACATCTATTCGTGGCTTATTAGTATATCTTATGAATGATTATGAAGCAAAAAATCCTTATGATTTAATCAAGCAAGCAGAAGCGAAAAAAGAACTAGAAGTTTTCTTAGACACTCAAAGCATTTAACGGCCAACTGTCCACTGATTGAAAAAATGAATCAGTGGACAGTTTATAAAGAGAGGAAGAGTCTTCATGGAGGGGAAAAAGAAATTTAGTTTAACGAGTGCCATTTTATCAGTCATCTGTGTGGTTTTCGTTGCTGAAGCAGCGGCGCCTGTTGCTGCAATTGGTAATTCTCAGTTTTTTTGGTGGATTTTCTTATTAATTGCATTCCTATTGCCATATGGGTTAATTTCATCAGAATTAGGAACAACTTATATTGGTGAAGGGGGCATCTATGATTGGGTGACCAAAGCATATGGTCATCGTTGGAGTGCCAGAGTTTCTTGGTATTATTGGATTAATTATCCATTGTGGCTAGCTTCATTAGCCGTTATGACGCCAGAACTATTAACGACAATTACAGGTATTAAGTTTTCAACACCGATGATGATTATTGTTGAATTAATTTTTACTTGGATTGTGGTTTGGATTAGTTTTTATCCAGTCAGCGACAGTATCTGGATTCTAAATGGAGCTGCCGTAATCAAGATGGTTTTAGCTGTCTTAATTGGTGGGCTAGGATTGTATGTAGCCTTGACGAAAGGTGTTGCCAATGAATTTACCTTGAAATCAATGCTACCAACGTTTGACTTAAGGAGTTTATCTTTTATTTCTGTAATCATTTTTAATTTGTTAGGGTTTGAAGTCATCTGTACGTTTGCAGATGATATGGAAAATCCTAAGAAGCAAATTCCACAAGCTATTGTAGCAGCGGGGTTAGTCATTGCGGCCATTTATATTTTTTCAGCCTTTGGAATTGGGGTAGCGATTCCCACCGATCAAATTAGTACCGGCAGTGGTATGATGGATAGCTTTAAACTATTGACAGGCTCGACAGAAGGTTGGTTCATTATGTTGATGGCTTTCCTATTCCTTCTTACGTTGTTCGGAAACATGATTTCTTGGTCATTAGGAGTCAATAATACAGCTTGTTATGCTGCTGAAAATGGTGACATGCCTAAATTTTTTGAAAAACGTAGTAAGAAAAATGACATGCCAATTGGGGCTGCTTTGATGAATGGCATTGTGGCATCGGTGGTCATTGTATTAGCACCAATTTTACCTAATCAAGATTTATTCTGGGCCTTTTTCTCCTTGAATGTCGTCCTATTCTTGTTATCGTATATCCCAGTTTTCCCAGCTTTTTATAAGCTTAGAAAAATTGATCCCGATACACCACGTCCGTTTAAAGTTAACGGAAAACCAGGATTTTTAAAAGTTTTAGTGGTTTTGCCAATGATTATGATTATTATTTCACTGATTTTCACAGCAGTGCCTTTAGATTTTAGTCCCGCAGCATTAAATGAAAAATTACCAATCACAATTGGGGCAATCATTTTTATTCTGTTTGGTGAAGTAATTATTTACGTGAAAAAAATTAAGAAGGGAACGAAAGAAAATGGCTAAACGAATTGTAGGAAGTACCCCTAAACAAGATGGCTTTAGAATGCCAGGAGAATTTGAACCACAAGAGAAAGTTTGGATGATTTGGCCAGAAAGACCGGATAATTGGCGCGATGGTGGTAAACCTGTCCAAGAAGCTTTTACTAATGTGGCCAAAGCAATTAGTCAATTTACACCGATGAATGTGGTGGTTTCTCAACAACAATTTCAAAATTGCCGTCGCCAATTACCGCCAGAAATTACGGTTTATGAAATGTCAAACAATGATGCCTGGGTCCGTGATTGTGGACCATCATTTGTCATTAACGACCATGGAGAAATCCGTGGTGTGGATTGGACATTCAATGCTTGGGGGGGATTAGTAGATGGTTTATATTTCCCTTGGGACCAAGACGATTTGGTTGCACAAAAAATTTGTGAAATTGAGCATGTAGATTCTTATCGTACAGATGATTTTGTTTTAGAAGGCGGTTCATTCCACGTAGATGGACAAGGAACAGTCTTGACTACAGAAATGTGCTTATTAAGTGAAGGTCGAAATCCACAACTTTCAAAAGAAGCAATCGAACAAAAATTATGCGACTATTTAAATGTTGAAAAAGTTCTTTGGCTAGGTGATGGAATTGACCCAGAAGAAACTAATGGTCACGTGGATGATGTAGCTTGTTTTATTGCACCTAGTGAAGTGGCTTGTATTTACACCGAAGATCAAAATAGCCCATTTTATGAAGCGGCACAAGATGCGTATCAACGTTTGCTTAAAATGACTGATGCTAAAGGACGCCAATTAAAAGTCCACAAATTATGCTGTCCTGTCAAAAATGTAACCATTAAAGGCTCCTTCAAAATTGATTTCGTGGAAGGAACCATGCCACGAGAAGAAGGCGATATTTGTATCGCATCCTATATGAACTTTTTAATTACAAATGATGGCGTGATTGTGCCACAGTATGGTGATGAAAATGATTGTTTGGCTTTAGAGCAAGTTCAAACAATGTTCCCAGATAAAAAAATTGTCGGCGTTAATACGGTAGAAGTTGTTTATGGGGGCGGCAATATTCACTGTATCACACAACAAGAACCAAAGCGCTAGGAGGGAAACAGATGTCAAAAATAGTGATTGCATTAGGTGGAAATGCGTTAGGAAATTCTTCGAAAGAACAATTGGCAAAAGCACAAACCGCTGCAAAATCCATTGTTGATTTAATTGAACAAGGCCATCAAGTGGTGATTGCTCATGGCAACGGGCCACAAGTTGGCAAAATTCGCTTAGCTTTTGAGGAAACGAGTCAATCTCCAGAAGATGTCGTGCCGTTTCCTGAATGCACAGCAATGAGCCAAGGCTATATTGGCTATCATTTACAACAAGCAATTGATGAAGAACTAGTAGCCAGAAATTTAGGGGAACAACCAGTTGTTACGTTAATTACACAAGTCGTGGTGGATCCAAAAGACCCAGCGTTTACAAAACCAACAAAACCAATTGGTGGTTATTATGACGAAGAAACAGCCAAACAGTTGATGGCGGAAACTGGGAACGTCTATCAAGAAGATGCGGGTCGAGGCTGGCGACGGGTAGTTCCTTCACCAAAACCAATTGATATTTACGAAAAAGTTAGCTTGCGAACACTTGTTGATGCAGAACAGATCGTAATTGCTTGTGGTGGTGGCGGGGTTCCTATTGCCTATGATGGTCCAGTCTATCATGGTGTAGATGCAGTCATTGATAAAGACTTTGCGGCAGCAAAAATGGCTGAACTCATTGAAGCAGATGTTTTTGTGGTATTAACTGCAGTGGAACATGTTTTTGTTAACTTTGGTCAAGCAAATCAACAAGCTTTGACCGATGTTACGGTTACGGCAATGCAACAATATATAGAAGAAAATCAATTTGCGCCAGGTAGTATGTTACCTAAGGTGGAAGCGGCCATCAGTTTTGCAGAAAGTAAACCAAACCGCCAGTCGATTATCGGGCTTTTAGAATTAGCTTCGGAAGCAATCAAAGGAGAAAGTGGTACACGAATTACACAATAAATTCTCAGTATTTAACTTTCACAAAAGACTAAAACAAACGCATTTAGCGGACTATCTTAATCGTTAGAGAGTAGGACATCGGTCGTTTTGACGGATGTCCTACTCTCTATTTTGTCTTTTTAACGAACAAAACTGTTAGTTGTCATGCAAAAATAAACATAGTAAGATAATCTTTAAATGGTATAGGAGGATAAAAATGTCTAAATTTTTAAAAGTAATCGGAATAATTGCTGTTTTGTTAGTCATAATAGGCGCTGCAGCTTATTGGTTTATACTCAAAAAGTTCACTCCTGAGGCAGAAACCCCAGCAATGTACAATCAAGAGAGAATCGTTAAAACGATTGAAGACCAATTAAAAGAAACAGATGTACAAAAAGCTCGTACCAAAGCACCGTTGATTATTGAAAAAAATATCACTGAATTACAGCAAGCGATTGCCGACGGAGCATTGACCTATGAAGAACTTACGGCGTTTTATTTGGACCGTATTTTACAGTTCGATCAAATAGATAATGGCATGAACAGCATCTCTGAAATCAATCCGCAAGCAATTAAGGAAGCCAAGGCATTTGACCAGCAAGCCTCTCAAACACCGAAGAAGCCTTTGTATGGTATTCCTGTGACTTTGAAAGAAAATATAAATACGACCAACATGATTTCGAGTGCAGGAGCGTATGCCTTACGCACGTTCAAGCCTAAGGAAGATGCGGAAGTAGTTAAGAAGTTAACAGAGGCGCAAACTTTGATTTTAGGAAAAGTAAACTTATCTGAACTAGCGAATTATATGTCAATGAAAGCACCAAGTGGCTATAGTTCCAAACATGGACAAACACTTAATCCTTATGGGCCACTCAAAATAACACCTTCAGGTTCAAGTTCTGGGAGTGCGGCTAGTGTGACGATGAATATCGGCGCCTTCTCTTTAGGCACTGAGACGATGGGATCGATTGTTTCCCCCGCTTCTCATCAATCAGTGGTTGGTTTTAAACCGACCCACAGTTCAGTAAGTGGCGAAGGTGTTTTGCCATTGGCACCGTCATTAGATACAGTTGGCCCGATTGCCCGAAGTGTCGTTGATGTTGCGCAAGGCTATAATGCGTTTAAGAAAGACACGGTTCCGAGCATTGATTCAACGAAATTTACTAAAAATAACTTACAAGGTCAACGCATTGGGTTGCTAGAAATGCCAAGTGCTGAAGAAGAATTTGCGACTGCTAAAAAGGCCATCCAAAAAGCTGGAGCAGAAGTGATTCCGTTAACACCAGACATGGAAGGGATTGATGGCGGGAAAGTTATTTCCAATGAATTTAAGTTTGCATTGGAAGAATTTGCGAAACGTTATGACTTACCATTTAAAACACTGGAGGAACTAATTGCGTATAATCAACAAGATAAAAAGGTTCGTGCCAAGTATGGGCAAGATTTATTAGAAGCAGATGTTAAAAAGAAACAACCAGATAAAGAAATCATTCAAACAACCATTAAAAAAGCACAGCAAACGTTTGATGCGTTGCTAAAAAAACAACAATTAGACGGATATGCCTTTATTGATTCTGAAGGTACGGGTTTAAGTGCTGTGGCAGGATATCCTGAATTGACTGTTCCTTTGGCGAAAAACAGTGAAGGACAACCTTATGGGCTGACTTTTACACAAACTGCCAATAAAGAGCAAACGTTATTTAAGCAAGCTTACAGCTTTGAACAAAGTACAAAAGGACGGATAGTACTTTCAGACAACGAGCTGTTGGCAAACAGTAAAAAAATAAATAGAGATGAGCAGTAAAGGGAAACTAGGAATGGCGAAACATCCGTATCAAACCTAATAAAGATAATCGACCTACAAATGAAAGGAATTGTTTGTAGGTCGATTATTTAGGTGAGTCGTTTTTTTTGCTTTTTTAGGCGAATGTTTTCATGTAATAAGTTAATAAGTGGCCAGATTCGAGAAATAAGGCCATCAATTTTTAAGCATTTCAATAAAAAGAGTGAACGATGGCTGTGTTTGAAGTATAAATATGTGCGGTTGCTTCCGCTTTCACAACATTAATTTGGAGCGCTACCGTCGTAAAGGGTTCTGCTGCACAAATCCATGAATACATAGAAGATTAAAACAAGATGAAGAAAATATTGTGGCAATAAAGGATATCAGAAAGCTTGCGTAATAACTATATGTAGTGTTTTGATATTTTTCGAATCAATATATAGTATTAAAATCTTCTTTTTATTCCGAAATCTGATTGACTTGTTTTTTAAAACGGAGTACTCTTATTGAGACGTCAACAGAGAAAAGTTTGGTTTTAGGAAGGTCGGAAATTTGTCGTGAATAAGAATTTTTTGGTGAATGATTTTAAAGGTTGGGAAACGAGAAGTTACTTGTTTTTAGCTTTGATGGTGGGGGTACAGTTGGTTGCGTTCGCTATCAATCCATCGAATTGGATTACGTTAGTAGGTGGTTTAGCCGGCATCATTTGTGTGAATTTAATTGCCCAAGGAAAAGTCAGCAATTACATTTTTGGGTTAATCAGTGCAGTGATTATTGGCTATTTTGGGTTAGTGACACGGGTATATGCGGAAGTTCTTTTACAAAGCTTCTATATTATTATGGACATTACAGGGCTTTATGCTTGGCTTCGGGCTAGCGAGGATGGCTCGGGTCAAGTAACCGAAGTAAAAGTTTTAAAAGGTATTCAGTGGTTGTATGCCTTTTTCACGTGGCTGCTCATTGGCGTAGCTGCATATATTTTGTTAGGCTTTGTAAATGATGCGCAACAAACATTAGATGCAATCACGTTCAGTGTTTCAGCGACAGGGATGTTATTGATGATTAAACGTTATCAATCGCAATTCGTGTTTTGGCTACTAGGAAATATTTTTTCAATTTTGTTATGGTTCCGAGCAGGGACGCACGCTGGTGGTGATTATGCGATATTTGTTATGTATTGTATGTATACTTTTAACTCAATTTTTGGTATGTTTAATTGGTTGAAGATAAAAAATAAAATGGAAAAAAATAGGTAGGGAGTTCGATGGCAGTGATTGTTTTAGCAGGTACGATTGGCGCTGGTAAATCTAGTTTAACAGCTTTAATTGCAAACCGTTTAGGTTCAGAAGCCTTTTACGAATCAGTTGATGATAATGAGGTATTACCTTTATTTTATGCGGAACCGGAAAAGTACGCATTTTTATTACAAATTTATTTTTTAAATAAACGTTTTGATAGTATTAAACAAGCATTAACGCATGAAAATAATGTATTGGATCGCTCGATTTATGAAGATTCATTACTTTTTCATTTAAATGCAGATTTAGGTCGTGCCAACGAAACAGAGGTCAAAGTGTACGATGACTTATTACAAAACATGCTCCAAGAATTGCCTTATGCTGCGCATAAAAAAAGACCTGATTTGTTAGTTCACATTCGTATTTCATTTCCCAAAATGTTGGAACGCATCAAAAAACGTGGCCGTCCTTATGAACAAATTGAGACAGATCCAACGTTGTATGATTACTATCAAATGTTGAACGAGCGTTATGATCAATGGTACGAAGACTATGATGAAAGTCCTAAAATTCAAATTGATGGCGATAAATATGATTTTGTCGAAGATCCTGAAGCGTGTCAATATGTCTTGGCGTTAATTGAGAAGAAAATTGAAGAATTAGAAAGATAAATAAAAAGAAGCAAGTCCGGACTTGCTTCTTTTTGACTTAAAATGTGGATAGATAGGCTAAAGTTGCTACTAAATAAAGGAGTGTAGTGCTAAATTATAGAATCGGATTTTAACCTTCCCCTAAGTTAAAATCGGATAATCTATCCATCGACAGTTTAAGTTTGTATAAAATAGCGGTAGCTATTATCAACGAAGTCATTCATCGGTTGACCTGACTTCTCTAGAAGTATACCATCGAAAATAACCAACAGTTGTTCAAAATTTGGACTTAGTAAGTGTAAATTTTGATTGAAAGTTTCTGTAAATCAATCATTTATTCAAAAAATAATGCTCGAAAGAAGGAAGATAAATGGGCCAAATTTGGTTTGAACGCATTCTACGTTGGCGCAAAAAAGCGCAACGATTTTTACAAGGACGTTATGCCCGGTTCGATGAATTGAATCGAACGCTGTTGCTAACAAGTGTCGTGCTGGCGCTCATCAATATTTTTACTGGCTATCTTTGGGTTCGGTTATTGATTTTAATCACAGTAGCCTACGTGTGTTATCGCTTTTTTTCAAAACATATTCACCCGCGATTGAATGAAAATCAACGGTTTATTCTTCGAAAACAACGCCTAATGCAAAAGGTTCATGCTTTTCGCAAGCGACACCTGACTCAGAAAGGATATCGTTATTTTAAATGTCCAAAATGTCAGCAGTCATTACGTGCGCCGAAAGGACGAGGAACAATCAAAGTCACTTGTTCAAACTGCCAAAATCAATTTATCAAAAAAGTCTGACCTTCTGTGTTTTTTGGTCTAGGCAACTTTCGGACTTGTGGTATACTTGAGAAAAGAAACCATTGGATATTCTAAAAGGGGAATATCTTGTTAAAAAAGGAGAGAAAAAACAATGGAAATTAAACGCCAACAAGAAATTGTTGAAGCGTATCACTATGATATGCGAGTACCTGATTCAGAAGTAGAGACAGATTTACGTGTCAGTTTTTCACCAATTGAAGTAGAAGAAGAAAATTATCCAGAAAATAGCTCAGCACTTGTTGCTCGCTTAGAATTTCGAATTGTCTTTGACGAATTTGTTTTATCAGGGGCGATTAGCCAAATTAATCACATTATTGATCGTAAAATTGAAAAACAAGAAGATATTTCGCAAGAAGAAGTCGATGAACTTGTGCGTCCTTTATTTAGCATCGTCGAACGTTTATCTTATGAAGTAACTGAAATTGCTCTGGATCGTCCAGGTGTTCAATTGAATTTTCAACAATCAGAAGAAGCTTAAACTTTAAAAACAGCGTTTGTAACGGATTCCGTTACAAACGCTGTTTTTATTCTTGTGAAGATTTAGCAACCAAAGCTTTTTTAAACTGTTCATAATTTTTTGTAGCGATATCCACATAAGTAATCGGCTGACCAACTTTGGTGATTTTTTCGGGAAGATAGGGAGCGAGCATTTCATTGTACAAAATGAACGCAGCTTCTGGTACTTCCTCTGAAAGAACATCATAACTGATAAAGTCAATTTCATAGGTTGGTTGAAAAAAGGCTTTGATGTTTTGCTGCTCTTTATTTGAAAAGAGCCAAGGACCTCCATTTGCAGGGCTCCCAACATACAACATTGCTCCATCACGGTTGACAGAAAGGATCCAACAAATTTTTTGCATACGCTTACACCTCCTAGAACTAAGTATACCATGTCAGCTTAAAAGAAAGAGGACAAAAAACAAATTATTTTTACAGTGACTAGTAAAACAATGGTTGGTGATAGTTTTAAACTATCGCAACGGTTATTTTCTATCAAAAAGTAAGCAAATTATCCCACTATTTGCTATAAAATAAGGTACAATAGAACTATCACTGGAAACAGTTTGCTGTTTTCAGGGTATTTACTGGAGAGTGAGTACCGGGAACCTTTACTTCCTTTGATGTACTTGTCATTAAAAACATAGGGAGGAACTAAAATGACAACATTCATCACTGTATTAGTGATCCTTGCATTTATTGCTGTGTTATTCGGTTTCTACCAAATGCAAAAAAAACATTTAAAATTCTCAACACGTGTCTTTTCAGCATTGGGCGTGGGGATTGTTTTAGGTGCAATTATTCAATTTGCTTTTGGTACAGACAGTAAAATTACTACGCAATCAATGGAATGGATCGGGATTGTAGGTAATGGTTATGTAGCGTTTCTACAAATGCTCGTAATTCCGTTAGTATTTGTATCTATTGTAGGTGCATTTACAAAAATGAAAGAATCCAATAAATTAGGAAAAATTAGCTTTAATGTGTTAGCCACCTTACTAGGAACAACAGCAGTAGCTGCCTTGGTGGGGATTGGAACAACCTTAGCGTTTGGTCTTCAAGGGGCAAAATTCACGCAAGGTGCTGCAGAAACGTCAAGAATTGCCGAGTTAGCGACGCGTCAAGATGCGATTCAAGATTTGACGATTCCCCAACAAATCGTTTCATTTATTCCTAAAAATGTCTTTGCTGACTTTGCGGGAACACGACCAATGAGTACCATTGGGGTGGTAATCTTTGCTGCGTTTGTTGGTGTCGCTTATTTAGGCGTTCGTCGTAAAGCGCCAAAAGAAGCTGAATTTTTTGCAAATTTAATTGATAGTTTATATAAAATTACCATGCGAATTGTTACCTTAGTTTTACGCTTGACCCCTTATGGCGTGTTAGCGTTAATGATTAATGTTGTAGCAACAAGTGATTTTGTTGCGATTATTAACTTAGGTAAATTTGTGTTGGCATCGTATGTGGCCTTAATCATTGTTTTTGCCATTCACATGTTGATTTTAATTACTTTAAAAGTCAACCCAGTTACGTATCTAAAAAAAGTTTTTCCAGTCTTGAGCTTTGCTTTTACTTCTCGTTCAAGTGCAGGAGCTTTACCATTAAATATTGAAACACAAACCAAAGCATTAGGTGTCGATGATGCCACAGCAAACTTTGCTGGTAGTTTCGGTTTATCTATTGGACAAAATGGTTGTGCCGGCGTTTATCCAGCTATGTTAGCAACCATCGTTGCACCAACTGTTGGAATTGATGTCTTTAGTTTACAATTTATTTTAATGTTAGTAGCAGTTGTCACAATCAGTTCATTTGGCGTAGCCGGTGTCGGCGGCGGAGCAACCTTTGCTTCTCTAATCGTTTTAGGCGCAATGAACTTACCAGTTGCAATTGTTGGTTTAGTAATTTCGGTTGAACCACTTATTGACATGGCGCGGACAGCTGTTAACGTTAACGATAGTATGGTTGCAGGTGTGTTAACAAGTGCTCGTATTCATGAGTTAGATCGTGATGTCTTAAATGATCGCGACGTTGTCTTAGATGCAAATATC
>OBUN01000437.1_pt1 | contig 12066 bp, 10 predicted proteins | sample 1475851 | NCBI WGS metagenome assembly OBUN01 (sample SAMEA2579932, study PRJEB22360) | human gut metagenome | reverse complement strand
GGTTGCTTTTTCTTGTTCACGATATTTTTTCATTTTTTTGCTGAATAATTCACCGTTACTAGGGGGCGTATATGTAATAGCATTCGCTCCGGCGATAATGGTTTCATGGATACTCGATTCAGTTGGTCCTCCTGTTGCAATAATCGGTAATTCTGGATACTTGCCACGGAAATAGCGTACGGTGGCTGCAGTGTCTTTTCCTGCACTGATATTAATCATATCCACGCCAGCCGCAAGTTTTTCATCAATTGGCGTATGAATAGAAGTTACTGTGCTGATAATAGGAATATCGATTGCTTCATCCACCATTTTAATTGTTTCAATTGGTGTAGGACCATTCAAAACGACACCCATTGAGCCTTGTGCTTCTGCAAATAAACTCATATAAGCAGAACGCATGCCTTGCGTTAAACCGCCGCCGACTCCTGAAAAGACAGGAATATCCGCTGCTTCAATAATGCCTTTTGTAATCGCTGGATGCGGTGTAAAAGGATATACAGCAATCACTGCCTGTGCATCCGTATTGCGGATAATCGCAATATCTGTCGTAAAAATAATTGATTTTATTTTACGGCCAAAAATTTTAATGCCACTGGCTTGCCGAATAATCTCTGGCATTTTTACAATATCTTGTTTCAGCGGCGTCATAATTTCTGGAATCCACTTTTCGCTCATTGTCATCGTTCCTCCATGCTTAACGGTCGTATTTATTTAAATTGTATTCTTCAATTACATGAATGATCTTATCAGCGTATGTAGGATCCGTTGCGTATCCAGCATCTTGAAGCGCTTGTGCAGCCTCTTTATAATTTTTGGCTAACAAGACTTTTTCATATAAATTTGGATCCCAATCGACCCCATCAACAAATAACTTGGTATGATCTCGCATGGATTCTTCCCAATTGTCATAAACTCGAAAATCACCCTGAATCGTAATCCAGACCTCATTGACATACTCTTTTGTTTCTAAATTGACTTTTGGTTGATTGCCATATGCTTTAATCCCAAAAAGATTGTTATATTTCGATGCTAATTGACTTTGTCCAAAATTTGATTCTAAAACTGCTTGCCCCATAATAATACTTGGTAATACCCCGTAAGATTCTTGTAATTCACGTGCATACGGTGTGATTTCAGCAACAAATTCTTCTTTTGAGATGTTTTCATTTTGGCGATTGACTGACTCGCTTTGTCCCTTATCTGAATCAGAAAGGACAGATAACGAAAAGACAAAGGCCAAACCGACGACAACTACGCCTAAGAATAACTTTGGCAAATTCAGCTGCTTTTTTCTTTTTTTCTGATAGTTGCTCACTTCTTAATTCCCCACTTCATCTTTTATTTTCCGATAAAATGTTTCACTATCTTTCACTTTCGTGATTGATTTCATTTGTTACTATAACCGAATAATTGTATCATTTTCACAGAAAATTATCAACTTTCATCACTGCTTACGCTCGTGATTTCAGTACTTGATTCAGTGGTAGCAGTTGAAGAAACTGTACTACTTTCAGAAATTTTAGTGAATGATTTCACTGTTGTTTCAGTTGATGTGTGAACAGATTCTTCAACTGGCTTTTTGCCAAAAAAGACAAAAATTACCGCACCAAACATAATAATCACAGATAAAATCCCAGCAATTGTGTATTTCAAAAGACCATCCTTCCTATTCGTTATTCACCTACGTAAGTATCCATCAGATTTTCGTTGACCCAATCTAATAATTCAACTTTTGAACCTTCCAATTGTCGTTGAATCGTAGCTGGTAACCGGAATGTAATAATATCATCAAAACCCCATTCACCATAGGCCAGCGTCACTTTCAAATCAATATAACCAGCAGCAATTTCTTGTTCCTGTTTATTGTTAGGAATTAATTCTACAACGCCCAAATCAGATTGTAGCCATTTTTTGGCAATTGTTGTTTTTAACCGTTTATATTCCGAAACAGCTAGGTTACGTTTTTCCGGAAATAAGATGGTTTGTCGGAGTATTTTTTGAGTCAGCATCCACTCATAATCCGTAAACAAATTCTTAATTTTTTGCATGACTTCATTGTCCAAACCAAATTGGCCTTCTTTCCAAGCTTGCCAATCGGCTGCTTGAATTTGATAAGCGGAGTAAAAATTTTCTTCTGTTTGGTACTGTTCAATAATTGCGTCAACAATAATATCTACATAAACTTGATGCATAATCATTCGCCTCCATTTTCTATTTTACTGAAATTCTCTAAAAAAAGCATCTTTTTATCTCTGGATTTTATCATATTTACAAAATTGTCCTTGTTTTCTAATTTCTCTTGTTTACAGTATAATAAATAATGAAGAAGATTTGAAGAAATTGCATAGATTAGGAGGACTTCTTTTGACAAAAAAATTATATCAATGGGGCATCGTAGGATTAGGTGGAATTGCCCACGAATTTGCTTCAACGTTTAAACAAGAAACTAGCCAACTTGCAGCTGTTGCTTCACGGACATTGTCTAAAGCAGAACAATTTGCCGCTGATTATTCAATCCCTAAAGCCTATGGTTCTTATGAAGAATTGCTAGCAGATGAAACAATCGATGTTGTCTATATAGCAGTGCCAAATAAACAACATGCTGAACACATTTTAAAAGCGCTCCAGGCCGGAAAACATGTGTTGTGTGAAAAAGCTATTACGATGAACGCGGCAGAATTAAAACAAGCCTTGGCAGTTGCAGAAAAAAATGACCTTATTTTAGCAGAAGCCATGACTATTTTTAACATGCCACTATACGACGAATTACGTCGCTTGATGGATGCTGGCAAATTTGGTCAGTTAAAAATGATTCAAGCACCATTTGGAAGTTACAAAGAACCCGATCCTAAAAATCGCTTTTTTAATCCTGACTTAGCAGGCGGCGCATTGTTAGATATTGGTACTTATGCGGTTTCGTTTGCTCGTTGGTTTCTCAGCTCACAGCCAGACGTTTTAGCTTCTAGCATGGTTCCCTTCTCTACTGGCGTTGATGAACAATCGGTGACATTGCTTCGGAATAAAGAAAATGAGTTGGCTACTATTTCATTAACATTCCAAGCAAAAATGCCAAAGCAAGGAATTGTTGCTTTTGAAGATGCCTATATTACCATTACAGATTATCCACGTGCAGATGAAGCAATCGTTCACTACAATGACGGTACAGTTGAGACCATCGTTTCTGGGTACTCAGCTGAAGCCATGAATTATGAAATCTACAATATGGTTGAAGCAATCAAAGGTACTCAACCCAACCGCTCCTTATTTTTCACGACAGAAGTCATTGATATTTTGGACCAGATGCAAAAATTATGGCAGAATTAAAAAAAGAACTTCGGCTTTTGCTGAAGTTCTCTTTTTTATTTGTTCTCTATGGATAAATACGGTTTAACATACGTGGGAACGGAATCGCTTCACGAATGTGTTCATTACCAGTAATGAACGTAACAGCACGTTCTAAACCTAATCCGAAGCCAGAATGTGGTACAGAACCGTATTTACGTAAATCTAAATACCAGCTATATTCTTCTTCAGATAAGCCAAACTCAGCAACTTTTTCTTTCAAATAATCATAATCAGTTGCACGCTCGGAACCACCGATAATTTCACCATAACCTTCTGGTGCAATTAAATCGGCACAAATTACAACATCTTCACGTGTTGGATGTGGTTTCATATAGAAGGCTTTAATTGCTTTTGGATAATTTAAAATGAATGTTGGAACGCCATAGTAATTTGAAATAAAGGTTTCATGTGGACTACCAAAGTCTTCGCCCCATTCAATGTGATCATAATCATTGTTTGCTTCTTCTTTTTGTAATAACTCAATCGCATCATCGTAAGTAATACGTTTGAATGGTTCCGAAACATATTTCTCTAGTAACGCTGTATCACGTTCTAAAACATCCAATGGATATTGTTGATTTTTCAATACCGATTTAATTAAATGTTTTACGTAGGCTTCTTGAATATCTAGTGATTCTTCATGAGTTGTGTATGCCATTTCCGGTTCAATCATCCAGAATTCCGTTAAGTGACGACGAGTTTTGGATTTTTCCGCACGGAAGGTTGGTCCAAAAGTAAAGACTTTTCCAAATGCCATCGCACCAGCTTCTGCATATAATTGACCTGTTTGTGATAAGAATGCTGGTTGTCCGAAGTAATCTGTTTCAAATAATTCTGTTGTGCCTTCTGGTGCTGAGCCTGTTAAAATTGGGCTATCAATTTTAATGAATCCTTGTTCGTTAAAGAACTCGTAAGTAGCACGAATAATTTCGTTACGAACTAACATGATTGCATGTTGTTTGCTTGAACGTAACCATAAATGACGATGATCCATTAAGAAATCTGTACCGTGTTCTTTCGGCGTAATTGGGTAATCTTCTGAAGCGCCAACGACTTCTAAATCAGTGATATCCATTTCATAGCCGAACTTAGAACGACTATCTTCTTTGATAACACCAGTAACCATGACTGCTGTTTCTTGTGATAAATGTTTAATTTCTTGGAATTTTTCTGTACCAGCTTCTTCACCAAAGGCTTCAATGAAGTTTGGTTTGAACACGACACCTTGGAAAAAGGCTGTCCCGTCACGTAATTGTAAAAAGGCAATTTTTCCGCTTGAGCGTTTGTTAGCAATCCAAGCGCCAATTTTTACTGTTTCTCCAACATGTTTGTTTGAATCAATAATTTGAATTTGTTCCACGTTTGTCTCTCCGTTCATTTCTTAGTTTATTCTTTTAGGCGTTGTGCTGAATTCGTTTCTTTTCTATAAAGTCGTTCATTCGCTCAATCGCTTTTTCTAACGTCATTAAATCTGTCGCATAGCTCATCCGCACATGTTCTGGTGCACCAAAGCCTTCTCCCGTTACCAGAGCAACATGCGCTTCTTGTAATAAATCTTCCACCCAGTTAGTCACGTTATCATACCCACAAATTTCTAACGTTTTTTTGACATTCGGGAATAGATAAAATGCGCCTTCAGGTTTTATTAGCGAAACGCCTGGCAAAGCTGCTACTTTTGGATAGATATGATTTAGGCGTTTTTCAAAGGCCTGACGCATGTCTTCAACTGTCGACTGTTCACCTGTTAAAGCCTCAATTGCCGCATATTGGCTAACTGCGACTGGATTACTGGTGGATTGTGAAGCGAGTTGTGTCATTGCTTGAATAATTTTTTCATCACCGACCGCAAAACCAATGCGCCAGCCTGTCATTGCATATGTTTTGGAAACACCATTAATAATGATTGTCTGTTGACGAATTGCTTCTGAGATGGTTGCAATTGGTGTGAACCGATGTCCATTGTACACCAAACGACCATAAATATCATCTGCAATAATGAGGATATTATGAGCAACTGCCCATTCACCAATTTGGCGTAATTCTTCTTCCGTATAAATAACACCAGTTGGGTTAGATGGTGAATTTAAAATGATTGCTTTTGTTTTGTCCGTTCGTACAGCTTCTAATTGTGCGACTGACACTTTAAATGATTGCTCTTGCGTGCTTGATACAAATACTGGCTTGCCTTCTGCTAATTTGACTTGTTCACCATAACTTACCCAATAAGGGACAGGGATAATCACTTCGTCCCCAACGTTCAAAATGGCTTGAAATAATAGATACAGCGCATATTTGGCACCATCTGTCACAATAACTTGCTTGGGTTGATAACGAAGTTGATATTCTCGTTCCACATAAGAGACAATTGCTTGCTTTAATTCAGGAATGCCGCCAGAAGGTGTGTAATAACTTGCTCTTCCATCCTCAATTGAAGCAATTGCTGCTTTTTGAATATTTTTCGGGGTTACAAAATCTGGTTCCCCAACCGTTAAGCTTAAAACATCTACACCTTTTGCTTTTAATGCTTTCGCCTTGGCGGCAGCTGCTAATGTAACAGAAGGAGTCAATTGCTGTGCTCGATTTGATACGTTCATACACCTTTCACTCCCACTTTCATCAAAACCTATCTAAATTAAATATCTTTGACAACGTTGATCTCTTCGCCTTTATCAAAGCTCATAAGATAATATGTTAGTACTCCTTGATCATTTTCGGTGACCACTTCCCATGCAGGGCGCTTATCATAAAGCCCTAACGTAGCTTTCATCACCGATTCATCGGGATGGGCTTTAGCAACAATGTCTGTTATTTGTTGTTCAGTTTGACCATCTTTTTGATTTAAGACCGTGACTTTTTCTCCCGATTTAGGGACAATCACGACAATCTCTGTGCCTTTATCATTTTTGCCGGTTAAAGTAAAATACGTATTTTTGCGTGTAAACCAGTAAAATTTATCAACTGTTTCTAAATTAGCAGAAGTTTTGGCAATTGCGGTTGCTTCTTTTTTGGCTTGAGCCATTGGTTGATTGGTTCGTACAAAAAAGATAATTATTGTTACAAGAATTGCTAAAAGGATTGCCAATAGGGTTAAAAGGACAGTAATCCGTTTCTTCTCTTTCTTTTCTTCTAATTCCTCCAAAAATCCTTCCATCCTCTCTAAACTTACTGGGTCTTATTATAGCAGAAAAATAGCGGCCTTTCACAAATATGACCTAAAAATAATCGATTATTTGTTTAAAAATTCCTTTAATTCTTCTAAAATTTCAGGCATGGGCGCTTCTTTTACTGAGAGTCCCTTGGGAAACGCTTTGATTAATCGTTTGCCATATTTTGCAGTGACTAAACGACGATCCAGAATCAGCAATGCCCCTCTATCTTCTTCAGAACGGATTAAACGGCCCAGTGCTTGTCGCAAACGTAAGGCTGCTTTCGGTACCGCTTCTTGAGCAAATGGTTGTATCCCTTCTGCTTCTAAATACGCATATTTTGCTTGCACAAGTGGTCGTTTCGGGTTTTCAAAAGGTAAACGCGTGACTATCAATAACTGTAAAGCTGTTCCTGGTAAGTCCACACCTTCCCAAAAGCTATCGGCTCCTAGCAAGACATTTGGTTTTCCATTAGAGAACCGTTTAAGAATTTTTTCACGACTGCCGCTAATCCCTTGGGCGAGGACCTCTTGTCCTTTTTCCAATAATCTTGGCTGGACTTGATGATACACGGTGGACAATAATTCATGCGAAGTAAAAAGAACCAACATCGAACGTTCCTCTTGCGCCATCAATTTTTCAATGGTATCTGAAATGTATTGACCCATCTCATAGGAAGAGGCATTTTGAATGGCTACTGCTTCTTCCGGTACATAGACTCGCGCATTTTCTGCATAGTTATATGGCGTTGGCAGGGTTTTGAACGTCACCTCTGTTAAACCTAACCGTTGCGGTAAATACTTTTTATTGTTGCCAAACTTCAATGTGCCGCTTGTATAAATAATTCGTTCATACCGCGGATACCACTTTGTTTCAGGAAGCAAACTAGCTTCTAAGTCATGAATTTCAATCAAGCCATGGTCTTCATTTTGTGGTAAATATTCTTTTACCCAACGTGGACGCCAATCATCAAGATAAATAGTAAAACAGTGATGAATACGTTCAATTTCATCAAAAAATTGAAATAAGCGAACAAAAACGATGCGATCAGCCAAACTAAAGGTTTCCAACTGACTCATAATTGTTTGTTGTAACTTACTTTGAATAGTCAACAGCTCCTGCAGTAAAAGCTGGAGCGTTTGACTATGTTTTTCTCCCGCAGCAGATAAATAATCAATACGTTCTTTGGTTAAAAGTAACTCCTGATGGTCTATCCGCTTCTGCGTTTTACTAAATAAACGATGCAATTCAAAAAGAAAATCTCGCCATTCATCCACAAAATCCAGTAAACCTTGCTGATAAATTTTTACAAACCGCTGCTCTTCAGAAAACTGTTGAAAAATTTGCTGTAAAGCAACAAAAAGTTGTTCTTTTTCAATAAAATGCGTGACTTGTTTTTTTAGTATCACACTGTTTACTCGTTCGCTTGCCATCCGACTAGCGATGTCTGGTAAATGATGTGCTTCATCAATAATTAGCCACGGACTTTCAGGTAATAACGGTTGTTTTCTTAGCGACTCTTGCGCCAAAAATGCATGATTAACAATCAACACGTTACTTTGAGCGACTTTTTTATACAGATGTCTTAAAAAGTCAACTTCATAAAGTTCATCTTTTTTTGAAAGAAAATCCAATCCGCGATGTGTAACTTCTTTCCAGAATAAATGATTTAAATTCGTCAATTGTAGTTCATCTAAATCGCCCGTTTCTGTTTCTAGCAACCAGACGAGAACGCCCATTTGATAAAGAGCGTATTGCGGAGTTGGCTGATTCAACGTTGCCTTAAAGCGTTGTAAATCAAGATAGTGTCGATGGCTTTTAATAACAATGCCTCGTAATTTCCCTTGGCAGATTTGATTGGCTAACGGTAAATCTTTTTCCACTAATTGATTTTGTAAAACAATCGAAACTGTTGAAATGATGACTGGTTTTTCTGGCGTTGCTAAATAGCTCATCGGCAACAGATAGCCTAATGTTTTTCCCGTTCCAGTCGCCGCTTCAATAAATAAATCTTTTGTCGTTCCTTCTGTAAAATGATCATAGACTAAATTCATCATCCGACTCTGTTCCGCACGATAAGCGAAACGTTCGCCAAACAGTTTTTCTTTGGCTTTTTTAGTTTTGGGATACGTGCTAGTCTGATAGAACGTTTCTTCAAAAAGAGGAACTTCTTTTTTGCGTAAAGCAATGCCACTGACCACTTGATAAGCTGGATTTAATGGTGTGACTTGTTTTTTCATTTGTTCATACGTTTGTTGAATAAAAGTACTGGTTTCCCGCGCTGTCTGTTGACTTAATTCCGCAATTTTTTCCATAGTGACTAATGGTAAAGATTTCATTTTTTCTTGAATTAATAACAAAAGTTCGGCTGTAACCTGCGCATCACTATCTGCTTGATGGGGATTCTCATGAGACAAACCTAAGCTTTCCGACAAATCACTTAAACGGAAACTTTTTTCTGTCGGTAAAAAAATCTGTGCCAATTCCACTGTATCAATGGCTGGAATAGTAAGTGGCGGCGTGCCACACCGTACCAGTTCACGAGCTAAAAAATTATAATCAAAGTGGACGTTATGCGCCACAAAAATAGTATCTTCCAGATAATGATAAATTGTATGTGCTACATCTTCAAAATAAGGCGCTTTTTGAACTTGCGTATTACTAATCCCCGTTAAACTTTGAATTTGTTTTGGTACTACTTGATTGGGATTCACATCTGTCGCAAAGTTCGCAATAATCTTTCCATCTTGAACGAGAACGCATCCAAACTGAATGATCCGATCACTTGTAGGATCTGTTCCAGTCGTTTCAAGGTCAACTACTGCATACACTTGTTTGTCTTTCAATGACTTCACGCCTTTCATTCATCTTTGAAAATTATACTACAATTTATAGGATTTTCACTAGTATTTCAAAAATTCTCTTGAAATCTTTTCCAGAAATAATAAGAAAGAGCCTGAAACAAAAATCCAAAGTGATTTTTGTTTCAGACTTAAAAGCTGATAAACTGAACGGTTTTGTCTTACCTTCTCCTAAATAAACGATTAATAACAGTCAAGGATTTTCTGCATATACTGGTTTAATTGCCCATAGCCTTCCAATTCTCTGATTACTGGGAGCGGACAACGAACCTTTTTATTAAATAGTGTCCGCTTTTCAACATATTCTGTAACTTCGTCTAAAAATTTATCTAATCCTTTTTCTAATTTCATACAACTTAACTGATTGCAAATTCGCACGTCTCCTGCCTTTTTCTTTTGAACTTGTTTAAATGATTGTGAGAATGCTTTTGCTTCAAACATTTGTGCTTCTAACTGTCTTTTTTCAATCGTTATTTTCGGTACTGCTTGATTTCCATCAGTATCCTCTAACTGGCGACTCATAAAGCGACGATAAATTTCCTCTTCTAATTCGTCCAATTGTCGTTGAAAGTCCGCAGGAATTGTCCGACTTGATGAATTTTCTTTCTCACTTTCCATAGAGACAGCTTCTTTTTCTGGCTTCTGCTCCTCTTCTTTTTCGGCAGACTTATCCACTGAATTTAGCGAGCTTTTTTCTGTTTCTTGTGGAAAAGTAAATAAAGGTTTTGCCGCGGTACTCTGCTGGTTTTCTTGTTTTTTTTCTGGCAGCGCTTCTTTAATTGGCGCTGGTTCAGATAACACTGGTTCTTTCGCTGGTTCTTCAAGCACTAGTTTGTTAACGGGAAGCACTGCTTCACTTGTTGCTACAGTTGTTTCACCTTCTTGATTTTCCCGATTATCAGGCGATAGATTGACGTCTGGTTGTTCCAGATTAGTATCCTCTGATACTTTCAGCGATGCCTGTTCTGCGGCTATCACAGGAGAAGCTCTTTTCAAATGGATCGTTTTTATTTGTCTAGAAATGACGGGATTTCTCGTTTGATTAACGGCTTCATTTAAGGAGGCTAAATTTTCTTTTAAAAGTGTCAACATTTCACGTAAGACAGCAATTTCACCAGCTAATTCCGTTAATTGATTTTCTTGCGGCACTACTTGCACATTGGTTTCATTCATACGGACTGTTTTTTTATTTTTAGTTGTTGGTATTTCATACATCCATTGTTTCAGTGCGGATCGTAAGTCACGAGTGGTCGGCTCAAAGCTTCCAAAATAAACAGTGTAGTACATTAACTCCGTTTCAACATAGACATAAATCTTTTTAACAATTAACTCTTCAAACTGTTCTGATTCATCCCAACTTTCGCATAAAGCCTCAAAAAATTGTTCCCCTTCTGCTAAATTTTGATACTCTTTCGCTAAATAAAGCTTGCGAATTAAGTAAAAATTATACGGTGTTTCAACATTATCTGCATAAATTTCTCGTCCTAAAAAATCTGGATTCGTTTCTTTACAAAGAAAGACCGTTTTCTCTTCTGGTTGTGTTTCAAGTGTTTTAGTCATGAGATTCACTTCCTTTTTCTCCGTTAATAACCATTTTTAATGATAGATACCTTTAGTATACAGGAGAAATTCTTCTGATTTTCTCATATTTTTAAGAGACAATAGAAATTTTAGAGAAAAATCGACAGAAAAAAACGTGAGACAAACAGTCCTATTGACCATTTATCTCACGAAAAATACTTAAACTGACTATTTTATCCTTGGACATGTAACCAATTATTCTGCTGAATCAATTGGCAAAATCGTGTCTTTTTTCTCGCGACGTGCAATTGCTGGTAAAATCATTCCTAATAGAATTAAGACGATTGGTGTCACAATGTTAGAAGCTAATTGGAACAACCAGCCTTGAGGGTCTGAAGCATACTCAAATTTAGGCACCATTCCTAGGATACAAGCAAAGGCTGTAAATAGGAAACACCAAAGACCAAACACAAAACCAATTTTAGGATTTTTAACAAATTTATATTCTGAATTAAATTGTTTGTATGCTTTGTTTAGAAGCATATAGGCAAAGAAGACCCACAAGTAACGCATTGGCATAACTACAGAATTTAAGTTAGTTAGCCATTTAACCACTTCGTTCATGTCCTTCAACCCAAACATTGGTAAAGCGATAATAATACTTACTAAAATACCTGTTAATAAGTAACCATTAATTAACGTACCTACGTTTACGTAACCAACTTGGAACAAATTCTGGATCTGCTTCAGCTAAAAGAATTTTCAGTGGAGCATCAATTGAAAAGGCTAACGCAGCCACTTGACCCACTGTATTCGTTAACGCATAAACAATCATTAAGAGATTACCGACACCATAATACGCGCCTAATTTTTGGAAGGCACTATAGGCACCATTTGCCATTAAATCTTTAGGAATATTGTCACTTGAGAATAACATTCCCATTGCAAATGAACCTAAAACAGCCGATAAACCAACCATTGCTGCTAGGAAAATCATTCCTTTAGGGAACTCTTTGGCTGGATTTTTAGTTGCATTTACGTAAGGAGAAATTTTTTCAGCGCCACCTACCGCAAAAACTAACATTGATACGGTTGTAAAATAACTAAAGTCAAATTTAGGAATGTAGGTGCTGACTTGTGACATGTTTGGCGTCGCAAATTCAACCGTTGAATTAATAAATGGTGCGCCTACC
>OBUN01000434.1_pt1 | contig 12158 bp, 10 predicted proteins | sample 1475851 | NCBI WGS metagenome assembly OBUN01 (sample SAMEA2579932, study PRJEB22360) | human gut metagenome | reverse complement strand
TAGAATCGTTGTCATTTTAAAGTCGTATGAACCACCAGATAATGCACCGCCGATATATCCAACGACTTGGCCTAATGCGAAGGTCCAGAAAAATACAACAAGATAACGCATATGAGCACCTCTTTTCTAGCTCTTAGTTTAGCATATTTTCTTTAAAAGTAAAGAATCCGCGATAGGAAAATAAGAGAAGAGGCAAAAAATAGCAAGGATTCAAAAAGGAGCTGTCCAATGTCATTTCCACAATTACATACCGTTACTTCCTATTCGCTTTTATCTAGTACGGTTAGGATTCGTTCCTATGTAAAACAAGCGAAAGCGTTAGGTTATCAAACATTAGCGATTACCGATATCAATGTCTTGCATGGGGCGGTTGAATTTTATGAAGCATGCCAAGAAGCGGGAATTCAACCAATTATCGGTTTAAGATTAGAATATACCCCAGCAGAAAAAGAAGGGCATTCCGAGTTGCTTTTATTTGCTAAAAATTTAAAAGGGTATCAGCAATTAATGCAACTATCTAGCAGTAAAATGACGACAGAGGGTCCCTTTTACTTAGCGGAACATCAATCCTTATTAAGTGATTTATTTGCCGTGACTTTGTCAGCCAAAGGAGAAGTCGCCCAAACATTTTTTGAAGATGAACAACAAGCGGTTCACGCTTTCCAACAACTTGCTTCATATTTTGATCCCCAGTCGTTATTTGTTGAACATTCTTTTTCAATGAATCAACAACGCAATCCAGCGCTCTTTTCTTTTTACCAACGAGAACAATTACCTGGCGTGGCTTTGCAAGAGGTACGTCATTTAACAAGGGAAGAAGGCTTTGCCGTTACTGTTCTTGAGAGCATCAAAGAAAATAATCAATTGAATATTACAAGCCAAACACCGGAAATAGAAGGTCTGAATTACTTGCGTGAAGCAGAGACGACGATGGAACAAATGCTTCAAATAGCTGGTGCAGAAGTGGTCCAGAATACGATTCAGCTAGCTGAAAATTGCCGAGTTGACATTCCTTTACATCAAAAATTATTACCGCATTTTCCTGTGCCTGATAATCAAACGGCTGGTTCTTATTTACGCACATTGTGTTTAGAAAAATTACCAGAAAGAGTGCCTCATCTAAATGAAGTTTACCAAAAACGATTAGAAAAAGAGTTAACCATCATTCACAATATGGGCTTTGATGATTACTTTTTAATCGTTTGGGATGTGATGGACTTCTGTCATAACAATCAAATTGTTACAGGCGCTGGCCGAGGTTCAGCTGCAGGCTCTTTAGTGTCCTATGTGCTATCAATTACAGATGTAGATCCAATCAAATATGATTTGCTTTTTGAACGTTTTTTGAATCCAGAACGCTACACGATGCCCGATATTGATTTAGATATTCCTGATAATCGGCGGGAGGAAGTTTTAGCTTATGTCAGTCAAAAATATGGTCATTATCACATGGCGCAAATTGCCACGTTTGGTACGATGGCTGCGAAAATGGTTTTACGGGACGTTGCACGTGTTTTCGGGTTGTCCCAGAGTGAAGCGAATCGTTGGTCGGCAGCTGTCCCCAACAAGCTGAAAATTACGTTAGAAGAAGCGTACCAAGAGTCGAAACGGATGCAAGAATTGGTCAATTTTTCACCAAATAATCAATTGCTCTATAAAACAGCTGTTCAGCTAGAAGGATTGCCTCGCCATGTTTCTACGCACGCAGCAGGTGTGGTAATTAGTGATGAAAATCTTTTGAATTTGGTTCCGTTACAACTAGGATCGAATGAAATTTTATTGACCCAATTTACTATGAATGATGTTGAAAAAATTGGTCTTCTGAAAATGGATTTCTTGGGCTTAAGAAATTTATCCATCATTGATGATACCCTCACAGCTGTTAAACGCGTCTATAATCAAACCATTCGTTTGAATCAGATTCCATTAGATGACGAAACGACGCTGGCTTTATTTAGAAAAGGGGAAACAAGTGGTGTTTTTCAGTTTGAATCTGCTGGAATTCGGAATGTATTAAGAAAATTAGGGCCAACTAGCATTGAAGATATTGCTGCTGTCAATGCCCTGTATCGTCCTGGTCCGATGCAAAATATTGATGTTTTCATCCGCCGGAAAAAAGGCTTGGAACAAATTAGTTATCCAGAGCCTAGTCTCGCCCCCATTTTGGAAAATACGTACGGAATTATTGTTTACCAAGAGCAGATTATGCAAGTTGCTGCGAAAATGGCTGGCTTCTCTTTAGGGCAAGCTGACATTTTACGTCGGGCCATTAGTAAAAAGAAAAAAGATGTGCTAGATGAAGAACGGAATCATTTTGTTAATGGTGCGTTACAACAAGGCTATCCCAAAGAAACAGCTAACCAAGTGTACGATTATATTGAGCGCTTTGCTAATTATGGCTTTAACCGCTCGCATGCATTTGCCTATTCCTTTATTGGTTTTCAAATGGCTTACTTGAAGGTTCATTATCCGAGTGCTTTTTATGTCGCATTGTTGCATTCTGTTCGTCATAATCCAACAAAAATTAAAGAATATATTGGCGAAGCTAGAAAAAACAAGCAGACGATTTTGCAGCCGTCAATTAACCAAAGTCACTACAGCTTTTACCTAAATCAGCAACAGCAAATTTTATTTGGTTTTAGTTCTTTAAAAGGAATCCGCCGAGACTTCATTCAAAATATTTTAAATGAACGCCGAGAAAATGGACCGTACAAAACGTTCGATGAGTTTCTTTTGCGAATTGACCGTAAGTGGTTGAAAGTTGAAAATATCGAACCATTGATTGCCATCGGTGCATTTGACGAAATTGCGCCTAATCGCCGTCAATTAGCGGTAGGTTTAGAGAGTAATATCCAAAGTATTCTTCTCAGCGGTGGTAGTATGGATTTGTTAGAAACGTTGAAGCCCAAGGAAGAAGAAATTGCCGATTATCCGCTAGAAGAGCGACTAGAACAAGAAGAACAATATTTAGGGGTCTATTTATCAGGACATCCGACAGAAGAGTTCAAAAAAACACGCTTAGCCAAGCAAACGCAACTTGTTCATGAACTTGTTGAAAATCAGCCCACGAAATTATTGATTTATGTCAAAAACATTCGGACGATTCGGACCAAAAAGGGAGAACAAATGGCCTTTGTTGATGGGGATGATACAACAGGAAGTATTTCACTAACGTTGTTCCCAACTGTTTTTCGCCAGTTAAGACAGAGTGTCGAGAAAGGGCAAGTTTATTATGTGGAAGGAAAAGTGGAACGCAGTACGTACAATCAAGAATTGCAAATATTGGTTCAACGAATAGAAAAAGCGCAACAAGTAGAAACATCAATTAGTGACGAAACGTGTTTTATCAGAATTACAAAAGATGTCGAACAAACGGACGTTTTTCAGAAAATGAAAGAGGTACTCAGTCGTCATGCTGGACACATTCCAGTGATTGTCTATTTTGAAAAAACAGGAAAGAAAATAGTATTAAATGAAGAAAATTGGGTCGCTCATACAAGCGCTAGTCAGCAACAATTAGCTTACGTTTTAGGCGAGCAAAACGTCATTTTCAAATGATTTACGGTAAAAAATACTAGTTGTTTTCAACTTTTTTCATTTTTTTCTTCTTAACTCAAGACATTTTGGTTCTTTAATGGTAAAATGAATGACGTAATATTTTTGTATATCAATTTTTGCGAAAAGGTTTCTTTTGGCAGTTGAAAGTATATTATATGAGGTGAAATAGCGAATGAAACGCATTGGTATTTTAACCAGCGGGGGAGATGCCCCTGGAATGAACGCTGCAATTCGTGCAGTCGTACGCAAAAGTATTTTTGATGGAATCGAAGTTTACGGTATTAACTATGGATTTGCCGGTTTAGTCGCAGGCGACATCCGTCGTTTAGATGTTGCTGACGTTGGCGATAAGATTCAACGTGGTGGAACATTCTTGTACTCTGCTCGTTATCCTGAATTTGCTACTGAAGAAGGGCAATTAAAAGGAATCGAACAATTGAAAAAATTCGGTATTGAAGGCTTAGTTGTTATTGGTGGAGACGGTTCTTATCATGGCGCAATGGCTTTGACAAAACGTGGTTTCCCCGCTGTTGGAATTCCTGGAACGATTGATAATGATATTCCTGGAACAGATTTCACAATCGGTTTTGATACAGCGATTAACACTGTTTTGGAATCAATTGACCGAATTCGTGATACAGCGACTTCTCATGTTCGTACATTCGTTATCGAAGTAATGGGACGTAACGCTGGTGATATCGCATTGTGGTCAGGCGTGGCAGGGGGGGGGGGGGGAAAAATTATTTCTTTACAAGATTGCCTTCTTTTGATATGAAAAACGTTGCCAAACGTATTCAAGAAGGCCGCGACCGCGGGAAAAAACATTGCTTAATCATTTTAGCAGAAGGCGTAATGGGCGGAAATGAATTTGCTGATAAACTTTCTGAATACGGTGATTTCCATACGCGTGTATCAATTTTAGGACACGTGGTTCGTGGGGGCTCGCCAAGTGCTCGTGACCGTGTATTAGCAAGTAAATTTGGGTCATATGCTGTTGAACTTCAAAGGCGGTTTATGTATCGGTATGTTAGATAACCAAGTAGTTGCAGCTGATATTATTGACACGTTAGAAAACAATAAACACAAACCAGATTTATCTCTTTATGAGTTAAATCATGAAATTTCTTTTTAATCTTGTATATTAGCTAATCTTATTAGCTTTGTATAAACAAATTTGGAATAGGAGCGTTTTAGTAATGAAAAAAACGAAAATCGTATGTACGATTGGACCAGCTAGTGAATCCGTTGATATGCTAGTAAACTTAATTAATGCAGGTATGAATGTTTGCCGTTTGAACTTTTCACATGGTGACTACGAAGAGCATGGTGCTCGTATTAAAAACATTCGTGAAGCTGTAAAAATTACAGGGAAACGCGTAGCGATCTTACTAGATACAAAAGGTCCTGAAATCCGCACAAATGACATGGAAAATGGCGCAATCACAATGAAAATTGGTGACTCAGTACGTATTTCTATGACAGAAGTTTTAGGAACAAATGAAAAATTCTCAATCACTTATCCAGAATTAATCAATGATGTAAACGTAGGTTCACACATTCTTTTAGATGATGGTTTAATCGATTTAGAAGTAACTGATATCGACCGTGATGCAAACGAAATCGTAACAGTTGTTAAAAACGAAGGCGTCTTGAAAAACAAAAAAGGCGTTAACGTACCAGGCGTTTCTGTAAACTTACCAGGGATCACTGAAAAAGATGCTAACGATATCCGTTTCGGAATTGGTCAAGGAATTGACTTTATCGCAGCTAGCTTCGTTCGTCGTGCTTCTGACGTTTTAGAAATCACTAAAATTTTAGAAGAAGAAAACGCAACACACATCCAAATCATTCCTAAAATCGAAAACCAAGAAGGTATCGATAATATCGATGAAATCTTAAAAGTTTCTGATGGTTTAATGGTTGCTCGTGGTGACATGGGTGTTGAAATTCCAACAGAAGATGTTCCAGTTGTCCAAAAAGCTTTAATTAAAAAATGTAATGCTTTAGGTAAACCAGTTATCACTGCAACACAAATGTTAGATTCAATGCAACGTAACCCACGTCCAACACGTGCGGAAGCAAATGACGTAGCAAACGCAATCTACGATGGAACAGATGCAGTAATGTTATCAGGCGAAACTGCAGCAGGGGATTACCCATTAGAAGCTGTTCAAACAATGGCTCGTATTGCAGTTCGTACAGAAGAAACATTAGTTAACCAAGATTCATTCGCATTGAAATTATATAGCAAAACAGATATGACTGAAGCAATCGGACAATCTGTTGGCCATACAGCACGTAACTTGGGTATCCAAACAATCGTTGCGGCAACAGAATCAGGCCATACAGCACGTATGATCTCTAAATACCGTCCAAAAGCACATATCGTTGCAATTACGTTCTCAGAACAAAAAGCACGTAGCTTATCATTATCATGGGGTGTTTACGCAACAGTTGCTGACAAACCATCAAGCACAGATGAAATGTTTAATTTAGCTTCAAAAGTATCACAAGAAGAAGGTTATGCTTCAGAAGGTGATTTAATCATTATCACTGCTGGTGTTCCAGTTGGCGAAAAAGGCACAACAAACTTAATGAAAATTCAAATGATCGGTTCTAAATTAGTTCAAGGTCAAGGTGTCGGCGAAGAAGCAATTATTGCAAAAGCCGTTGTAGCAGGAACTGCTGAAGAAGCAGTTGCTAAAGCGACTGAAGGAGCTATTTTAGTTACAAAAACAACAGATAAAGAATACATGCCTGCAATTGAAAAAGCATCAGCATTAGTTGTTGAAGAAGGTGGTTTAACTTCTCATGCAGCTGTTGTAGCGATTGCGCAAAATATTCCAGTTATCGTAGGTGCTGCAGATGCAACATCATTAATTAATAATGACGAAGTGATTACTGTTGATCCTCGTCGTGGTATTGTTTACCGCGGAGCAACAACAGCTATCTAAATCTAATTAATTCAATCATTTGATTTTAAGCAATATGTACTCGGACGCAAAGCTGGGACAAACCGATTCGTCAGTTTGTCTCAGCTTTTTTTACAAGGAAGACAGTGGTATGAAATGTTCAGAAAACACGTATTCAGTAAATAAAGAGTTGGGCGCAAATAGTAAAATTATGTCTTAGTTTTAAATTATCTATGTTATTTCACACAAAAATTTTGTTATTTAATTGAATAAGCGCTAAGTTATCTTCAACAGAAAAACAATTATAAAAAAAACGAAAGAAAAACAGGAAATAAGAAAGGGCTGTCAAGAAAATTTCATTGACAAAGCTTTCATACCCCTGTATAATAGCTTTTGTTGCTTAGGAGTGATAATTATGAAGTGGTCTTTGTTAGAATTAAATAAATACAAAGAAGAGCCGCTAGTGTTTTCAGAAACATTGCATCTTAAAGAAGAGCTTCTTCAACGAGATGATACCTTGTTGGATGTTAGTCCAATCAAAGTAGAAGGCTTATTAGCAGTCAATAAATCAGAATATTTACTTCATTACACTATTCAGGTAACTGTAACCGTTCCTTCATCCCGTTCTTTAGAACCTGTGGCTTTGCCAATGCAAATCACGGTCGATGAAGTCTTTATGACAAAAGAACAAATGGATACAAGAGATGAACGATTTGCAGCTGAAGAGATTATTTTATTGGACAAGCCAACAATTGATTTAGATGAATCTGTCGAAGACAACATTCTATTGTCCATTCCAATTCAAGTGCTTACAGAAGAAGAACAAAACAGTCAAGAAATGCCAAGTGGCAATGACTGGGAAGTGATTTCAGAAGAAGCATATTTGGAAAGTAAGCAGAAAGCAGCAGAACAAACAGTGGATCCTCGTCTGGCTAAACTATCAGAATTACTCAGCGATAATGCTGAAGAGGAAGATAACAGCTAGGTTGGAATATATTGTGTATGTAAATACACGCATCTTTACAAGGAGGTGGAACAACAATGGCAGTACCAGCTAGAAGAACTTCTAAAGCGAAAAAAGCAAAACGTCGCACACACTACAAATTAACAATCAAAGGCTTAAATGCATGCTCAAACTGTGGTGAAATGAAAAAAAGCCATCACGTATGTCCAGCATGTGGTCACTACGATGGAAAAGACGTAATGTCTAAAGAAGCATAAGCATAAAAACATTTTTTGAAATGTTGAATCCCCTAGGCTAACCATGGAGCCTAGGGGATTTGTATTTTTTTAAGAAAATATGAAGAAATTGGAAATTTATTGGCACTATATTGTTTTCATATGAAAGATAGTGCGTTATAATAGTGAGGATTATAAGAGAATGCTCATAGAATTTTCGTTGATTATAATATAGGAGGTCATAAAATGACAAAACAACAATTTGGCGTAGTCGGCATGGCTGTCATGGGAAAAAATCTTGCTTTAAACATTGAAAGCAGAGGCTATACAGTTGCGCTGTATAACCGTACAGGATCAAAAACAACAGAAGTGGTTGAAGAACATCCTGACAAAAACTTTCAAGCAACATACTCAATTGAGGAATTTGTGAATGCAATTGAAAAACCTCGTCGAATTATGTTGATGGTTAAAGCTGGACCTGCAACAGATGCGACAATCCAAGAATTGTTACCACACCTTGATAAAGGCGATATCTTAATTGATGGCGGTAATACGTTCTTCAAAGACACAATGCGACGTAATGAAGAACTAGCAAACTCAGGAATTAACTTTATTGGTACTGGCGTTTCTGGCGGAGAAGAAGGAGCCTTGAAAGGACCATCTATCATGCCTGGCGGACAAAAAGAAGCGTATGAGTTAGTTGCGCCAATTCTTGAAAAAATTTCAGCTAAAGCAGAAGACGGTGAACCATGTGTGACTTACATTGGCCCAAATGGTGCTGGACATTATGTAAAAATGGTTCATAATGGGATTGAATATGGGGACATGCAATTAATTGCTGAATCCTACGATTTAATGAAACAAATCTTAGGTTTATCTGTTGATGAAATGGCAGAGATTTTCAAAGAATGGAACGAAGGCGAATTAGACAGTTACCTTATCGAGATCACGGCTGACATTTTGACACGTAAAGATGATGAAGGAACCGACCAACCAATCGTTGATGTTATTCTTGATGCAGCAGGCAACAAAGGAACAGGTAAATGGACAAGCCAAAGTGCGTTAGATCTTGGTGTACCATTACCATTAATTACAGAATCAGTATTTGCACGTTTTATTTCGGCTTACAAAGAAGAACGCGTAAAAGCAAGTGGCATTTTATCAAAACCTGCAGCCTTTAACTTTGCAGGCGATAAAAAAGAATTGATTGAAAAAATTCGCGAAGCATTATACTTTAGTAAATTAATGAGTTATGCGCAAGGTTTTGCACAACTCCGTGCAGCTTCTGAAGAATACGGATGGGATTTACCATTTGGTGAAATTGCAAAAATCTGGCGAGCAGGTTGTATTATCCGTGCACAATTCTTACAAAAAATTACCGATGCATATGAAAAAAATCCAGCACTTGAAAACTTGTTGTTAGATGAATACTTTGTAGAAATTACGAAAAAATATCAACAAGCCGTTCGTGAAGTTGTTGCGATTGCTGTTCAAGCAGGTGTTCCTGTACCAACATTCTCATCTGCAATTGCTTATTACGATTCTTATCGTTCAGATCGCTTACCAGCGAATTTAATTCAAGCACAACGTGATTACTTCGGTGCTCATACGTACGAACGCACAGACAAAGAAGGAATCTACCATTACAGCTGGTACAACGAAGAATAAACACGCTGGAGACCATGAGTGTGGCTCACCATGCTCATGGTTTTACTGTGGCTTAAAAAAGAACCAGACAGATTGAGTAGTAATTCTCTAATAAGTAGTAAGGAATAAAAAGGTTGAGCTTGAGTATAGCTTTTAAAGAGAAAGGACAATTAATCAAATGAGCAACATTTTAATTATTGAAGATGAAAAGAACTTAGCGAGATTCGTTGAGCTTGAATTAAAACATGAGGGGTATACGACAGAAGTACACTACAATGGTCGTACAGGATTGGAAGCCGCTCTTAACAACGAATGGGATGCTATCCTTCTTGATTTGATGTTACCAGAATTAAATGGATTAGAAGTATGTCGCCGTGTTCGCCAAGTGAAAAATACACCAATTATTATGATGACTGCACGTGATTCAGTAATTGACCGTGTTTCTGGCTTAGACCATGGAGCGGATGATTATATTGTTAAACCATTTGCAATTGAAGAATTGTTAGCTCGTTTACGTGCGTTACTTCGTCGTATTGATATTGAGGGCGATAAAAACGTTGCAAAACAAACAACGATTACATATCGTGACTTAACAATTGAAAAAGAAAATCGTGTCGTTCGTCGTAATTCTGAAATGATTGAATTAACAAAACGCGAATACGAATTACTATTAACGCTAATGGAAAACGTGAATGTTGTCTTGGCACGTGATGTGTTACTAAATAAAGTTTGGGGCTATGAAACAGAAGTAGAAACAAACGTTGTGGATGTGTATATCCGCTACTTACGAAATAAAATTGACGTACCTGGAGAAGAAAGCTACATCCAAACTGTCCGTGGAACTGGCTACGTTATGCGTTCGTGAGAACTAATTAATGAAAAGAACGATTAAAAAAGAACTGGAAGGCCCATCTTTAACTATAAAGTGGGCTTTCGCAAGTTCTTTCTTTATATTTGTAGTTTTTACCATTTTTGCGGTGATTACCTATAAGTCTTCTGTCAGTCTTATTGTTGCCAAAGAAAAGGAAAATGTCGAAGCAACGATTGCAGAAGTAACAAATCGATTAGCTAATGCCAATGAAAATTTAACGGTAACAGACGTTTTTGACTATTTAAAAACGCCGAGTGAAAGAGATGAAAACTACTATAATAAGCATACAGCAGTAGAAGGTTCGTTTATGGAAATGGACAGTTTCATATCTGAACTAGGACAACCAGAACTTTATTTATCTGTGTATGACACAAACCAAAAGCTAGTTTTTAAAACACAAAATGAATATGATAAGTTATTACAATTGGATCGACAATTACCTGTTGTTCAAACCGTTTTTGATAAAACCGGTTTTTATTCCGTGGAACCTATTTTTTCAAAAGAAACACGAGAAAAGATTGGCTATATTCAAGCGTTTTATGAACTTTCTTCTTTTTATGAAATTCGTAATCATTTATTATTAACACTTGTAGTTTTAGAAGTGATTTCTCTGATTGTAAGTAGTGTCTTAGGCTTTATCCTCTCTTCTTATTTCTTAAAACCATTAAAAGTATTGAGAGACACGATGGATACAATCCGCAAAGACCCGCAATCAGATGTCCACATGCCGGAGATTAATACGAGAGATGAGTTAGCAGATATCTCGGAAATCTTTAATGAAATGTTAGATCGTATGAGACGCTATATCGAACAACAAGAGCAGTTTGTTGAAGATGTTTCCCATGAATTAAGAACGCCCGTTGCGATTATGGAAGGCCATTTAAACCTTTTAAATCGTTGGGGGAAAGACGATCCTGAAATTTTAGATGAATCATTAAAGGCCAGTTTACAAGAAATTAGTCGTATGAAGAGTTTGGTCCAAGAAATGCTTGACCTTTCACGCGCTGAACAAGTGGACACCCAATATGCAAATGAACGAACAGATGCTAAACAAGTAGTCTACCAAGTATTTAATAACTTCCAATTGGTTTATCCTGAGTTTCATATCACATTAGATGACGATTTACCAACCGAAGTTGAACTGAAAATCTATCGTAATCACTTTGAACAATTGCTAATTATTCTATTAGATAATGCGATTAAATATTCAACAGATCGAAAAGAAGTGCATATTTCCATTTCTCGAACGATGAATGAATTTGAAATAGCTGTGCAAGATTTTGGTGAAGGAATCACTGAAGAAGACTTGGAGAAAATATTTGATCGATTCTATCGAGTAGATAAAGCCCGTGCAAGAAATAAAGGCGGTAATGGCTTAGGTCTATCGATTGCAAAACAATTAGTCGAAAACTATAAAGGACGTATTGATGCAGAAAGCGTATTGCATCAAGGAACAATCTTTAGAATTTTTATTCCAATCGCTGGAATAAAAGAAGAGAGCAACGTACAATAAAGTACGTTGCTTTTTTTTACGAATGATTAACGAACATTTCAGTAAGGGAAAAGGGATTATAAGATAAAGAAACGAATGTTTTCTTTGCAGAAAATATTCATCGTTCGAAATTGAAAAAAATGTTATTTTTCTGCAAAATAATAGTTGCGTTTTAGAAAAATCCTTGGTATATTAATATCTGTTCTGACAAACAGTTCGTTAAGAAAAAAGTTTTAAAAAGTTAAAAATTTTTCTTGACGAAAAGATAAATAACATGTTAGAATAACAAAGTCGTTAAAGAGATTGCTTTTAAATCAATCATTTGATCAAAAAAATTGTTATAAAATAACAAAAAAGTTTTAAAAAGTTGTTGACAAACAACTGAGATAATGATAAGATATAGAAGTTGTCACAGCAGACGGCAACGACCGAGCAAAACAACTTAAAAAACTTTTTAAAAAAAGTTCTTGACATTCAAACGAAAGTTTGTTATGATATA
>OBUN01000432.1_pt1 | contig 12170 bp, 10 predicted proteins | sample 1475851 | NCBI WGS metagenome assembly OBUN01 (sample SAMEA2579932, study PRJEB22360) | human gut metagenome | reverse complement strand
TTTACTGGTGCAATGAAGATACCGGCTTTGTTAGCGGTTGTCATTAAAGTATCAGAAGAACAAACAGAATTACTAGGAAGAGATGCGGCTTATGTCGCTCAATTTGGTCTAGGCTGGGTCATCACCAATTATGAAATAGAGATTCATCGCTTACCAAAAGTTGGTGAAAAAGTAGCAATTACAACGCAAGCTATGAGTTATAACAAATATTTTTGTTATCGTAACTTTTGGGTTCATGATGAAGAAGGCAATGAATGTGTCTTTGTGAAATCAACCTTTGTCTTAATGGATCAAAAAAATCGGAAAATCAGTAGTGTGTTACCAGAAATTATTGCACCTTTTGATTCTGAAAAAATCACTAAAATTTATCGCCATGAAAAAATTGAAAAGGTCACAGAGGGGAACTTTTTACCTTATCGTGTGCGTTTTTTTGATATTGATGGCAATCAACATGTTAATAATGCGATTTACTTTAATTGGTTATTGGATGTGTTAGGGTATGACTTTTTAACAACGCATCAACCGAAAAAAATTCTTGTGAAATTTGATAAAGAAGTAGAATATGGCCAAGAAGTCGAAAGTCATTACGAAATTGTCGAACAAGAAAATCAGTTGAAAACGCGCCATGAGATTCGGATTGATGGTCAAACCTATTGTGAAGCGAATATCGATTGGACCAACTAAGTTGAGATGACGGTTTAGAAAAATAAAAAGTTACGCAGAGGAGGAAGGACATGATTCGCTTAGGATTAACATCTTTTAGTGAACACGACTATTTAACTGGAAAAAAACGGTCCACGCTTTATGAATATGCCAGTCATTTACCGCTAGTTGAAATGGACACGGCGTATTACGGGATTCCTCCCAAAGAACGAGTAGCTGAATGGGTCAAAGCAGTTCCCGAAAACTTTCGCTTTGTCATGAAAGTTTATAGTGGAATCAGTTGTCAAGGTGAGTGGCAGACCTATTATGCAAGTGAAGAAGAAATGATCACCGCCTTTTTAGAAAGTATGGCCCCATTAATTGAAAGTAAAAAATTATTTGCCTTTCTGGTACAATTTTCAGGAACATTTGGTTGTACGAAAGAAAATGTCGCTTACTTGCAAAAAATTCGTCACTGGTTTAAAGACCTACCCATCGCCATTGAATTACGAAATAATTCATGGTATCAACCAAACTTTGTAAAACAAATGTTGCAATTTATGAAAGAAAATCAATTTTCACTTGTGATTGTAGATGAACCGCAGATTCCTACGAATCCAGTGCCCTTTTATCCTTATGTAACGAATCCTAATCTCGTGCTCTTCCGGTTTCACGGACGTAATGCGGCTGGCTGGTTAGCCAATGATGCAGAGTGGCGAAAAAAAAGAACCCTTTATCATTATAATACGCAGGAAATCGCTGATTTAAGCGAAGCTGTTTTAAAAATGTCGCAAGAAGCTAAAGAAGTGGGCGTAATTTTTAATAATAATTCTGGCGGCGATGCCGCAGAAAACGCTCTACAGATGCAAAAAGTCTTGAATTTGAGTTACGATGATTTGAATCCAAAACAATTAGATTTATTTTGAGAAAGAAGGTAGCTGAATGTCTGAAAAGCAATCCCCTTATGAAATGGCTTGTGCATTCCACGAGGTTTTTAATCCACAACAACCAGAGCAACCAACTGCTTTTTCGCCAGAGCTAGCCAGTCGACGAGCAGAGTTTAAAGTCGAAGAACTTGTAGAATTTTTATATAGTGCTGCTGATAATGACCAAGTGCTTTTTCAACAATTGGTCAACGGATTAAAAAAATCTGTCGATAAAGCAGAGCAGAAAGTCTTGGCGAAAGGCAAACCAGTATCTGATCCTTTAGTGGAGGAAGTGGATGCACTAGTTGATTTATTGTATTTTACTTATGGTTCGTTTTGCTTAATGGGCGTCAATCCAACAAAAATTATTGAAATCGTTCATCAAGCCAATATGGGGAAATTATTTCCAGATGGGCAGCCACATTATGATCCAGAAACAAATAAAGTATTGAAACCTGAAAATTGGGAACAAGATTTTGCGCCAGAAGCTAAAATTAAAGCGGAAATTCAACGCCAATTGAAAATTACTGAAACCAATGAAAAAGACGAATGAGAAAACTCATTCGTCTTTTTCATTAATCATGGAAGAACGTCCGATATAAGGCTTTGATGGCTTTTTCCTCTTGTTCTTTTTTGATACCAAACATAATACTTACTTCCGAAGATCCTTGGTTAATCATTTCTAAGTTGATTTTTTCTTTGGCTAACGCCATTGTACTTTCAGCAGTAACCCCAATTCGTTGGCGCATGCCTTCCCCGACAATCATAATCATAGAAAGATGATGCGTGATGCGTAACTCATCAGGCGCTAAAACTTCTTGGAGTTGAGCCATCAGTCGATTTTCAATTTCAGTTGTTAACTGGTCTTCTCTTAAAACAATCGTGATGTCATCAATTCCTGAGGGCATATGCTCATAGCTCAAGGCTAATTTTTCTAGTACTTCTAAGAGCCGTCGCCCAAAACCTAATTCTCTATTCATTAAATACTTACTAATGTAAATACTTGCGAACCCTTGATCACTAGCAATTCCTACAACAGGAGCATGCTTCACTTTGCGAGAGGTGGTAATTAGGGTGCCAGGATGATGTGGGTTGTTGGTATTTTTGATAACGACTGGAATATTTGCGCGATAGGCAGGCATTAAGGCTTCGTCGTGGAGGACGGCAAAGCCTGCATAAGCTAACTCCCGCATTTCTCTGTAGGTCAATTCTTGAATCGTTTGAGGCTGTTCAATAATTCCAGGATGGGCGACATAAATTCCGTCCACATCGGTAAAGTTTTCATACAAATCTGCTTGAACACCTGCGGCAACAATGGACCCTGTGATATCGGAACCGCCACGAGAAAAAGTACAAATTTCGCCGGCTTCTGTATAACCAAAGAAACCTGGAATAACCAAGATTTGTTGAGTCTCACGATAGACACTAATTTTCTCTAAAGCTTTTGGTAAAATGCGGGCATTGCCTGGCTCAGGTGTCACTAGGAGACCTAATTCTTTTGGACTAATGTAGCGAGCATCTAAGCCATTTTGCTTGAAAAAACTGGCAACAACTTTGGCATTATTGTCCTCGCCGCTAGCTAAAAAATAGTCAAATAAAAAAGCATTGTTTTCTTTTGGTAAAGTGGCTAATTGGCGAATCGAAATAGCAATATCAGCTAAAACTGCTTTATCCAAGTGTAATTCATCAAAAAGATCTTCATAACGACGAATGATGGCAGAGATTGTCGATTCAATTTCCTCATTATTTAAGTAGCGCTGATAGTATTGAATCAATAAATCAGTCACTTTAATATCTTGCGGGGTTCGCTTTCCAGGAGCGGATACAACGACAAACGTTCGGCGCGGCTCTTCCTTGACGATTTGTAAGACTTTCTGTAACTGTGGTGCTGATGCTAGCGAGCTACCGCCGAATTTAACTACGTTCACGTTTATCACTCCTGTTTTTAATTATTTTCTCATTTGTAGATTAGTAAAAGGATACCGAAAAACATTTAGAAAAGCAACCACTTATTTTCAGAAAGTTAGGAAATCATGAAAATATTTGTTCTTCATTTTTCCTTAAAATTTTGTTAAACTGTAAAGATATGAGTCGTAACGAAGGAGTTAAATAGTATGACAGAATCCAAAACTGCCATTATTTTTGATATGGACGGTGTCCTAGTAGATAGCGAAGCTTATTATTATGAGCGACGTAAAGCATTTTTAGCGGAATTTGATTTGACCATTGAGGGCCTAACCTTGCCAGAATTAGTCGGTGCGGATATGCGTTCATTATGGCAAAAGATTGAACAAGTCAACAAAAAAGAGCTAGATATTGCTTTTTTAAATGAACAATACATAGCCTATAAAAAAGCGCATCCGATAGATTATTTAGCTGTGCTTGATGAAAATGCGAAACGTGTTTTACAATTTTTAAAAAGACAAGGCTATAAAATCGGATTAGCTTCTTCTTCCACAAAAGACGCAATTGAAGAGGTTTTGACAGTGGGGCAATTAAGTAGTTATTTTGATGCGGTCGTGAGTGGGGAAGATTTCGAAGAAAGTAAACCGGCGCCGGATATTTATCTGCACACGTTACAAGAATTAGCTGTTGCGCCACAGGAATGTATAGCCATTGAAGATTCAGAAAAAGGCATTGCTTCTGCCAAAGAAGCTGGGCTAGAAGTTTGGGCGATGCGCGATGAACACTTTGGGATGGATCAAAGTCAAGCGGATGCCTTCTTAACACAACTAAGTGATATTTGTAAAAAAATTAGTGAAAATCGGATCGATGAAAGCAGTGAATCAACCCCTTCGTAAGAAGATCGCGGGTTTTCTTAAAAAAGTTTGTTATAACTAGTGAATGAATATACAGTTTGTGCTATAATTTTCTATAGGTATTTCTGCAAGAATGCCCTTTTTCAAGGGTCAGGAACAATAGATAACCGTGTGAAGAGAACAAACAACCTTTCTTTTATTATAGAAAAATTATCGGAGGAGCCAAAATGAAGAATAATTGGATTATCATTTTAGTACTAGTAATCGTTATTATTGCTGCGGTGCTATACTTAATTGGTTATTTTATGCGCAAAAAAAATCAAGAACAATTAGATGAATTAGAAGTTCGTAAAGAAGCCCTGTTTGACTTGCCAGTCTTTGAAGAAATCGATGACATTAAAAAAATGCATCTAGTTGGACAGAGTCAAAATAGTTTCCGTGAATGGAATCAACGTTGGGTAGAACTATCGACGCGTTCTTTCGCCGAACTAGAGAGTCAAATTTATGAAGTCGAAAATCAAAATGAAATTTTCCGTTTCATGAAAGCGAAGAAAGCAGTCGTGGAAGCGAATGAAACGATGACCGAAATGGAAGCCGAAGTGGAAGTCATTCGTAATGGCTTGAAAGAATTACGTGAAAGTGAAGAGCGCAATTCATTGGAAGTTCAAAAAGCTTTGGATGTCTATGAAGAATTAAGTAAATCACTAAAAGATGATAAAGCTAGCTTTGGTCCAGCTTACTCCGAAATCCAAAAACAATTAAGAAACGTCGAAATTGAATTCACACAATTTGTCACACTAAATACATCGGGGGACCCAATCGAGGCTCGAGAAGTCCTAGAAGATGCGGAACGTCATACGTATGAATTGGAAGACTTAATGAAACGGATTCCACCAATGTATGAAGAATTAAATGAAACTTTCCCAGATCAATTAAAAGAAATCGAAGAAGGCTACAACCAATTATTAGCTGACGATTACGTGTTCCCTGAACAAAACTTTGCTGAAGAAATTCAACATGCGAAAAAACGTGTCGAGAATTCAATGGCTGATTTAGAGAAAACAGAGATTGCCGCAGTAGAGGTCGCAAATCGCGACACAGCAACGGCGATTGATGCATTATATGAAGTGATGGAACGTGAGATTGAAGCGAAGAAATATGTCGTGACCAATCAAAAAATTATTGACGATTATATTTCTCATTCCTTAAAAAATAACCGTCAATTAATGATTGAATTGGACCATGTATCACAAAGCTATACCTTAAACAACAACGAGCTAGGACGTAGTCGTGGTTTTCAAACGGAAATTGAAGAAATTATTCGCCGTCAAAAAGATTTGGAACCTCGAATGAAAGAACATACCGTTCCTTACTCTGAAATTCAAGCGTTCTATAAAGAATGCTATAAGATTTTAGATGATATTGAAAATCAACAATTAGAAATTGATGCTTCATTGAAAGAACTAAGAAAAGGCGAAAAAGTCGCTCAAGAAAAAGTCGACGAATACGAATTCCGTTTACGGAGTATCAAACGATATGTTGAAAAGCAACGATTACCAGGTTTGTCTGCTGATTACTTAGAATTTTTCTATGTGGCAACGGATCGAATTGAAGATTTAAGCCGAGCCTTAAATAAAATGCGCATTAACATGGATGAAATCAATCGTTTGTGTGACTTATGCGAAGATGATTTAGAGTTATTAGATAAGAAAACAAAAGATTTAGTCAATGCAGCAGCTCTGACAGAACAAATGATGCAATATGCAAACCGCTATCGTCATACTCACGAGAACATCCGAGCGGCTTTAGATAAAAGCATGTATTTATTCTCGACAGAATTCCGTTATCAAGATGCATTAGATGAAATTGGAACGGCATTGGAAGCTGTTGAGCCAGGGGCGTTCAAACGAATCGAAGATTTTTATTTTAAAAATATCAATAACCCTAATTTAACAGCAATTTAATTAAACAATCACTAAACAGAGGTTTGTCGACAGACAAGCCTCTGTTTTTTATGGCGTGGTGGTGACTTGAAGTGATACTTTAGAAAGTATATAATGGGAAAGAATTTTAAAAAAGAAGGGTGACAAATGATTTATTTTGATAATAGTGCAACTACACCGATTTACCCCCAGGCTTTAGATACATATGTAAAAACCAGTCAGCGGATTATTGGCAATCCGTCTAGTCTGCATGACTTAGGCAACCAAGCGAATCGGCTCTTACAACAAGCACGGAAGCAGATTGCGGAGCTAATCAATGTTTCAGCAAATGAAATCTATTTTACAAGTGGCGGAACTGAAGGAGATAACTGGGTTTTAAAAGGAACGGCAATCGAAAAACGAGAATTTGGTAATCATATTATTATTTCTGCAGTGGAACATCCAGCAGTTACAGAAACAGCGGAACAATTAGTCGAACTAGGTTTTGAACTTTCTTATGCGCCAGTGGATAAAGAAGGTCGTGTGAAAGTCGAGGAATTACAGAAATTAATTAGAAAAGAAACGATTTTGGTTTCTGTTATGGCAGTCAACAATGAAGTGGGAACGATTCAACCAATTAAAGAAATCAGCGAGGTTTTAGCGGAGTTTCCTAAAATTCATTTTCATGTAGACGCCGTTCAAGCAATTGGGAAAGTTAATTACTCAGAGTGGTTAACGGATCGGGTGGATTTTGCAACATTTTCTGCACATAAATTTCATGGACCACGAGGCATTGGTTTTATGTATTGGAAACAAGGAAAACGTTTAGCGCCGCTTTTAACAGGAGGCGGACAAGAAAACAACCAACGCAGTGGGACAGAAAACGTACCAGCAATTGTGGCAATGGCCAAAGCGTTGCGTTTGCATTTAGAGAACGAACAACAACGGCCGCAACATGTGGCGACATTACGGAGTTATTTATTAAAGGCGCTAGAAGAATTTCAAAATGTGACTGTTTTTTCACAAGATAATGAACATTTTGCGCCACACATTTTATGTTTTGCTTTGAAAGGGATTCGCGGCGAAGTGCTAGTCCATGCATTGGAAGAAAAACAGATTTATATTTCGACTACGAGTGCTTGTTCTAGCCGAAAAAAAATGGCTAGCAGCACCTTGTATGCCATGCATGTGCCTGGGGAATTGGCGACTTCCGCTGTGCGCATTAGTTTAGATGAAAGCAATACAATGGCAGAAATTGAACAATTTATGATTGTTTTCAACCAACTTTATCAAAAATTTTCTCGTGTAAATTAATAAAAAAATAAGTCGGAGCCTAGAAATAGGCTCCGACTTATTTTTGCTCTCTTTATCGATTGAAGCGGTAGCCACTTCCCCAGAGTGTTTCAATTGGAGAGTCAGAAAGATTGGCTTTTTTTAATTTTTCCCGAATCCGTTTAATGTGAACAACGACAGTCGAAACCTCAGTATCTAAGGCATCAAATCCCCAGACACTTTCAAAAAGTTCTTCTTTATTCCACACGCGATTAGGATGTTCCATCAAGAAAACCAACAATTTGTATTCTTTGCTTGTAAAAATAACTTCATTTTCTAAAACAAACACTTTGTGGGCGGCAGTGTCGACAGCGATTTCATTGATTTTTAGTAATTGTGGTGGTTGTTCTGCTTTGCTTAGCAATTGATAACGGTTCATATGGGCTTTTGCTCGAGCGACTAATTCATTGGGACTAAACGGCTTGATTATATAATCATCAGCACCTAAGCCAAGCCCACGAATTTTATCAATATCTTCTTTTTTAGCCGAAACAATCATGATCGGCGTTTGCTTTTTTTTTCGAATTGCACGACAGATTTCAAAACCATCCATAGTTGGCAGCATCACATCTAAAATAATTAAATCAAAGGGCTCATTTAAAGCTGCTTCCAATCCTTTTTTTCCATCATGTTCAATTGTGACAGTCATATCGTTAATTTCTAAATAATCTTTTTGCAAATCAGCAATGCTTGGATCATCTTCAATAATTAATACATGTGGTTTCATTTTTCATCCTCCAACAACGGCAACGTAATTATCACGTTGGTGCCGTCTCCTTTTTTACTTGTGACAGTGATTGTTCCCTGATGATAGTCAATAATTTGTTTGACAATACTTAATCCCAAGCCGCTTCCTTTAACTGTTGGGGTTCGAGATTTGTCTACACGATAGAAGCGTTCGAATAAATAAGGTAATTCTTTTTTATCGATACCAATGCCGTTATCTGTAATGGTTAAAACTAAGTCTGTTTGATTATGCGTTAAAGAAATCGTAAAGGCTAGTTGTTCTTTAGTGGGATCCGCAAATTTAATGCTATTTTGAATTAGATTGGTAATCACGCGATTCATCTGCGTGGGGTCCATTTGAACGTATAAGGCTTCGGTGGGAAGTACAGAAGTAATCACGAGTTCTTGTTCCAAACGGTATTCTTCAAGAATATGTGCAATAAAACGAGTGAAATTGGTCTTTTCCACTGTAAAGACAGCACGGTCTAGGTCTAATTTAGAATACAAAAATAATTCTTCAATTAAATCATTGAGGCCTAAACTTTTTTCATGAATGACCGTTAAATAGCGCTGTTTTTTTTCTTCAGTATTGGCAACGCCATCCATCAAACCTTCAACGTAACCAATAATAGAAGTAATTGGTGTTTTTAAGTCATGAGAAATATTTGCAATTAATTCTTTCCGATTAGCTTCATATTTTTCGCGTTCCGCATTGGCTTCTTCTAAATCTTGCCACATTTGTTCAAAACTAAGTTGGAGCTGTTTGACTTCTGTTGAGACGGTTTGGTGGCTAGTTGGTGTAAATGGATTTTCTTTTTGGGCATCCTTACCCAATGTTTTAGTCGCTTTTTCTAATGCTTCTAATGGCTCGATAGTGGTTTTGGTTAAGCGCTTATTAATGAGCCAAGCTGCCGCAATTGCTACAAGGATAATTAACAAAATCATCCAGATAATCCAGCGTGTGAAGAATTCAAAAAGGCTGCTTTCGCGTTTCAAGACAATAAAGCTCCCGTTAGAACCATCTAAATAATGAAAATCGGATTTGACATAATGATATAGACGCCCTGCATTATCCAGTGTGCCAGTTGGCATAATATTATTCATTTCGTAGTTTGGAATATGTACAGACAAAGATTTTTCTACTAAATTATCCGAATAATAAGGAAACCGTGCATTCTTTCGAATAATCACACTTAATCCTTTTGCCTCAATTGTTTGAATCGTTTCCTTTAATTCTTTACTTAAAGGCGTATCTAGTAATTTCGGTGACTTTTTTAACAATTGATCTAAGGCCAAATAACTTTCTTCTTCGTTAGCGGTCAATGGTCGTTGCTTATTCATCATTCGGTAAGCTTGGGGCAAACTGGGAACAGTTCCTAACGTGATGTAAGAAGCTAAGGATAAAAAAGCTAAAACAGAGGCTAAAGTAATAATGATGGCACTAATATAAGAAATAAAAAAGCGGCGTTTAATGGTCAAAAGCGTCCCTCCTAGTGGTTTTAATCTATTTCTTACCTATAGTGTATTACAAGTGAACAAAAAAAAGCTAGTATTGTTATTAACTTTTTTTCATTTGTTTATAATTTGTTCATTTTTCGGCAAGTAGGAGTTTATAAGGCTTTGCTATTCTAAATATATCAAAAAGAAAAAGGGGATTACCAACCATGAAAAAGAAAAAAATTTTTAGTGCGCTTACCTTATTAACCTTTAGTACGTTGTTGATTGCAGGCTGTGCTGGCGGAGCCAACTCTGCAACAGATAAATCAAGTGCAGCTAGCTCAAGCACTGCAGTCTCTAGTTCAGCAGAAGCAGCTAAAGAGCAATCAAAAGGACAAGAATTAACAGAAATTTTATCCAGTACTGATTGGCAAGGCACAAAAGTTTACGACAAAAATAATAATGATTTAACAGCAGAAAATGCTAATTTTATTGGTTTAGCAAAATATGATGGTGAAACAGGTTTTTATGAATTTTTCGACAAAGAAACAGGTGAAACCCGTGGCGATGAAGGCACATTCTTTGTGACAGACGATGGCGAAAAGCGTATCTTAATTTCGGATACACAAAACTATCAAGCGGTGGTCGATTTAACGGAAGTGACGAAAGATAAATTTACCTATAAGCGAATGGGTAAAGATAAAGACGGGAAAGATGTAGAAGTCTTTGTAGAACATATCCCTTATTCTGACGAGATATTAACCTTTACGAATGGCCGTAAAGATTTAGAAACAGAAACTGGCAAGATTGTTACCAGTGAACCTGGGGATGACATTTTAGGGGCTACATTATGGAATGGCACGAAAGTTTTAGATGAAGACGGTAACGATGTTACTGAAGCAAATAAAATGTTTATTAGTTTAGCGAAATTTGATAATAAAACAAGTAAATATGAATTCTTTGATTTAGAAACGGGTAAAACACGTGGAGATTTTGGTTACTTCCAAGTAATTGATAATAACAAAATCCGTGCTCACGTTTCAATTGGTGACAATAAATATGGAGCTGCATTAGAATTAACAGAATTAAATGATAAACGTTTTACGTATACACGAATGGGTAAAGACAACAATGGCAAAGAAATTAAAGTCTTTGTAGAACATGAACCATATGAAGGAGACTTTACGCCAGACTTCACGTTCTAATTAGTCAATCACGAGTGGATGAAGCGGTCAAAAGGAAGTAAAGGATTCTTTTGACCGCTTCATTTTTAACAAAAAAATAGTTTATAGTTGTTTTTAATCGTTTATAAATTGTTCATTTTTCTGACAGTGGTAGTTTAGAATCGTTTGTTAAGATAGGTTTATCAAAGAAAAGGAGCGATGCTTTATGAAAAAGAAAGTATTAAGTTCGATTACTTTAGTAACATTAAGTACGTTACTTATAGCAGGTTATGCAAGTCCAGCATTTGCAGATCATGCAGCCAATCCAAATAGTGCTACAGCAAATTTAGGCAAACATCAAAACAATGGCCAAACAAGAGGCGACAAGGCGACTAAGATTTTATCTGGCACGGACTGGCAAGGAACCCGTGTTTATGATGCTGCTGGTAATGATTTAACGGCAGAAAATGCTAATTTTATTGGTTTAGCAAAATATGATGGTGAAACCGGTTTTTACGAGTTTTTCGACAAAAATACTGGGGAAACCCGTGGTGACGAAGGAACATTTTTTGTGACAGGTGATGGCACAAAACGAATTTTAATTTCGCGGACACAAAATTATCAAGCCGTAGTGGATTTAACCGAAGTGAGTAAAGACAAATTTACTTACAAGCGTTTAGGGAAAGATAAACTGGGGAATGATGTTGAAGTTTACGTGGAACACATCCCTTATCATGGGAAAAAATTAGCTTTTACAAATGGACGTGAAGCATTAACCAATCAAACTGGCAAAATTGTGACAAATAAATCAGGGGATAAAATTTTAGGAACAACCTTGTGGAATGGCACAAAAGTCGTAGATAAAAACGGTAATGATGTGACAGCGGCCAATCAAAATTACATTAGTTTAGCGAAATTTGATCCAAACACAAGTAAATATGAATTTTTCAATTTACAAACAGGTGAAACCCGCGGCGACTTTGGGTACTTCCAAGTGGTGGACAATAACAAGATTCGGGCCCATGTATCTATTGGTACGAATCGCTACGGTGCAGCGCTAGAATTAACGGAACTAAACAATGATCGATTTACGTATACTCGAATGGGTAAAGATAATGCTGGTAATGATATTCAAGTGTTCGTGGAACATGAACCTTACCAAGGCACATATCATCCAGCCTTTACTTTCTAAAAGTCTCTTGTCTTCTCTCTTATTTAACAAAAGAACGTCCTCCAACGTTCTTTTGTTTTCTCTTCTTCTAT
>OBUN01000431.1_pt1 | contig 12198 bp, 10 predicted proteins | sample 1475851 | NCBI WGS metagenome assembly OBUN01 (sample SAMEA2579932, study PRJEB22360) | human gut metagenome | reverse complement strand
TGTAAAAAGAATTATTTTAGAAAGGTGATGGGGACAATGGCGAAAACGAAACAAGAAAAAGTTGCACGCAATAATAAAATTGGGCAATATATAGCTATTGCGACAGGACTTTATTATTTAGGAAAAATGATTCTTGATCGGCGGCAAAAAAAATAATAGATAAAAGAACGACGTGTTTCACTGAAAGAAAGTATCTCGCATAATTGTTTATGCGGGATACTTTCTTTTTGTCTATTGACAGATGTAGTGAAGACTTCTAAAATTAAAACAGATTGTTCTCGTAGCTCAGTAGGATAGAGCAACCGCCTCCTAAGCGGTAGGTCGCTGGTTCAATTCCAGTCGGGAACGTAAAAAGCACCTTTCAAATGTTGATTTGATAGGTGTTTTGTTTTATTTGTGCCAAAAATGTGCCAAAAATTTTAGAATTCTATTTTTCTTTACAAAACAGAATTGCTATATTATAGTGATTTCGAACACAGAAAAACACAGTAAAATGCTGAATAACCTTAGTTGGGAATGTAAAAAGGCAAGTAAATTTAAGGGGGAAGACAGATGGCGATTACTATAAATATTTATTATAGTGGGACAAATGGAGGTGCAAGAGAATTTGCCAAAGAAATGATTGCCAGCGGAATTGTAGAGGCGATTCGTGCAGAAAAAGGGAATAGTCGCTATGAATACTTTTTTCCAATGGACGATGAAGAGACAGTTCTGCTGATTGATAGTTGGACAGATCAGGAAGCATTAGACAAACACCACGCTTCTCCAATGATGACCCGTATTACGGAACTTAGAGAAAAATATGATTTGCATATGAAAGTAGAAAGATATGTATCAGATGTAACAGACCCCTTGACAAAAGATGCTGCGTTTATAAGAAAATAACCAGAGTGCAATCATTGATCTTAAAATTTAGTGCTAGGAACATCAGCCGTTTCGACTGATGTTCCTAGCACTTTTTATCTTGTAAGGATGAATCATTTGTTACACACGTTAAATTAAAGAAGGACCATTTGTTCTTCAGTCACAGCCGGTTCGGTTAAAATTTTGGCTTGGGCAGCTGCGAGTTTCGCAATAGGTACCCGATAAGGTGAGCAAGAGATGTAGTTTAGGCCAAGTGTTTGGAAAAACGTGATGGATTGCGGATCACCACCGACTTCTCCACATACGCCAATACTCATGTTTGGTTTAGTGCGACGCGCTTTCTCTACAGCTAATTGAATCAGTTGACCAACACCTGTTTGATCTAGTGATTGAAACGGATCTTGGGTAATGATTTTCTTTTCCCGATACGTATTAATGAATTTACCGATATCATCACGAGAAAAACCATAGGTCATTTGTGTTAAATCATTTGTTCCAAAGCTGAAAAAGTCTGCTTCTTCTGCTAACTGATCCGCAATCAGACAAGCTCTAGGTAGTTCAATCATTGTCCCGATTTCGTAAGGGAAAGGAGTCATTTTATGTTCTTCAAAGAGACCGTCAATCGTTTCTTTTAAAATGCGTTTGAGATAGAGAAGTTCTTCTTTTTCGGCGATTAGAGGAATCATCACTTCTGGATAAACAGTAATTCCTTCTTTGACTAATCGAATGGCACTAGTAAATAAGGCTGTAACTTGCATTTTGTATATTTGTGGTTGGGTCACACCTAAGCGACAACCACGATGGCCCAACATTGGATTGGTTTCTTGTAACCGTTCAATTTGTTTGGCGATGGTCACCGGGAACCGTTGTAGTTGCTTCGCCAATAATTGAATATCATTCTTTTCATGAGGTAAAAACTCATGCATCGGCGGATCTAACAAGCGGACCACCATGGGTTTGTCTTGAACTACTTTCAGAATTTGATAAAAGTCTTCCTGTTGAAAATGAAGAAGTTGCTCCAACGCATAGGTTGCTTCCTTTTCAGACTCTGCTAAAATCAGGCGACGCATTTCCAAGACACGCTCTTCACCGAAAAACATATGCTCTGTTCGCGCTAAACCAATCCCCGCTGCACCAAAACGGATAGCAGTCTCTAAATCTTGTGTAGTTTCTGCATTGGCACGAACAGTTAAATCAGCGTACGCATCTGCCCAAGACAAGAGCTCTTGAAGGTCATCGTTATTATCAGCAGAAATTGTAGGAATTTCGCCAAGATAAATTTCCCCCGTTGAGCCATCGACGGAAATGATTGTTCCTTCTAAGATGACTTGTGGCCCGCAGTGTAGTTGTTTGGTTTCTTCATTAACGGTTAAACTTTCACAACCAGTCACACAGCAAGTTCCCATTCCTCGTGCGACCACAGCGGCATGAGAAGTCATTCCGCCACGACTGGTCACAATTGCTTCGCTTACAACCATGCCTTCAATATCTTCTGGTGAAGTTTCTTGACGAACAAGAATGACTTTCTTTCCTAGATTGGTCAGTTCTTTGGCTTTTTCTGCTGTAAAAACAATTTGGCCACTTGCTGCACCAGGACTAGCAGGAAGTCCCATAGCTAAGCGTTCCATGTGTTGTCGTTTCTCTTGATCAAACACGGGATGAATTAATTGATCAATCGTATCAGGTGTCACACGCAACAGTGCTTCTTGTTTAGTAATACGATTTTCTTTGGCTAAGTCTAAAGCAATTTTAACCGTAGCTGCGGCGGTTCGTTTCCCGTTTCTTGTTTGTAAAATATATAATTTTTCATTTTCAATGGTAAATTCAATATCTTGCATGTCACGATAATGATATTCTAAAAGTTCTGCGTAATGGCGAAAATCTTGATAAACTTTTGGCATAGTCAAACGTAAACGACGAATGGGTTCTGGCGTCCGAATACCAGCCACTACATCTTCTCCTTGCGCGTTCAAAAGAAACTCTCCAAACAGTTGATTTTCCCCTGTGACCGGATTTCTAGTGAAAACAACGCCAGTGCCACTGTCTAGTCCACGATTGCCGAAAACCATTTCTTGAATGTTGACAGCTGTACCTAAATCATGTGCAATATGATGTAAGTTCCGATAAACCACCGCACGTTGATTATTCCATGAATCAAAAACAGCTTTGATTGCTTCAAAAAGTTGTGCGACAGGGTCTTGCGGGAAGACCACCTGATGTTGTTCAAAAACTTCTTGGTAGCGGACAATCAAGGCGAAATGATCTGCTTCTTGAAAAGCGGTAATTTTTTTGTTTAGCTCTTGTTCCAAGCGCTCTTTTTGTTGGTCAAATAATTCTTTGGGAATGTGATAGACGACGTCTCCAAACATTTGAATAAGTCGGCGATAACAGTCAAAAGCAAAACCAGGAGAGGTTAAGGTCGCAAATTTTTTCACACGTTGATCATTTAAACCCAAATTTAAAATAGTATCCATCATACCAGGCATCGAGAAGGCAGCACCACTGCGAACAGAAACTAAGAGAATCTCATTATCCGCGGTAAAAGATTTGCCTGTTTCAGTTTCTAGATTTTTAACCGCTTTCAAAATTTCTGATTGTAAGTGTTCTTCAAAGAAAGTAGCATCTGCCAAATAGTCCATACAGCAACGGGTTGTAATCGTGAATCCTTGTGGAATCGGCAAACCTAAGCGTGTCATTTCTGCCAAGTTTGCCCCTTTACCACCAAGAGTCTCTTTACCTTCATTGTGTGTTTCGTTAAAAGAATAAATAAACTTTTTCATGCGTGACCTCCGTTTAATATGTGTCTTATATGTTCAATAAACATCATAATAGACGGAAATAAGTTTGTCAATAGAAAAAGTTTCTTGTTAATATGTTGAAAAAACAATAAATATGTGTATAATTGTAAGCGAATGCACAATTTGTTTAAGAGGAATTGAGGAGGAAATGATGAAATTAAGTAAACGACAAGAGCAAATTATCGCTGTTGTAAAAGAGCATCAGCCAGTTAGTGGTGAACGCATTTCGGACATACTAGCCGTTTCACGTGCGACATTGCGTTCTGATTTGTCTTTTTTAACACTTTCAGGAATTTTAAAAGCAAGTCCGAAAGTTGGTTATACTTACGAAAGTGATAATATGGAGGCTTTTTTCTTTTTTGATGTTTTTCAAACAAAAGTTCAGGAGATCATGAGTCCACCATTGATGGTTGCCCAAGACACCTCAATTCGAGATGCGATTACCAACTTGTTTATGTATGATGTCGGTTCTCTTTATGTCATGGATGAAGCAAAAGAATTATTAGGGGTTTTGTCACGAAAAGATTTATTACGGGCCTCTTTAAATACAAATATTGATGGCACACCTGTTGCTGTTTGTATGACAAGAGTGCCACATGTGAAAACCTGCACACCAGAATTTACTATTCTTGAAGCTGCTGACACTTTGCAAAAATACGAAGTGGATTCTTTGCCAGTCGTTGAAAAAGAAAATCCTAAAAAAGTTATTGGAAAAATTACGAAAACGAAAATTTTAACCTATATTACGCAACAAGCGAAAGAAGCCGCACAAAATAGATAAGGGAGCTTAATTATGAAAAAAGAGATCATTGTTTATACTATTTCCGATTCACTTGGAGAAACATCACAAAAATTGTTAGCTGCAGCAAGCGCACAATATCCAGATATTTCTTTTCTTAATCGATACAATTTTTCTTTTGTCACAACAGAAGAAGAATTATTGGAGATTTTAAAAGATGCCTTAAAAGATAAAGCCTTAGTTGTCAGTACATTAGTCAGTAAACAACTAATCACAGCGGCGGAAGAATTTAGTGAACGAACAGGGTTGTTATATTTAGATTTAATGGCGCCATTTTTTGAATTAATTCAAGCGAAAGCCGGAGTAGATCCTATTGAAGAGCCTGGACGACGCCATCAACTAGATCGTGCTTACTTTGATAAAATCTCAGCGATTGAATTTGCTGTAAAATATGATGATGGCAAAAATCCTCAAGGGTTTCTTGATTCTGATATATTGTTGTTAGGCGTTTCGCGGACCTCAAAAACGCCAGTCAGTATGTATTTAGCAAATCAAGGCTACCGCGTTTCTAACTTACCATTAATTCCAGAAGTTCCATTGCCGCCAATTTTGGAAGAAATGGATCCACAAAAAATGATTGGTTTAGTTTGTTCGCCAGAAACATTAGGACAGATTCGTAGCAGTCGGTTGGCTTCCTTAGGTTTAGGTAATGAGACCAGTTATACCAATATTGAACGGATTGAACAAGAATTAGCTTATGCCGAAGAAATTTTTGCGAAGTATGGCATCCCAGTGATTGATGTAACCGCAAAATCTGTCGAAGAAACAGCCTTTTTGATTAAAGAAAAACTAGATGAAAGAAATTAAAAAGCTTGGCAACCTCACTAAATTTCAGTGAAGTTGTCAAGCTTTTTATACTTAATTGGGCTTCTTTTTGTTAGTCAATATTTTTTTGATCGACAATGAGTAAAGCGATCATCACGTAGACAATCCAACTACTTTTAGAATAAAGTGTATAGCGGGGTTGCCATTTGCTAGCAAATTTTTCCTTGTATTCGCGTAATCCTTGGAAGGAGTAAATTTCTGAACCAAATTCATAAATTAACGCAGCAATCCGTTCTTGAATAAAACTTTTTCTTGATTGACCAACATTGGCTAACGGAGCCATCCCTAAATTGAAATAATGAATATTTTCTGTTTTCATATATTCAAATAAATGAATAAATAAGAAATCCATACTTCCAGAAGGGGCTTTTTCTTTATGGTGACGCATCAAGTCGATGGTACCAACTTCATTTGTGTAACTAGGAATGATATTAGCGAAAGAGACCATTTCTCCTTCAGCATTTCGGACAACAGCAATTGGGTTTCTTTGAAGATACGCTTCATCGAAAAATCCTAGTGAAAAGCCTTTTTCTTTTCGATTGTCTAACCAACTATCCGAAATAGCTTTTAATTCGTGCATTTGTTCGGCACTAAAAGGAGGTTGGAGTACGTCAAATGAATAGCCGGCTTTGGTAATTTTATTAAACACTGCGCGGGTACCTTTGAATTTTTTCCCAGACATCGTAAATGTTTCTAGATTAACTAGGCTTCTTCGCCCATTTTGATAAATTCGTAGCCATATTCGTGTAGTAACATCACGCTGTCCTCATTGGTTTCGTAAAAGACGGGTACATAGCCGAAACGATCTGTTTCTTTAAGAAATGCATCAATCGCCGCAGGAAAATCTTCTTTATTCCCAGAAGGGTTGCCCATCACAACGCATTTATTATTAATGGTGTTGAATTGTAAAAAGACAGTCGGTTCTTCTTTGGGATATAAGAAAACCTGTTTATCATGAAGAAAGACAAGTTCACTGTCAATATTCCCGCCATAAGTTGTTAAGATATTATGCAAGATACTATCTTCTGGAAACTCACCAACTTGGTGTTTTTTCCCTTGGAGGTAGCGAACAAATAGAAAGTTAAAACTCATAACTAAGAGGATAGCGATAAATCCTGACAACCAGATCCGTTCGGAAGGGAACAAGAAAAATTCCACAAAATGATGACGATGGTGTGGGAAGTTCGGTAAATTATAAACACCAATTACCAGGTATAACAAAGTCAACAAGCCAAAGATAAAGCCATCAATCGTCATCCATTCCCAAGAGTAAACCAGTTGTTCACGGTACAATTCTGATTTTGAAAAAATAACGATAAATAATAAAATAGCTAAATAGAAAATGGAAAACATACTAAAGTCAACAACAAATGAATACAAGATAGCACCAATTAATAAAATAATCGTTGGATAATAGGCTCTTTTAACACGATCAGCAGTCCCATAATTAATAATGCAAAGCCTAAAACAATACTCGGAATTTGAATAATAATATGTGAACGGAAGGGGTTAATATCTCTTAACCAATGCACTTGAGTGAAGGCTTCTGGAATAGTGGCTAGGAGCACCATCATAATTCCTGAAAAATAAAGTAAAACCACTTCCAGCTTGTGGGCAATTTCCAAAGTAATTTGTTTTAGCAGTTGACGATAATGAGTATCCAACTTTTGGCTTAAGTGTTTTGTAAAGAACAAACAGCCAATTAAGAAAGGAATAATATAATAGAATAAACGATAGAGCAATAACCACAAAACAATAATTTCACGATCGACACCTAAGTTGCTCAGTCCTAAAATCATCATGACATCAAAACTACCTAAAGCCCCTGGAATCATCGAAGCAATCCCAATAATCGAAGCTGCTACATATAAAGGAACAATATCAATTAAAGGAATCGGTACATCTAATAAGTAACCAATACTGATAAAGGTAATTAAAACACCTGTCCATTCTAAAAACGAAGAAACAACTAAAGATAAGCGATTTTTTGCATCGAGGTTACCAAAGGAACTATTTTTTTGGAAATGTAAAATAAGATAAAGTAATGGGAAATAAAGACCGCCACCTAATAACCAAATCCAATATTGCTGTAAATAAGCCATCTTTGGATCAAACTGAACAAGGAAAAAGCAAAGAATACTATAAATAGATAGACCGGATAACACAAAAAGTAAAATATGGGTTAACGCAGGTAAAATTTTCTTTTCCTCTGTTTTATTTCCATAAAATTCAGAACGAAGTCCCATGCTGACCAAACCACCGAATCCACCAATATTATTGATGGTATTGACAATCCAGCTAGATTCAAGGAGTTCCCGTTTTGAGACTTTCAAGTTTAAAATGCGATTTAATGTTAAGTCATAATTTAGCATCGGAGTAACGGAAACTAAACCGATAACCATCATCAATAACAATTTCCATAGCGGAATCTCATCAAAAATCTGTTTTAACTGTTCAAATGAGATCGTTTTACCAATTGATAAAAGTTGGGCAACAACAATAATTGAGACCGCAATAACAAACAGTGTTTTTAGTAATCCTGTATGCGTTTTGATCCAATGAATAATTTGTTTCATTTAGACACCTTCATTTCCTTTAAGAATTTTTCGATTGTTTTATTAAAAATATCTGGTGAGTTTTTGGCAAATAAATGACCCTGTTTATTTACCAAGACCAATTTACCATCAGGAATGGCATCAGCAATCGCCCGTGAATGGGAAAGCGCAATTAAATCTCGACTGCCAGTAATAACAAGAGTAGGACAGGGGATGTGTTCTAAATCTTGTTTTGTCAGTCCAGTATCTTCAAATAACAGAGCCACGATAGGGAGCTGTGCGCGCAATTTTTTTGAAAAAAAAGCGCCAATACGACAAAACCAATATTGAAAATAAGTGGCAATCGTTACATATTTTTTCAGACCAGACATGGTGACATTTCCAGAATTTAAGACGAGTTTGTTGACGAAATCAGGATATAAATGGGTAAAAACCATGGCAATATTTGCTCCGTCACTAAAGCCCAATAAATTAATTTTTGTTAAGTGTTCTTGTTGAATAATACCAGCTAAATCTTCTGCCAAAAGCGGAAAAGTTAATTGACTTTGTGTATTGGTGGAACGTCCATGTCCGCGGGTATCCACCGCAATAACTTGATACTCCTTGGAGAAATAAGAAATTTGATAATTAAAAAAAGTATGATCATTGCCATTACCATGAAGTAACACAAGGGGGTAATTTGTTTCTTTGCCAAAAATTTGATAAAAAATTTGACTGCCATCTATTGTTTGAAAATATTTTTCTATTGCCATTCTCCGTCACCTATCTCATCTATAATCAATCGAGTCCTCTCTCATTATAGAGTCTTTTGTCTTTTTTTTGTAATAAAAAACAGAAAATTTTCCGAACAGTTTTGTAAGGTGTTGTAATATAGTGTGATATAGTAGAAGATAGCCACCTAAAAATTAGACTAGAGGAGGGAAAGTTGATGTCTTTAATCGTTTTAATTGGTGCCCAAGCTGTCGGGAAAATGACCGTTGGCAAGGCTTTAGAAAAGCAGTTAGATGCTAAATTACTATTTAATCATCAAACCATTGACTTATTTGCAAACTATCTTGGGTATACGGAACGTGCATTTCAATTGTCTGATTCCGTTAGAAAGGAACTTTTTCATGCCTTTGTCGAAAATCCAGCCACAAATACAACAAAAAACATTATTTTTACAGTGGTGATTGCTTTTGATCAAGAACAAGATTTTCAATTTTTAGAAGAAATATCAGAAATTTTTCTTAGTAAACATGAAGCCGTCTATTTCGTCGAACTCGTCTCTTCAACAGCAATCCGCCTAGAACGAAATGTTCATCCAGAACGGCTAGAGGCAAAACCTTCAAAACGCGATGTCGACTTTTCTCGAAAAGAATTACTCAATACCTTTAAAGAACATCGATTAGTAAGCCACGAAGGCGAACTAGAAAGTACATTTCCAAATGTAAAAATAACGAAAATAAATAATTCAAACATGACACCAGAAGAAGTAGCAACGAAGATAATTGCTACTTTTGGTTTGACATAATGTGAAAGGAACATCGGAAACAATGAAAAAGTTTTTTAAATATCTCGGTAGCTTGATGGTCCTTCTTTTAAGCATAGCTTTAATTTTGATAGGATATTTAACCTTCCGAGAGTTTCGACCACGAGCGGTTGAACCAGTTGCTATAAATAAACAATTTTCAGAACAAACCATCGAAAAACAGCAATCCATTTCTTTAGTCACGTATAACATAGGCTATGCTGGCCTAGGACAAACAGAAGATTTTTTTATGGACGGTGGCAAAACTGTCCAACCAGTTAATAAGGCAATGGTCCAACAGAATTTAACAGGCATTGAAGGAACTTTAAAAGAATTACCAGCGATGATTTACTTATTCCAAGAAGTCGATCGTCGCTCGCAACGTTCTTATGAAGTCAATCAAGAGGAAGAATTACAAAAACAGCTACAGCTGAACAGCGCATTTGCTTATAATTTTAAGGTAGATTATGTGCCCATTCCTTTGCCGCCGATTGGACGAGTAGAAAGTGGTTTATTAACATTATCAAATGAAAAAATAACAGAGGCCAAACGCATTGCTTTACCCAATCCCTTTCGTTGGCCCGTTAGCATTAGTAACTTAAAACGAGCGCTTCTAGAAACGCGCTTTCCAATTGAAGGCACAGACAAAGAATTAGTGGTTTTTAACTTACACTTGGAAGCCTATGACAATGGGGAAGGGAAGATTGCTCAAAGCAAAAAGTTAGCTGATGTATTATCCCAAGAATACGCTAAAGGAAACTATGTAATTGCTGGAGGTGACTTTAATCAAGTTTTCAAAGGCAGTCATCGATATCCTGACCTAGGGGAAGCTGGTTGGGCACCAGGAGAAATTGATCCTGCAGACTTACCTAAACATTTTTCACTTGCTTATGATGATCAACAACCGACTGTGCGGGTGCTTAATAAGCCTTACACTGGCTCTTATGAAACATCCCAAGTGTATGTAATTGATGGTTTTATTGTTTCTGATAATGTGGCTGTTCATAGCGTGAAAACAAAGGATGAACAATTTAAATATACAGATCACCAACCTGTGAAGATGGAAGTGGGGTTGAAATAGAAAAAGGAGGAGATAGATGAAATTAGGGGTTATTGCCGCAATGGATTTAGAGCTTCAAAAATTATTGGAATATTTTCCACCACAACGAAAGATACAGCTAGCAAAAAATACATTTTATATTTATGAACAAAAAACATCGCAAGTCATTATGGTTTGTGCAGGACAAGGAAAAACGAATGCTACGCTATATAGTCAAATACTTATTGATTCATTTCAAATAGAACAACTAATTAATATCGGTATTTGTGGCTGTTTAAATGAAAAACTGCAACTCTTTGAGATGGTGCTAGGTGAGGAATACTGCCATTACGATATTCGTGAAAGACAGTCAATCAATAAATTTCCTTATCAGCTGTACTATAAAGGAGATAAAGGAATGCTGGCCGAACTTCAACATCTAGATGAAAAGATAAAGTGTGTTCGTTTTGGAACTGGAGAAGGCTTCGTTTGTGACACAACTGAAAAAAGAAACTTAATTGAACAATTCTCTATTGACTGTGTGGATATGGAATCCGCAGCTATTGCACAATGCTGCTTTTTAAATGATTGCGCTTTTGTTTCTATAAGAATTATTTGCGATAGAGCGGATGCTAACGCAGTCAAAGTAACAGAAGATACACAAATACAGGCAATGGAAAAAGTATTTGAATTGGTCTGTGCATATATAAATTCGCCGATTGTAAAATTAAGCTAGACAAATAAAAAAGTCATTTGTGCTACACTCAAGATAGTTCCCGCAAAAGAATTATAAGGAGTGAAGACAAATGACCTATACCCATCTTACATCAAATGAACTTGCAATGATAGAGGCGTATTATAATAATCATCAATCTGTAGCCAAAACCGCAGTACTATTGAATAGATCTAGACAAATGATTCATAAAGTTTACCAATTTTTCAAAACAGGGCACAATGCTCTAGATTATTTCAATCAATACAAGAAGAATAAAACTCGCTGTGGCAGACGTCCTATTGTCTTATCAGATGAACAAACAGAATATATTCAAAAGAGGGTTGTTCAAGGTTGGACACCTGATGTGATTGTTGGCCGTGCAGAGTTTTCTATTTCTTGTTCTATGCGTACACTTTATCGTATGTTTAAACAAGGCGTATTTGAAGTGACTCACCTACCTATGAAAGGAAAACGTAAAGCCAACGGACACAAAGAAACTCGGGGAAAACAATCTTTTCGTCGATCACTTCGTGACAGAGGAAATGATTATTCTAAATTCAATCAAGAATTTGGCCACCTTGAAGGGGATACTATTGTAGGTAAAAAGCACAAAAGTGCTGTTATTACCCTCGTTGAGCGATTATCTAAAGTAATCATCACTCTTCAGCCAGAAGGCAGACGAGCTATAGATATTGAAAATCGTTTGAACCAATGGATGCAATCTGTACCTAAGCATCTATTCAAATCAATGACTTTTGATTGTGGAAAGGAATTTTCAAATTGGAAATCAATCAGTAATATCAATGATATTGATATCTATTTTGCAGATCCTGGTACACCATCACAAAGAGGTTTAAATGAAAACTCTAATGGTTTATTACGTAAAGATGGTTTACCAAAGCAAATGGACTTCAACGAAGTTGATGAATCTTTTATCCAATCTATTGCATCGAAAAGAAATAATATCCCTCGAAAATCATTAAACTATAAAACACCAATAGAAGTATTCTTGAGTCACATATGCAAAGAGGAATTGTCTAACTTAATTTGACAATTAATAATTAAAAAAGAAAGAGCTTGGAACAAAAATCCA
>OBUN01000424.1_pt1 | contig 12306 bp, 10 predicted proteins | sample 1475851 | NCBI WGS metagenome assembly OBUN01 (sample SAMEA2579932, study PRJEB22360) | human gut metagenome | reverse complement strand
CCCTGGATCTGATTTCAGGCGTTGGGTGTGGATCACTATTGCACCGTTCGTGACATCAGACTGCGATCGTTCGTATGCACCATTCGTAACACCGGGGACTGATACGCCCGAAAAATGCGTCAATATGAGTTCATCGGAACGATACAATTGTCGTGGGAAAGACTGAATATTTGTCACCTAATACTCAGCTACATAAGATAATTAATAAATTATCTATAGCGTTTTTGTAAACTGGCAGGAAGATAACGCTGTAATGGGGATGGCGTTTCACCTTCAATCAGTTGCGAAATAAGTTCAAAGCAGTGAAAAGCAAGTTGGCGATTATCCTGTTGTATTGTGTCGATTCTTACCGAAAGTGAATCATACAAGTAATGATCATCAAAACTCGCCAGGTGGATTTTACTGTCGAGTAAATTATATTGGCTCATATAGCGCAGAACGCCTTCCAGTAATCCACAAGCGGCAGTGAATAAGGCTTTAGGGGGACGTCCTAAACGAGCGCATAGCGCGGCAAACATTTCATAGCCTGAGCTCGGATGATAATTACCGTGAATAATCCATTCAGGTTGTAGCGTTACTCCGACTTGCTGCAAGCCTTGTATAAATCCTTCCAGTCGATCGCGAGTCGGTGACAAACGGGGTTGTCCGCCCAGAAAATAGAATTCATCCGGGTGACTCCGTGCAATATCTGCCACCAGAGCGGCGGTGGGAGAAACAGAGTCAGTAATGACCAATGGCAATGTACTGCCGTTCATGTGGCGATCGAACAACACAACAGGTAATTGCTCGCTAAGTTTTTGATAGTCATTATCATGCAGCATACTGGATGCAACGATTAACCCATCAACCTGGCGGGCAATCATATTGTTCACCACCATTGTTTCCTGTGAAGGATTTTCATCAGTACAGGATATGAGGAGCTGGACACCCGCTTCCCGACACAATGTTTCCAGTTCATGGGAAAATACTGCAAATCCGTAGTTAGTGATTTCAGGAACGACAAGACCAATGGTATGACTGCGGTTGTTCCGTAATGAGCGGGCATGAATGCTGGGCTGGTAATGCTGCTGTTGGGCAATACTCAGCACACGCTCACGCGTTTCCTGCGCAACACGTAACTCTTTGCCACGACCATTGAGAACCAGACTGGCGGTTGCTTTCGACACTCCCGCCAGTTCAGCAATGTCTTTAATAGTAACGCGTTTGGTTTTTCTCACGACGAGGATCCGTAATTCAAAAACCTCATTCTACCATGCAGGCGCGTAGCGACCAGTAGCGTAACGTGACGTCAGACTCACCCTGTAATATCAGCGAAGCTGGATGATGGGGAAAATAACGATTACTCATTACACCTTCACCATTATTGATGAATATCTCTACGCTGGAACTGTCACAGAGAATCTTCAGTGACGTTACGCTTCCTCGCCAGTAACGAGTTAGTTTCTCTTGCCCTGCAAGGCTTCTCCTCTGTAGTTGAATACCATCGTCATTAAGATGCAGTGCCAGCGCATTGCCAAAATTCAGATACAGCTCACCCGACGGAATGATGTCCATTTCCAGGCGTTCAATTTCGACATGCGGCGCATGATCCGCTTTTCCTTGCCAGAAGTGTTCAGCTTCACGCAGTTGCGCGAGTTCCCTGATTGGCATCTGAAACAATTTTCCCTTCTGGAATGAGAGTTCGCGAAAACAGGTCATTTGATGCTGCCAATGATGCTTTCTGGTTGGCTGCAACATCTCTTCGCCATCAGGAACCCCCATCCAGCCGACCAGCAATCGTCGCCCGTCCGGGGCTTCCATCGTCTGTGGTGCATAGAATTCAAATCCCGCATCCAGCTCTGAGAAAGCGCCATGCGTAAACTTGCCTGTCTCGTAATCAAACTGTCCATGTAGCCAGGCGCAGGGATAAGTATTCAGATAGCGCTCATGTTCGCGCGCCATTCCCTGGGGGCAGCAGAGGAGAATGTATTCACCATCAAGGGCGAAAAGATCAGGACATTCCCACATGTATCCTGCGTTATCTATTTCATTCAGACCGTTACCAGCAATTTCTCCATGAAAAGACCAGGTATAGAGATCGACAGAGGAATACAGCAGCACTTTCCCCCGTTTCTCTTTATCTTGCGCGCCAAGCACCATGTACCATTGGCTGTTGTGCTTCCAGACTTTTGGATCACGAACATGTCCGGTGTAACCATCAGGTAACGGTATGACAGGACCTAGTTTATCAAACCCGCCCTGGTTATTTTCGGTGGCCAGACATTGCCATGCCGTTCTGCTGCCATCATCAAACTTAACATTACCGGTATAGCAAAGTGTGAGAACGCCCTGATTATTAACCGCGCTTCCTGAGTAACAACCATTACGGTCGTACTCTTTATCGGGCATTAGCGCTAATGGTTCATGCTGCCAGTGCAATAAATCCGTCGAACTCCAGTGCCCCCAACATTTGTACTTATGATCACAAGCCAGTGGATTCCACTGATAAAACAGATGATAGCGGCCTCCAGACCAGCAAAAGCCATTTGGATCGTTCATTAGTCCGGTGACGGGAGCGAGATGCCAACAAGGATAGTGGGCATCTGCCAGTGCTTTGGACTGACCTTTCATCACTGCCTGTAAAATCGCGGGCATTTGTGAAGGCATCGACATTACTCCTCGTCCGTTTTGTATTTGAGTAATAAAGAGAGGCTAAAAGCGACAGCGAAAGCAATCACCATTCCAATAATATAATTAACCAACGATGTTGGCTGAACGATTGCCATGCCGGGTATTGCGGTCAGACCAACGGCAGTCATATAAACGTGAACAGAGACAACCCAGGCACCGCCGGCAGCGCCACCAATTAAGGCCGCAATAAAAGGTTTAACAAAACGAAGGTTGATACCAAAAATAGCGGCTTCAGTAATCCCTAACATTGCGGAAAAGGCCGAGGGTAGGGTGATTGCTTTAATTTTTGTATCTTTGGTTTTAAACCATACCGCCAGACATGCACCGCCTTGCGCAACGTTTGCCATTGCCCAAATAGGCAGCAGGAAATTAACACCGATTGCAGGGTTACCTAAAAGTCCTGCTTCAATTGCGTGGAAGCTATGATGAATACCCGTAATAACAATCGCTGAATATAGCCCGCCGAATAACAACCCTGCTAACCAGCCTGCGTGTGCAATCAACGTGCTGAGAACGAAAGAGATACCGTCACCTAACGCTCGTCCTGCCGGACCAATAATCAAAAGAGCGATAAAGCCAGAAATGACGACAGTCAGAAATGGCGTCAGAATGAGATCCAGAGCATCAGGGATAAACCTGCGTAACTGTTTTTCCACTATGCTCATAAACCATACTGCCAGAAGCACGGGGAAAACCGTTCCCTGATAGCCAATCATGGCGATTTCAAAACCGAAGAAGTTCATTGTCTGAAATCCCGCAGCAACGCCCCAGGCATTTGTGAGTGCCGGGTGAGTCAGAATCCCTCCTAATGTCGCGCCAAGATAAGGATTTCCACCAAATTCACGAGCAGCAGTAAAGCCAATAAGGATGGGGAGAATAATAAATGCGGCTGAACTGCACATATCCAGCAGGATATAAATCGCATTATCGGCATTCACCCAGCCATATGTTTTCACCATTCCCAGAAGCCCCATTAATAAACCAGAAGCAACAATGGCTGGAATGATGGGGACAAAAATATTAGAAAGTAGTCGTGCTATTCGCTGAAAAGGATTGAGTTTTTGAGCGGCGAGTCGAGCGGTATCTGCTTTACTGGATTCGCTAATACCCGCAACCTGAATAAAGGCAGCATAAACTTTATTAACCACGCCGGTGCCAAAGATGATCTGCATTTGCCCTGAATTACGAAAACAACCTTTCACTCCATCAATCTGGCCAATGGCATGTTGATCGGCAAGTGTGTCGTCAACCAGTACCAGCCGTAGGCGAGTGGCGCAATGTGCTGCACTGGCGATGTTCTCCTTACCACCTAATAAAGGAAGCAACGATTGGGCGATTTTATCGAAATCCATATAACCCTCTAATTCATTGTTATTTCAGTAAAAGCCTCACATCCATGAGGCTGTCTGGTATTAAAACCAGGTTTCCATTTGGACACCAAAATTCCACTCTCCGCCAGTATTGAAACCACTGCTGCCGAAAGCGTCATTGCTGGCAAAATCATCAAGTTTGCTGCTCCAGTCCATCCAGGTGGCAAACAGGCGAAGCTCCGGACGGCTAAAGAAGTTATTGATATCGTTAGCTTTTAGAGTTGGAGCAAAGGTGAGTTTATAGAAGCTGCCGTTTACGGCGTTGTGGTTTTGATACCCCTTTGGCTTCAGATCCATATATTGATAGCTACCCTCAAAGGCCAGAGCAAAATTCTGTGTTACCTCTTTGATCAGACGTGTATTGAAGGTCACCCATTCGTAGCTATCGCCTTTGACGTAACGATCTTTACTGCTTTGTGCGAGAATTGCTGGCGCAACATACCAACCGCTTCCCAGAGGTGTTGTGCCGTAAGATGCGAAGCGCCAGGTATTCGCCTCAGACAGCAGAGCGCCATCGGAGCCAATCCCTTTGACTTCCGCACCCAGGCCATGGCCATATAGCAGTGCTGTTTTTGCCGTCCCTTCACGCAGGCCATAGAAAGTGTCATTGTGCAGACCAACTAACGCATGTACGCCAGTATTTGCAGCATCAGTTTGAATAAGATCACCATTGGCATCTTTTCGATCATCATTATCTTTTGCCCGTAATCCGCTAACCATCAACTGGAAGGGGCCTGCATAATGATTCATGGTGAGGATGTAGTTCTGAACGTTATTGTCGATATCATCAAGATCGCCGAAATTACGTCCGTAGAGAGAAAAGTTACTGCGGAATGTATCGTTCCATTTTACGTCATAGATACCGCCGCCCGTTCCCGCTAAAAATACGACATCGGAGTCTAACCAGTGAATATCAAAATTGTCGCGATCAAAGCGTTTACCAGCCCAGACAGTACTGTCTTTGAATGCTCCGGTAAAACTGGGTAATGCGCCCAGTTCGGCAAAAGCCTGTCGGATATTCAGGTTACTGGAGCCGCCAGTCCAGTCGTTGTAATCTCTTTGTCCGTCAGCCAGCATTGCTTTAAAGCGTGTGGTCGCACCGTTATCCAGTGTTTGTTTATGTTCTACATTTAACTCGACATAGGTATCGGCTTCATTTCCCAGACGGCCAACAGCTCCACCAGTTTCACCTGCGGGAGTCAGATACGGCCCACTTTTGCTACTAGAAGCGGCATCATTCATCAGTAACCCGGAACGGGCATAGCCATGAAACTCAAAACCACTGTTTTCTGCGGATTTCTGTTCGAGCTGAACTGTTCTCTGTGCTACTTCTTGAGTTGTTAGCTGATTTTGTTGTTGTGTTTCAGCCAGTTTCTGAACCTGTAATTCAGCTGTTTTGGCCCTTGCTTCTGCCGCCTGGGCGCGGGATTCCGCATTTTTTAAACGTTGTTCCAACGCCGCCAGTCGAGATTCGATACTGCTAATATCCGTTTGCGCGTGTACCGTTGTAGCACCGGTCAGCAAAGCAATTAACACTGCCAAAGTTGTTTTTTTATACATAATTTGTCGCGTCCCATCAGAGAATTATAAAAATTGCTAAAATGCTAAACCGGTTTAGGCGTTAATAATAAATCTGACTTTTTAGCCAGAGCAATTATTTTCGCTAAACCGATTTAGTAAATGTGACAGGCACGACAAATCGGGTTACAGATACAACAGCAGGATCACTATTGTGAAGGGAGATCGTGTTGTCGGGGTAAGGCGGTCATCGCGCCTTTAGCCGTGGTCGCCAGAGCACCACAAATCTGAGCTTGTGCAATGATTCGTTCAAGCTGTCTGGTATTTGTTGGTATTCCAGAATCAGCCAGACCGGCAAGTAATCCAGCGACAAAAGCATCTCCTGCTCCGGTCGTATCGACGACAGAAACAGGTTTGGCGGGATAGTGGATAAACTGCCCCTGAAAATACACAAGTACGCCATTTTTTCCTTGTGTGATAAGCAATAAAGTCAACGAATAACGTTGTACTAATGAATATGCGCCTTGCTGAACCTGGCTTTCGCCACTGATGAATAGCAACTCTTCTTCGGACAATTTAGCGATATTCGCCAGCGAAAGCGCACGATCAAGGTATTTCCTTAACAGCGCTTCACTCTGCCAGAGATCGCTGCGGATATTGGGATCAAAACTGATGTTTCCGCCAGCCTGACGTATTTTCTCCATAGCCAGAAATGCGGTACTTCGGGAAGGTTCTGCACTGAGCGCAATGGAACAAAGATGGAGCCATTCACCCGGCCCAAATGCAGGAAGGTCATCAGGTTGTAAAAAAAGATCGGCACTTGGGCGTACCATAAAGGTAAAGTTTCTTTCTCCTTGCTCATCAAGTCCTACAGCCACAATTGAGGTGCGATGTTGAGGATCAAGAGACATATAACGTGTATCAACATTTTCTTTACTCAGTGTCTGATACATAAAGCGACCGAAAGGATCATCGCCAACTTTGCCAATAAAGGCACTTTCCCCCCCCAGCCTTGCGATACCGACTGCAACATTAGCAGGCGCCCCGCCAGGACACTGTAGTAGTCTCCCCTGGCTTTCGGGTAATAAATCAACAACCGCATCACCGAGTACCCATACTCTTGCGCTCATAAAGTCTCCAATATACTAATTGATAAACTAATTAAATCGATTTAGCAATTAAAGCATAAACGCTGCTCAGGAGAGAACAATATTCATCAATAGTTACGTGGTATTTTGTTGTGAGAATATGTCGGAAATATGGTAAGTGATGAGATAGTCTTCCCCCACCTTCACGACCGCTTTCAATTGCGCCATGACGAATAAATTTTAACCACAAAAGTAAGAGAAAGGCCATGACTGAACAGAAAATTACCGACATCGCTCAGGCTAAAACGAACTTTTATCTTTTCAGTATCAATGCTCGTGGCAATCACGCAGGAAAGATCAAACTTTCTCACAACCAACTGCTTAACTGGCTGGTATAACAGCCAAAATGACCGTTGCGATGAAGGCTTGCGGGACATCCCATCACTGCCCACAGGAAATCAGGGAACTCAACTATGATGTAATATTGCATCCAGCACAACATGTTAAATCTTATCAATGGCGTCAGAAAAATGATTATAACGACGCACAGCAATAGCTGAAACCTGTCAACATAGAACTATACGACTGGCACCAATAAAAAGTCTGGACCTACAGAACGTCCAGGCTTTTTTGAAAATGCATCGGTTGATCTCGATGGAAGGACACAACTGATAGATCATGTTCTTGGACTTCTTACTGAATACGGCATTGTGTTCAGTAAAAGCGCAACAGAATTACGCCCCAAATTACCGACATTACTTGAGGATGCGGCGATGCTGTACTTGCGGATTGGTACATGCCGTCTGAACAATATGGCTCCAGAAAAATGGCTGCGTTACGTCATTGAACATATCTAGGAATGATAGGCAAACTGGATACGCGATCTGTTTCCCTAGAAAGTTGCTCTAACCGAAAAATAAATATCAATACGCTTCAGACAAACAACTTACTTATAAGTTCAGAATACAGACACCTTAATTCTCCTTCCCCTTATTATTTAATACCCTGAGATGTTTATAAATAGTGTTAGCACTGATACCAAGAACCGATGAAACAATTTTTGTTGTAACCGGGAACTTAAACAACCCAATAGAATTAAGTTCTTTTACTATTTCAAAGTTCTTGTTTTTACTTGGTATATTCTTATTGGAGTAAACCATATTTTTAACAGGTTCAAGGTGACTAAGCACAAGATTATTGATATCCTGAGTGAAATTTTCGTTTTTACAGTTTGACGATTTTGCAAAGTTTTCAATAAATGCATTAAGAGGCATATCCAGAGCAAAGTTCATACATATCATACCTACTGGTTCTTTATTTTTATTCAGAATAAGTGATGACGACGATTTAAAAGGGCGAACACCTTTATGGTTGAAATAGACGTCCCACATATCGTTTGTTGAGTTAAATTCTGCCAGTTTTTCCAGTGCTATATTTGTTACAGGTGCCCCCTTCTCTCTCCCCGTCACATGCCCGTTGACGATATGAATAACGGAATGATGCAGGTTCTCAAAACTGTGCAGAACGATCTCGCAATACTCTCCCAAGAACTGACCAAGACTGTCGATGAATGGAATATATGAAAGCAAAAGCTGTCTGTCATCATCAGTAAACTCATGATTAATAATAGGTTTCATATAATCACCTCATGAATAAAGTAAATCTGAATGTTATACCAGATGCAGAACAGAGTCCACTAAAGAGCACTAAAATAACACTAAGTAGTAATTTTATTCACTTAGTGAGCAAATGTTCCACTGAGATCACATTTTACAAATACGCAAAAAACTACAATCAGTCTTAAATGCTATGGAGGTTCGCCATGAAACTAGGCCTTGAAACTGAGTCATATCATCTGTTCTTTCAGCAGGGGGTGATGGATATTTTCGACTTCATTGCTAAAACCAGTGAACTGGGGCTGGATGGGGTTGAAATAAATATCATTCCGGATGTTGGTCTGCATCCGGAATTTGGTGTCCTGAACAGTATATCTCCAGAATACCTGTCAAAAGTCAGAAAAGCCATTGATTCTCATGGTCTTTATTGTGAGATAGATACCCGATTCACTACCTGTGAAGCTATCACCAGAGCAGTGGAAATTGCATCTGCACTTGGAGCAGACGTTATCCGAACTTATATGTTCAGGAGAGGGGAATATAATCCTCTGAAATATCCTGAAATAGTAACACAGTTAAAATCTCTGACATCCTTACTCAGTAGGAAGAAAATTAAACTGGCAATAGAAAATCATGAAGATGAAACTGCCGATGAGATAATCGAAGTTATCAAGTCTGTTAATTCTGAGTGGGTGGGAGCACACTGCGATATAGGTAATGGAATGATGGCATGGGAAGAACCAGTAGAAACAGTTCGTAAACTGGCTCCTTATGCTTACAGCACGCATTTCAAGGATCATATTGTCACACGCAACGGTGAAGACCTGGTTGTCTGTGGGGTTCCAGTCGGAGAAGGAAGCATTGATATTGATACCTGTTTCAAAACCCTGGTTAATGAGTCCTCTTTAACCAGAATAAACATCGAAACATGTTTTCCTTATGCCTCACCTTTTGCCCGTCCCAAAGGTACTGGCGGCGTATATTCTCTGGAAGGGACATTCTCCGTAAAAGAGGCACCATTTAAACACCTGAAAATAAAGCCACTTGATTATTACTACCCTGCAAAAATATCTGACTCTGTATTACAGGAACTAATGGCAGCCCAGAATCGCTGTGTTGAGGTTTCTGTTCAGACTCTGAAGAATTTAAGAAAAAAACATTGTTAACAAATTAAAAAGGATATTTTTATGATCATTGATACTAAACATGCCCCCAAAGCTATCGGTCCCTATGTACAGGCAGTATCAGCTGGAAATTTATTGTTCATTTCCGGATGTTGTCCTTTCAAACCAGAAGACGGAACCGTAAATGGCGACACTATAGAAAAGCAGACCAGGCAAGCGATGGATAATCTGAAGGCAATTATTGAATCTGCAGGAATCGGAATGGATAACATCGTAAAAACGACCTGTTTTATCAGTAATATGGATAATTTTTCACAATTTAATCTTCTGTACAGTGAATATTTCTCATCAGATAAATACCCGGCCAGGTCCTGTGTTGAAGTAGCCCGATTACCGAAGGACGTGCTGATAGAAATTGAAGCCATTGCGGTTATCAAATAATGGGAGGATAACCAGATGAATAAATGGATGAAGCTATGCTTCCTTATTCTTGGCGGTGGGACAATTTTCAAGTTGTCCAGTATGAAGGACGTTTTTTATGTTCCTATGCAGGCTGACTGGGGGTTGACTAATACACAGATTGGATTTGGATTTACAGTATATGCTGCTGTTCAGACTATCGGACTATTCAGTTCATTATATATAGCAGATCGTTTTTCCAAAAAAATACTTCTTCCCGCAGGTTTAATCGGTGTGGGTCTGTGTGGGGCTTATCTCACAACATTACCCCCCTTCTCTGGTTACCTTATAGCTTTTGGTGCTATGGCTTTCTTTGGCGAAGTAGTCTACTGGCCCGTACTACTTAAAGCTGTTCGCCTGCTGGGGAACAGGGATGAACAGGGACGTATGTTCGGCTTTCTGGAAGCTGGACGAGGAGTCGTGGATGTATTAATTGCGTCCGGCGCTTTATTCGTCTTTGTGCAGTTTGGCGAAGGAAAAGCTGGCATGCAGGCTGGTCTTATTTATTACACATTAATCACCATTATTGTTGGAATTATCACCTACTTTATTGTGGATGCAGACGACAGGACCATTCCACAGAATGACGAAGATGTTAATAAACAGATATTCAAGGGGATAAAGAATGTCGTTAAATCACCAAATCTGTGGCTGGCCTCATTTTGTATATTCTTTGTGTACTCCGCATATTGTGGGTTGACATATTTCATACCATTCCTGAAAGATATCTATGCCCTTCCCGTTGCTCTCGTGGGTGCTTACGGGATTATTAACCAGTACGGGCTAAAAATGGTGGGCGGGCCAGTTGGCGGTTATCTCGCAGATAAAATTTCTCATTCTCCGGCCATCTATCTGAAATGGACTTTCCTTATTTCAGCAGTCGCTATGCTACTTTTTATTCAACTACCACACGACTCAATGAATGTTTATCTTGGAATGACTGCAACTCTTGGATTTGGTGCAATCATTTTTTCACAACGGGCAATTTTCTTTGCGCCAATGGATGAAATCGGTACCCCCAGAGAATTTGCCGGTTCGGCAATGGCTTTTGGGTGCATTATTGGTTACATGCCTTCCATGTTTGCTTACACGCTTTATGGTTCGCTGTTAGATAATTTTTCTGGCATACAGGGCTATAACTATGTTTTTTCTGTAATGGTGGCATTTAGTCTGCTGGGATTCATTTGCGCGACTCTGCTTACCCGAAGGATGAAGATGAGAAATGAGTGATAGCGTCAATACATTATCACTATTCTCCGTTTAACAAGGGGTTATTTATGCCAGTGCTTTTTGTCCGTTGTGTTGCTGAATAACCAGAAGAGAGGCAATCTCCCGGAACAGAATAATACGCATATAGCAGTGGCCGTGTCGAATTCTGGCGCGGCCTTTTTTACCCAAGAGAAGATGGTTCCCGGCGTCGTTTCACGTGTAAGCGTAAACTGACCGCCGTATGTAACCATTAAGCCAGTATTGGTAACGTAGATGTCCCCTTTCAACCAGTGAACACCTGTTATGTGTACAAAAATATTATCCTCAGAACCCCGCAAGTCATTTTCAAATGAGTTCAAACTTCAAATGATTAAACTGACCTTACAACCAAGTGCTTCTGTTGCCCGTATCGCCCGAGAACACGATACCAATGATAACCTTCTGTTTAAATGGCTCAGACTCTGGCAAAACGAAGGTCGTATATCGAAACGTCTTCCGGTAATGACTTCTTCTGACTCTGGCGCTGAGTTATTACCTGTGGAGATAACGCCCGATGAGCAGAAAGAATCAATGGCTGCTCTTACTCTATCTTTATCCACACCTTCTCAGACTACAGTCACTGCCAGCTCTTGCGAGGTGGTGTTCCACCACGGTAAAACAACTGTGGAAAACCCGTCACCAAAACTGGTCACTATGGAACATCCCCCCTTCTGGTTTACCTAGCGTTTCTCAAGCTATCTCAAGTGCTTTTATAGTCAGTCTGCTGTCCGACGAGAACGACATGGCCCAGCCCACTGGTTTTCTTGCGAACAGGTCGAGAACAACGGCGAGGTACGCCCAGCGCTTACCCGTCCAGATATACGTGAAGTGGTTTACTGAATTTGGCCACCTGAACAGAGGTGATATGCTCACCTCAGAACAACACAGGTGATCCAATGAAAAAAAGAAATTTCAGCGCAGAGTTTAAACGCGAATCCGCTCAACTGGTTGTTGAGCAGAACTACACAGTGGCAGATGCCGCCAAAGCTATGAATGTCGGCCTTTCCACAATGACAAGATGGGTCAAACAACTGCGTGATGAGCGTCAGGGCAACACACCAAAAGCCTCTCCGATGACACCAGAACAAATCGAAATACGTGAGCTGAGGAAAAAGATACAACGCATTGAAATGGAGAATGAAATATTAAAAAAGGCTACTGTAGATTCAATTGGTCAACGCAACAGTTATGTGAAAACATGGGGTTGCGGAGG
>OBUN01000419.1_pt1 | contig 12459 bp, 10 predicted proteins | sample 1475851 | NCBI WGS metagenome assembly OBUN01 (sample SAMEA2579932, study PRJEB22360) | human gut metagenome | reverse complement strand
GTATAAAATGTTGAAAAATTTGCAACTAAATCCCGGCAGGTCTTACCACGATTTTGCGCTATTTTGAGGCCGTTTGCCCTAAGAACGCAAATCTTTTCGCACAAAACCGCACAGGGAACCGTGCGAAGTGCGCGGTTCCTGAACGTTTTGCACAAATCTCGGTCAGACCATGTACATTCCGCCGTTGACGTGCAGCGTTTCACCAGTGATGTAACTTGCTTCGTCAGAGGCTAAAAATGCAACCGCGCTGGCGATTTCATTTGGGGTGCCAAGGCGCCCCGCAGGAACTGCCGCCAGCGTACCCGCACGCTGCTCATCGGTCAGCGCACGCGTCATGTCCGTTTCAATAAAGCCCGGAGCAACAACGTTTACAGTAATACCGCGGGACGCAACTTCACGCGCCAGTGATTTACTGAAGCCGATCAGACCCGCTTTCGCCGCAGCGTAGTTGGCCTGACCCGCATTTCCCATGGTACCAACCACAGAACCGATAGTGATAATACGTCCATGACGCTTTTTCATCATAGCGCGCATTACCGCTTTTGACAGACGGAAAACCGATGACAGGTTGGTTTCGATAATATCGTTCCACTCGTCATCTTTCATGCGCATCAACAGATTGTCGCGAGTGATCCCGGCATTATTCACCAGGATATCCACTTCGCCAAACTCTGCGCGCACATTTTCCAGAACAGATTCAATAGATGCCGGGTCGGTCACATTCAACATCAGACCTTTACCGTTGGCGCCTAAATAGTCGCTGATGGCCTGCGCGCCGCTTTCGCTGGTCGCAGTACCGATAACTTTCGCGCCACGAGCGACGAGCGTTTCAGCGATTGCACGGCCAATACCGCGGCTTGCACCGGTAACCAGCGCGATTTTTCCTTCAAAACTCATGGTTTTCCTCTTTTATTGCTCAAGCGCCGCAGACATCGCCGCCGGCTCGTTAAGCGCGGAAGCGGTCAGGGTGTCAACAATACGTTTGGTCAGGCCGGTGAGGACTTTACCCGGGCCAACTTCATACAGATGCGTTACGCCCTGCGCCGCCATAAACTCAACGGTTTTGGTCCACTGGACCGGGCTGTACAGCTGGCGTACCAGCGCGTCGCGAATGGCGTCCGGCGTGGTTTCGCATTTCACGTCGACGTTATTCACTACCGGAATCGTCGGCGCGTTGAAGGTGATTTTCTGCAACTCCAGCGCCAGTTTTTCTGCAGCTGGCTTCATCAGCGCGCAGTGGGACGGCACGCTCACCGGCAGCGGCAGCGCGCGTTTGGCGCCAGCGGCTTTACAAGCGGCGCCAGCGCGTTCAACGGCCTCTTTATGCCCGGCGATAACCACCTGGCCCGGGGAATTGTAGTTCACCGGAGAGACAATCTGCCCTTCGGCCGATTCTTCACAGGCTTTGGCGATAGAAGCGTCATCCAGGCCGATAATCGCGGACATGGCGCCGGTACCTTCCGGTACGGCTTCCTGCATGAATTTCCCGCGCAGTTCAACCAGACGAACGGCATCAGCGAAACCGATAACCCCTGCGCAAACCAGCGCGGAGTATTCGCCGAGGCTGTGGCCCGCCAGCAGGGTCGGCGCTTTGCCGCCCTGCTGCTGCCAGACGCGGTATAGCGCCACGGAGGCGGTCAGCAGCGCCGGCTGAGTCTGCCAGGTTTTATTCAGTTCTTCTGCCGGGCCCTGTTGAGCCAGCGCCCACAGATCGTAACCCAACGCTGCGGACGCTTCACCGAAGGTCTCTTCAATCACCGGCCAGGTGGCAGCCATATCGGCCAGCATGCCTACGGCCTGGGAACCTTGTCCCGGGAACACAAAAGCAAATTGCGTCATGTTTAAATCCTTATACTAAAAACGAACCAGCGCGGAACCCCAGGTGAAACCGCCACCAAAGGCTTCCAGCAGAATCAACTGACCGCGTTGGATACGGCCATCGCGAACGGCTTCATCCAGCGCGCAAGGGACCGACGCCGCGGAGGTGTTGCCATGGCGGTCGAGGGTCACAACGACGTTATCCATCGACATGCCCAGTTTCTTCGCCGTCGCGCTGATAATACGCAGGTTTGCCTGGTGCGGCACCAGCCAGTCCAGCGCTGAACGTTCAAGATTATTCGCTGCCAGCGTCTCATCAACGATGTGCGCCAGCTCGGTGACCGCCACTTTGAAGACTTCATTGCCGGCCATCGTCAGATAGATCGGGTTTTCCGGATCGACGCGATCGGCGTTCGGCAGGGTCAGCAGTTCGCCATAGCTGCCGTCAGCATGCAGATGCGTCGAGATAATGCCTGGCTCTTCAGACGCGCCAAGCACTACCGCGCCCGCGCCGTCACCGAAAATAATGATCGTGCCGCGATCGGTGGGATCGCAAGTACGCGCCAGCACATCGGCGCCAATCACCAGCGCATAATCCACCGCGCCGTTCTTCACGTACTGATCGGCGACGCTCAGCGCATAGGTGAAACCGGCGCAGGCGGCCGCGACATCAAACGCCGGGCAACCCTTAACGCCCAGCATAGACTGGATCTGGCATGCCGAACTCGGAAACGCGTGCGTGCCGGAGGTGGTCGCAACGATAATCAGACCAATCTGCTCCGCGGACACGCCCGCCATCGCCAGCGCCTGCTTTGCGGCTTCAAAGCCCATCGTAGCAACTGTTTCATGCGCTGCGGCAATACGACGCTCACGGATACCTGTGCGGGTGACAATCCACTCGTCAGAGGTCTCTACCATTTTTTCCAGGTCGGCGTTTGTACGCACTTGCTCGGGCAGATAGCTGCCGGTACCAATAATCTTCGTATACATGTACGCTCAGTCACTCTTGGGTAATATACCCGCCTCTTTCAACCTGCCGCGGCGTCAATCGTGGCCATTCGTCCCGCTTTGCTGTCGGGAGTTCACGTCACTGTCGCTTTCCGGCAGCGCGAAACCAGCTGGGTATAAAGATTCCAGGCGCGCGGCGATCCGTTGAGGAATTTGCCGCTGCACCGCCTGCACTGCCTGCTCTATCGCGACGCTAAAGGCGCGTTGATTGGCAGCACCATGACTCTTGATCACGGAACCGCGCAATCCTAACAGACAGGCGCCATTATACTGGTCGGGGTTGAGGTGACTGAATCGCCTCGCCAGGCTTTTTTGTAACCAACGTTTTAATAACAGCAGCCACCACGACCGTTTTTTGCCCTCTCCCTGAGATTTCAGCAGTGAAAGGAACATTCTGACAACACCTTCCATGGTTTTTAATGTGACGTTGCCCGTGAATCCATCACAAACCAGCACATCGGTTTTTCCGGTCAACAGTTCATTGGCTTCAAGATAGCCGATGTAGTTGAGGGAAGGCAGCGTTTTCAGCACTGCGGCAGCATCGCGAATGCTGCTGAGGCCTTTCATCTCTTCTTCGCCGATATTCAGCAAGGCGACGCGCGGGTTGGTCATGCCAACCACTTCCTCCGCCAGCACCGCGCCCATGACGGCGAACTGCACCAGCATCGTGCTGTCGCAATCGACGTTGGCGCCGAGATCCAGCACCACGGTTTTGCCCTTCTGCTGGTGCGGCAGAACCGTCACCAGCGCCGGCCGCTCAATACCTTCGATCGGTTTGAGCAACAGTTTCGCCAGTCCCATCAGCGCGCCGGTGTTGCCGGCGCTGACGCAGGCTTCCGCCCGCCCTTCTTTCACAAGCTCCAGCGCCACGCGCATTGAGCTTCCGCGACTGCTGCGGATAGCCTGTGCGGGTCGCGCATCACTGGCAATAACTGACTGCGCAGGAATAATCTGCAGACGCGAACGTTGTTCGAAGTCAGCTTTGGCAAGTAATGGCGTGATGGCGTCGGGGTCGCCGACTAAAAGAAGTGTGAGTTGCGAATTAGAGTTCAGTGCCTGCAGTGCTGCAGGCACCGTCACGGATGGGCCAAAATCGCCCCCCATGACATCTAACGCCAGGGTTAGACGTGTCAAGGTATCGTCGCTGCCCGGTTCGGTGATTCCCCAGTTGCCCGGGGAGTCCTCACTAAGCTTCATCACGCTGGCACTCGCGAATGTTCACGCTGCAGACGCAACAATTCGGGCATTGATGCCCCTGGTAATCGGGTTAACCGAATGTCCAGGGACGCACACGCCCGCCATGGCCTGCAACGGGAAATCCTGCGAGTATCGCGTGATTACTTAGCGATAACCTTGCGACCGCGGTAGAAACCGTCGGCAGTGATGTGGTGACGCAGGTGTTTCTCACCAGAAGTTTTGTCTACAGACAGGCTGGTGACTGCGGTCAGCGCGTCATGGGAACGACGCATGCCACGTTTGGAACGGGTTGGTTTATTCTGTTGTACGGCCATGGACCTTACTCCTCAATTACTTACGCTTTAAGCTGGCTAATACGGCAAATGGGTTTGGTTTTTGTGCCTCTTCAGGCAGTTCGCCAAAGACCATGTCCGCGTCGGACACTTCACAGTGTTCAGAATCATGCACCGGAACTACGGGCAGGGAGAGGATAATTTCATCCTCGACCATTGCCTGCAGGTCGATTTCACCGAATTCGTTAACCTCAATCGGCTCATACGCTTCCGGTAGTGCTTCGGCCTGTTCGTCATTTCTGACGGGGCTAAAACAATACGTGGTGTGGACGTGATGAGGGAACGGTTTCCCGCAACGCTGGCATTCGAGGGTTACCGTTACCTTTGCATCGCCAGTAATGACGGCGAGACGCTGGTTATCGATAGCGAACGACATGCTGCATTCCACATCGCTGTCCACGCTGACTACAGAATCGGCTACACGTTCAACCTGATCGCGGGCATAGATGCCTTCGTAATCAAGGCGTTTTTGAGCCGTGCGGACCGGATCAAGAGTCAGGGGTAATTTTACCTTTTGCATAGGGCGCGCATATTAACTTTGTAATGTCATAGAGTCAAAGAAAAAGGCAGCCTCAGGTTGCCTTTTGCCATTTATTCGCACACATTGCGGCGCATAGTTTAAGATGATGCTCTGCGAAGCGCTATATGTGGATGAAAAAATATGTCTGAACTTATCCTCGCGTCAACCTCTCCCTGGCGGCGCATGCTGCTGGAAAAACTGGGGTTACCGTTTGAATGTGCCGCGCCTGACGTTGACGAAACGCCGCTGCCGGAAGAATCCGCGCGTCAGCTTGTCGCCCGACTGGCGCAAGCCAAAGCGCAAAGCCTGGCCTCCCGCTATCCGCACCACCTTATTATAGGCTCCGATCAGGTTTGCGTATTAGACGGTGAAATCACCGGCAAACCGCACACCGAAGAAAATGCCCGCCGGCAGTTGCGAAAGGCCAGCGGGACCATCATCACCTTTTATACCGGTCTGGCGCTATACAACTCCGCCACCGGCCATCTGCAAACCGAATGCGAGCCCTTTGACGTTCACTTTCGCCATCTCAGCGATAAAGAGATTGAAGGCTACGTCCGCAAAGAGAACCCGCTGCAATGCGCCGGGAGTTTCAAGAGCGAGGGGTTAGGGATTACGCTATTTGAACGACTGGAAGGCCGCGACCCGAACACTCTGGTCGGTTTACCCTTAATCGCGCTCTGTCAGATGCTGCGCCGCGAGAATAACAATCCGCTGTTAGGTTAAAGCAAAAAAAACGGCGGAACTGATTCCGCCGTTGCGCTTATTTGCTCTTACGTAGCACCTGTAAACAGTGCTTCAGCTGGTTATCCAGCGGCGCCTCAACGCGCATCACCTCCCCGCTCCCCGGGTGGGTAAACTTCAGCGCCGCCGCGTGCAGGAACAGGCGGTTTAAGCCGGTACCGGACAGCTGCTTGTCGAACTCGCGGTCGCCATAGCGATCGTCAAAAGCGATAGGATGCCCGGCATACTGGGTATGAACGCGGATCTGATGCGTGCGGCCGGTGACCGGGCTGCAGCGCACCAGCGTGGCGAATTCGTAACGCTCTTCCACTTTAAAGCGCGTCTCCGACGGCTTGCCTTCCTGACTCACGCGAACGATACGCTCCCCACTCTGCAGAATATTCTTCAACAGCGGGGCCTGGACCACTTTGGTATGCGACTGCCACTGGCCGCGCACCAGCGCCAGGTAGTCTTTCTGCATGCCTTTATCGCGCAGCTGCTCGTGCAGCGAACGCAGCGCCGAGCGCTTTTTCGCCACCAGCAGCACGCCGGAGGTATCGCGGTCGAGACGATGCACCAGCTCAAGGAAACGTGCCTCCGGGCGCAGGGCGCGCAGCCCTTCAATCACGCCAAAGCTCAGTCCGCTGCCGCCGTGTACCGCAGTACCGGAAGGTTTGTTGAGTACCAGAATATGATCGTCTTCATAGAGGATCACCTCAGAGAGCGCGGCCACTTTCTGCAGATGCGGCGATACCGCCTCTTCTTCACGCTCCGCCACGCGCACCGGCGGGATACGGACTTCATCACCCGCTTCCAGCTTATACTCCGGCTTCACGCGCTTTTTGTTTACCCGCACCTCGCCTTTACGCAGGATGCGATAAATCATGCTCTTCGGTACACCTTTCAATTGGGTACGCAAAAAGTTGTCGATACGTTGCCCCGCTTCATCAGCAGCAATGGCAACCATTTTTACGGTTGGGGTCTCAGTTTTCATGGTGCGCGATTCTAAATAGCCGGACGCATTAGCGCCACTCATTTTTATATGCTTATATTTATCATTATCCTGTTTTCACGGTTTACCTGACCGCCATTTTGTTTGTTATTAGAACAATCTGTATGGGCAGGTGATAAAACTGTGAGTAACCGGGTGATAAAAGGTGAAAGTCAACTTGCTATAACAAGGTTAGCAATGGAATAATGAGACCGTTTTCCGTATTGCATCTTGTTAGAACAAGACATTAGCGGAATGACCAATTTTGTCTGACCGATCGCCCACGCAGCAATGGCGTAAGACGTTGTGATCTTTCAGACAGTTAGCGGGCTGCGGGTTGCAGTCCTTACCGGTACAGGCTCTATGGATTTCAAGTCGCAGGAAGGCGTCAACTCCGGGACTCCCGGGAGCTCATCTGGATCCCTTGATCGAGGTGAGCAGGTTAAGCCACCATGCCTGCAACGCGAAAGACGACGAGTATAAATGGAATATTCTCTGGTGATACATCCCAGGCTGTTCCCCTGAATAATTGCGCTGTGTTTCCGTTTGAAACACAGGCGACCGACACTCTGCGCCTCTTAAGCGCGCGACAACCGTGAGGTTGGCGACGTGAACCAGACACGAGGCCATCGGTTTTCCCCCGGAAAGGCATTACTCTGCCCGCAGCTTAGTCGTCAATGTAAGAATAATGAGTAAGTTACGATGAAAAGAATGTTAATCAACGCAACTCAGCAGGAAGAGTTGCGCGTCGCCCTTGTTGATGGGCAGCGCCTGTACGACCTGGATATCGAAAGCCCCGGGCACGAACAGAAAAAAGCGAACATCTACAAAGGCAAAATCACCCGCATTGAACCTAGCCTTGAAGCCGCGTTTGTCGATTACGGCGCCGAGCGTCATGGTTTCCTCCCCCTCAAAGAAATCGCCCGCGAATACTTCCCCGCTAACTACAATGCGCACGGTCGTCCTAATATCAAAGACGTGCTGCGTGAAGGTCAGGAAGTTATCGTGCAGATTGATAAAGAAGAACGCGGCAACAAAGGCGCTGCGCTCACCACCTTTATCAGCCTGGCAGGCAGCTATCTGGTCCTGATGCCGAACAACCCGCGCGCGGGGGGAATTTCCCGCCGTATCGAGGGCGACGACCGCACTGAACTGAAAGAAGCGCTGGCGAGCCTGGAGCTTCCGGACGGCATGGGTCTTATCGTTCGCACCGCTGGCGTCGGCAAATCTGCCGAAGCCCTGCAGTGGGACCTGAGCTTCCGCCTGAAGCACTGGGAAGCGATTCAGAAAGCCGCGGAAAGCCGTCCGGCGCCGTTCCTGATCCACCAGGAAAGCAACGTGATTGTCCGCGCATTCCGCGATTATCTGCGCCAGGACATCGGCGAAATCCTGATCGATAACCCGAAAGTGCTCGAGCTGGCGCGCCAGCATATCGCCGCACTGGGTCGTCCGGATTTCAGCAGCAAAATCAAACTGTACACCGGTGAAATCCCGCTGTTCAGCCATTATCAGATTGAATCGCAAATTGAGTCCGCCTTCCAGCGTGAAGTGCGCCTGCCTTCCGGCGGGTCTATCGTTATCGACAGCACCGAAGCGCTGACCGCGATCGATATCAACTCCGCCCGCGCCACCCGCGGCGGCGATATCGAAGAGACAGCCTTCAATACCAACCTTGAAGCGGCTGACGAGATTGCCCGCCAGCTGCGTCTGCGCGACCTCGGCGGCTTGATCGTTATCGACTTCATCGATATGACCCCGGTTCGCCACCAGCGTGCGGTGGAAAACCGTCTGCGTGAAGCCGTTCGTCAGGACCGCGCGCGCATTCAGATTAGTCATATTTCGCGCTTCGGCCTGCTGGAGATGTCTCGCCAGCGCCTGAGCCCGTCGCTGGGCGAATCCAGCCATCACGTCTGCCCGCGCTGCTCCGGCACCGGTACCGTGCGTGATAACGAATCGCTGTCGCTCTCTATTCTGCGTCTGATTGAAGAAGAGGCGCTGAAAGAGAACACCAAAGAAGTCCACGCCATCGTTCCGGTACCGATCGCCTCTTATCTGCTGAACGAAAAACGTGCCGCAGTGAGCGCAATCGAATCCCGTCAGGGCGATGTCCGCGTCATTATCGTGCCAAACGACGAGATGCAGACGCCGCACTACTCCGTCCTGCGCGTGCGTAAAGGTGAAGAGACCTCAACGCTGAGCTATCTGCTGCCGAAGCTGCATGAAGAAGAGATGGCGCTGCCTGGTGACGAGGAGCCAGCAGAACGTAAACGTCCGGAGCAGCCTGCGCTGGCCGCCTTTGTGATGCCTGACGCCCCACCGGCACCGATGCTGGAAGAGCCTGTGGCTGCCCCTGCGGTCGCCGCTGCCCCGGTCGCGGCCGCCGCGCCGGCCCAGCCGGGACTACTCTCACGCTTCTTCAGCGCGCTGAAAAATATCTTCTCTGGCACTGAAGAAGCCAAGCCGGTTGAAGTTCCGGTCGAGAAGAAAGCAGAAGAAAAACCGGAGCGTCAGCAGGAGCGCCGTAAACCGCGGAGCAACAACCGCCGCGATCGCAACGACCGCAACGATCGCCGTGATAACCGCGACAATCGTGACAACCGCGATAACCGTGACAATCGCGACACCCGTGCGGACAATGCCGAGGGTCGTGAGCCGCGCGAATCGCGTGAAGAAAACCGTCGCAATCGTCGCGAAAAGCAGCCGCAAAACGTAGAAGCGCGTGATGCTCGCCAGACCGTCGGCGATGACGCGGACAAAGCCAAATCCCGCGACGAGCAGCAGCCGCGCCGCGAACGCTCCCGCCGCCGCAATGACGATAAACGTCAGGCGCAGCAGGAAGCCAAGGTGCAGACGCGTGAAGAGCCGGAAGTACAGGAGACTGAGCAGGAAGAGCGTGTGCAGACTCTGCCGCGTCGTAAACCGCGTCAGCTCCCCCAGAAAGTACGCATTGAGTCAGCCGTTGCCGAGCAGACTGCCGAGATCGCGCCTGAGACCGTTGTGGCTGAAGTCGCCGCCCCGCGCAGCGAGCCGGTGAAAGCCGAACTGCCGGCGGTAGTGGAAAACGTAGTGGAACACGATGAAAACGGCGAATCCCGTGAAGCGAACGGTATGCCGCGCCGCTCTCGTCGTTCCCCGCGTCATCTGCGCGTGAGCGGTCAGCGCCGTCGTCGCTATCGTGACGAACGCTATCCGACCCAGTCGCCTATGCCGCTGACCGTCGCCTGCGCCTCGCCGGAGATGGCTTCCGGTAAAGTCTGGATCCGCTACCCGGTCGTTCGTCCGCAGGACCAGCAGCCGGAAGAGGTTCCGGTTCAGGACACCAGCGCCATTGAAGCCGTCGAAGCTATTGCGACACCGGTTGCCGTGGTTGAAACCGTCACTGCCGCGCCAGTTACCGTCGAGCCGGCGACCATGGAGCCCGTTACCGCTGAGCCGGTGGTCGTCGAACCTGTCGTAGCCGCCGAGCCGGTTATCGTTGATACTCCGGAAATTGTCGAGCCAGCCGCTGTCGAGCCAGCGCCGGTCGAAGCGCCAGCTGTCGAAGCGCCTCAGGCTATTGCGCCAGTGACGATCGACGCCGAGCCGGTCACGGTTGAATCTGAAGTGGTGGAAACGGCGCCTGTCGTTGAAGCGCCAGTGGGAACCATCGTTCCGGCCACGGAAACCGTGGTGGAAGCACCGGTGACCGAAGCCGCCCCAACAGCCCCTGCCGAACCGGTCAAAGCTGAAACGCCGGTAAGCAAACCCGTGGTTGTGGCTGGCGATCGCCATGCTACCGCGCCGATGACCCGGGCGCCTGCTCCGGACTATGTCCCGGAAGCGCCGCGCCACAGCACCTGGGTGCGCCCGCCGTTCGCTTTTGAAGGTAAAGGCGCCGCCGGTGGTCATAGTGCGACGCGTAAAGCCGCCGCAGAACCGACCCGCCCACAGCCCGTCGAATAAGCGTGCTTAATAAAAAAACCGGCCTCTGGCCGGTTTTTTTATGCGCTTTGCGGACGCTGCATCCCGGCCAGATCCGGCATGATCTCCCGCATAAGGTCAAGGAACTTACGCAGGCGTGTCGGATAATAGCGCGCCCAGGGATAAACCAGATGAACCGGTAGCGAGGCGGGACGCCACTGCGGGAACAGCTCAATCAGCCGTCCGGCGGCAATATCCTCCACGACTGTCCAGCTGGACACCATCGCCACCCCCAGCCCCGCCAGCGCGGTATTTCGCGCGACGTACAGGCTGTCAGTGCTCAGGCAGGGGGTGATGGCCGTCGAGACGATTTGCCCACTTTCCAGATGCCGGAGCCGTACCTCATGCTGATAAAAGGTATTAATGGCGATCCACGGCAGGCCGGATAGCGCCTCCAGCGAGGTTAACGGCGGGTACTTCGCCAGGAGTTCAGGGGAAGCCACCACGCAGCGCGGCACTTCCGCCAGCAGCACGGATACCGTGGCCGGATCCACCTCCGCGCCAACGCGGATGGCGCAGTCGATATTATCGCTGAGAAAGTCGACGGTATTATCATTCAGCATCCACTCGACCGACAGTTGCGGATGACGCTGCAGAAATGCGACCAGCGGCGCCAGCAGCTGTTGCTGGCCAAAAGCATGGGGCGCCCGTACCCGCAGCACCCCCACGGGCTGATCGTCGGCAATACGCAGATCATCCTCCAGCGCCAGCCAGGCGTCCACGACCTGACGGGCATGGCGATAACAGCGTTCGCCATCGTCAGTGAGCTTCATCGCATGAGTGGTGCGCAGGATCAACTTCACCCCCAGCAGTCCTTCCAGGGACTGCAGGCGGCGGCTGACGGTTGCCTGGGTGGTATCCATCTGCCCCGCGGCGGCGGAGAGTGAGCCGGCCTCTATAATACGAATATAGGTGCGCATCAGCTCAATGCGGTCTATACGCTCCTGTCTTTTCATTTTTCTTTTGCCTATACGTGCTACGTATAACCGTTTTACCACCAGCCCGGCTACCGCGCCAGCTGCATTCAGGGAAAAATAGCGCCATCGCATCTATGAGGTACTGATCATGACACCGACTTCCCTTTCCACCCGCGACGCAGGCTGGATTATCTTCATTCTCGCACTCGGCGCCGGCTTTAGCGTCGCCTCTATCTATTATGCGCAGCCGCTACTGCCGCTGATGGGCGCCAATCTCCATCTGTCGGTAGAAGGGATGGGGCTGGTTCCTACCCTGACGCAGGCTGGCTACGCGCTCGGCATTCTCTTCCTGCTCCCGCTCGGCGACCGTCACGATCGCCGCCGGCTGATCCTGCTGAAGAGCGCAATGCTGGCGATCCTGCTGTTCCTGTGCAGCCTTACCGGCCAGCTCACCTCACTGCTGGTGGTCAGTCTGCTGATCGGTATGGCGGCCACCATGGCGCAGGATATCGTCCCGGCGGCGGCGATCCTCGCTCCGGCAGGCAAGCAGGGAAAAATGGTGGGCACGGTGATGACCGGGCTGCTGCTGGGGATCCTGCTTTCCAGGACGGTCAGCGGCGTAGTGGGCGCCGTATTCGGCTGGCGGGTGATGTATCAGGCGGCTGCAGTCAGCGTGGCGCTGATTGGCCTGGTGATGTGGCGGGTCCTGCCGCGCTTCGCCATTCACTCGACGCTGAGCTATCCGCAGCTGATGGCCTCAATGGCGCATCTGTGGCTGCGTTATCCGGCGTTACGCCGCGCTGCGCTGGCTCAAGGGGCGCTCTCTGTCGCCTTTAGCGCTTTCTGGTCGACGCTGGCGGTGATGCTCTCAGAACACTATCACATGGGGAGCGCAGTAGCGGGTGGCTTTGGTATCGCCGGTGCCGCCGGGGCGCTGGCGGCACCGCTGGCCGGGGGGCCGGGCGGGGAGGTTTGGGGCCGGGTTGCTGCCCA
>OBUN01000418.1_pt1 | contig 12489 bp, 17 predicted proteins | sample 1475851 | NCBI WGS metagenome assembly OBUN01 (sample SAMEA2579932, study PRJEB22360) | human gut metagenome | reverse complement strand
CCTGCTATCCTCTGGTAGAGAAGTTAGGAATTTCCTTTTTCTTTGCGGACGCCTAAAGATCCTACATATTTGAGATATACTTGACTAAAGTGTGAATCGTTCTCTTTCAACGGATTATTTTTTAGCTTTAGAATCTCTTTTATTTCAGCTATACAATAGTCTCTAATTGTATCATTATTATCATCTTGAGAAAGTGGACAATGATAAATATCGTTTTCTTTATTGTATGGATATAGTTGAATACATGAATTATTATCAGTATATTTTTTTCTGCGACCGTCTTTCTTTAAATACTCATACCGGGATAAATTGAAATCTGTTATTGCTACAATAACGTGTAAGTATCTTGAATCAGGACTAACTTCTACAGTTAGTATGTGTCCTCGCCCATCAAATTGATGGATTTGAAATCCTTCCTCATCAATTATTTCTTTCCAAATCTTTTGATTACTTCTCTTATCCTCAACCTCACAATATTTTCTTGTTTGTATCTTAAAAAGAGTTGAATATTGTTCCCTTGACGTACCATCTATGTATGCCTTTACTTGATGCCTAGATATAACTTTGCCGTTGTTATCAACAATATCAAAATCTTCAGCATTTTCATATCTAATCACATAATTCTCATAATTAGGCACCTTATCATCAATACATTTTTTCAATTGTCTTAACGCTACTAAAAATCCTACTTTCCCTTGATGGATATATCCACTCCAGCTAGGAGTAGCGTTTCTATTCTGTTCAACACTAGAGCTAGCCAATTTTAACCTCCTGTTATTCCCTAAAAATTGATAAAATTTAACTTCTATATTAAAAGTCCATGCTTACTTGTAACTTTTCAACTTCTCTTTCCCCACCTTCAGCATATCTTCCTCTACCTTATTCCATTTTCCGAAAAGACAGTTTTGTAGAACATCGTCAGCTAAATCGTCATCGATTTCAGAATCATAGACACAGGTTCTATCTCTTTGATAGATTTGAATCCGGTTAAAAAGTTTATCATTTTCTAACTCTCGTATATTATCAACCAAGTGTTCCACAACTCCATCATGATGTTCTTTTGGTGTTGCTCTGGCTTGACTAGGATCTATGTCATAAAGTTCTTCATAGCGTATCAAGGTTCTAAGATAGGACAGTTCTGGCTTTGTTGCAATGAGCGTAAGTGATACTTGATAGCCTCGTGATGTTAATAATTGAGCTGTTTTTCGAGGAACTTCTGTTGTTCTCAGTGTTCCCTCAATTAATAAATGATAACTTTGTTTGCTGAGTTCATCAATGAGGTGTTCAACCATCTTCCCCGCAAAATCTTTGGTATAATCAACGCTATCTTTACCATACTCTTCCTGCGAAGCCAGATAATTTGGATGCTGCGAACGGAAGCTGTCTCCGTCAATAATGATGATATTTCCTTGAAATTCCTTTTGCTTGATCCGATGAATAGTCGTCTTTCCAGCTCCACTTTGGCCGCCAAGCAGAACTGCTTGGGGATATGGCGAAACTGTTTTTCCACAAGTTAAGGCACGAATATTACGCTTTAAAGCTTTTTGAAACTCCGCCTCACTAAATTCTGCTAAAGTCATTAGGCCACCACCTGGTGATTGGCAAGGTTTAACATCCGCTCAATGCCATCTAAATAGCCATTGTAACGCTCTATCTCTTCAAAGGTATCGACAAGATAAATCTTGGTATTCACTAGATCTGCTACATCATCACTTATCAAAATCCACGGATTCGATTCATTGTCAAATGCGATCCCTTTCCCATCTTGATAGCGATACAGTTTTGAAAGAATAGTGGAGCCACGTTCTTTTAAAACTTCAATTTTTAAGGTTAGCTGATAATCTTCTACGGGAGTCATCAGCTTATCTTCTCCGACAATATCGACATAGGAGACATTGAATTTCTGACAAATCCGATCAAGGAGTTCTGTTGAAACAGAACTAGTTCCATTTTCATATCGACTTAGGCTATTGCGTGAAATCCCAACAATTTTTGCGAATTCTGGCTGGGTTAGATCATGAGTTCTGCGTAAGGACTTAATATTATCTCCAATCATATACTGTTTCCTCCTTGTATTTACTCTTATTATACCACAAAAAACGGATAATGCACCAAAATTGGTGCGTTATCCGTTCTTCGGTTTCTTTGCCTGCTTAAATTCTTCAATCCGTTTCGCCAGTTGCTCTGAATTAAGTTTGTTCTTGGCATCAGTAATGGTTTCATCTAAAGTTAGTTCCCTTGGTATAGCTTTTGGAGTGGTTTCTTCTGCTCTGGTGGTCTGAGTTTTTGAATCAAAGACAACATCTAGTAATTGGTCTACCTTAAATAATTCGGCTTCAGACATCCCTGACAAGCGATGAATGAGACGTTTAAAGCTATTCTGGTTATGGTTTTTCTTTTTGAATAATCGCATAGTTTTTCTCCTTATAAAAAGCAGTCCAGCTGGACTGCTTTCGCTTATAGGTCATCAATAGCTGCTGAAATAGCCTGTAACTTTTTATTTTGAATCTTCTTTTCATCAATCAACTGATAGAGTTCTTCAATTTGCTTTTGACAGGCTGAAATGTCATCGTTATTTTGAGCAATTGTGTGCGCCAAATGTTGTTTGTAGTCACTAGTGATATTTACTTTCAATGACTGACTTTGCTTCTCTTTTTCTTCAGTCTTCGATTCTACTTTAGCTTCTGAATCCTTTTTTTGCTTTTCAAAAGCAGCCACATAATCTACTTCTTCATTTGGCTTATCATCCTGTTTATGGAAGAGTGCTGCAATTTTAGCTCTTTCTTCATTTGAAGATATTGGTGTCATATCGTCTAGTGGCTGATCAAAATTCCATGATTTACTCATTCTGTATCCTCATTTCTATCATTTGGGTGGAGTGTGTCTTCTTTACCAAAGACCTGTTCTAAAGCTTCATGAAAGGATAAATGACTAGATTGTTGCCGTTTGATAAAGGTACTGTACATAGCTGTTTGAAGTTGGTCACGATAGTTTTCCAATTTTTCCGTCTCTCGTAAGACCTTTTCTTCTTTTTTAGCCACTTTTTCAGTCAGACGTTCAATCACACTCATAAAACATTCCTCCTTGTCACACTCTAGCTTATAACAAGACTCTTGATTTGGTTATCACAATTCTAAAACTGTCTCTCGTTTAGGTAGAGGATGATTCCTAATGACTTGTGCTTGGGTTGATTGGATAACTTCCCCTAAAGAAATTTCCCTTTGTTGTTTCACCAAATCATTCCAGTCTGACTTGGTTTCAAATCCCTGTAATGGTGACAACTCTTGAACTATTGGAAGACCTTTCTCTGACAATTTCTGACAAAATTCTCTCCCTGCTTCATCATTATCAACTGCTAACATTATCATTTCAGGGTGTTTCTTAAAATAGGTTGTCGTATCTTTGATGGCATATAGGTAGTTGGTTAACCGACTAGGTTTGACGGTGTCTAAAAAATCTAGTTTCCCTTGTTCCTCTGCTGCTAAACGCAAGGTCTGATAAGCAATCACAGCAAGTTTTATTCCTTCCATTGAAACCAGACGAACATCTGATAACTGCTTTTGATGAAGCTGGTAATAACTCATCATATCAATAACAGATTCACAAAAGATAAGGCGCTTGGGTGTTCCAATATCAAAACTAATACCGACATGACCATGAGAGCCCTTCATAGTTTTCTTCAGATAACCTCGGACATGTCTCTGATTATTTTTGACAAGACCTTGAAGGCTTGCACCTTCTAGTTGTCCATGATGATTGTAACTCTTAAAGACAAGGACAGATTCCTGGAAGGTCTTTGTCTGGTAACACGCTTGAGCCAAGATTCCTTTTCTGCCGAAGGCATTAATAACCTCATCACTTAATCCACGAATCTGGGTCAAGTAGGTTCGTGCTTGCTGAAAAGGTTCTTCAGTGAGGTAATAACGAAAAGGTTTATAAATTTCTTCTATCGTTTTAGTCTGTTTAAAATCTCCAGTTTCAAGATAAGATACAGCTTCTTTGAAAGAAACACCTGTCACCAGCTGAACAAAGTCAATCACATCCCCTTGTATGTCTCTTGAAAACCATTTGAATGTATTGGTATCGGCAAAAATCCGAAAGGAATCATGTTCTGGGTGTTCATAAACTTGTCCTGATAAACATCTAAAGGAATAACCCAGACTCTCAGCCACATCTAAAATGGACTTTTGTTTTACTGCTTTAATTATTGTCATCTCATCTCCCTATCAAAAAAGCAGAAGAATCTCTCCTGCTAGTTTGTCTCATGTGTGGTATCTCCTTGAATGTTTGGAATACTAGAGTTAGCCCCATCGGTAGCTTCTTTTAAGTTCTCTAGTTTTCCATTACAAATGGTTAGATGATTAACCAGGAGCTTGTCTGAAACCTTGGAGTAGGACAACTTAATCGTCTTAGTTTCTGTCTGAGTAGTTCGTTGTTGCTGCTTACTCAAATCAGATACATAGGTCACTTGATAGGATACTTCTGCAAGTGCTTCATTTTCTTCTGTATCGACGTAGATACTAGCTGATTCAAATCGGTAGTCAAGCATGTAATCTTTATAAACTTGATTGATGGCTTCTTTCTGATTTGCTTCTTCTTCTGAAAATGCCGAATCAGTCATGTAGGGCTTAATACGAGTGTTATTTTCACCTAGCTGAACTTTGGTATAATACCGTGTCAAAAACTCTTTAACAAGCTCATCTGATAAGATCGTTGCTTTTTCTTCCTGCCTTTCCTTTGTCACTAGCTTATTTGCTTCTGCTCGTATTTGGTGCTCAGTTTGCTTTGAAACGGATTGTGAGCCAATCGTATAGCCAATCATGACCATAAAACTTACTGCGACTAAACCTCCTACTCCAATCAGAAATCTAGCCTTTACTTTATTTAACATGGCTTTCTCCTTTATAAGTGATAGCCACATCATATCAAGATTAACTTGGAGATTTTATCACAAGAAAAAGGACTACCAATTGGTAATCCTAAGTATTAAGCTACCCTTTTTCTCCATAATCTAATCATCAGAGTAAGGAAGAATAAAAAGTTCGATGCAATATAAAATCCTGTAAAACTCCAAATACCATTGGTGGCTAAATCTTCTGTATAGAGATTTCGTTCTGTGAAGAAGAGGTAAATCCCAAAAATTTCCATAAAGGCCAAGCTTCCAATGAGGCCGATAAGAACTAACCCTGTTGCAGCCTTTACAATCTGAAATAAAACAATAAAGATTAATCCTAATGCGGTAATAAGAAGAGAGCTTTGTAATATCTGTTCCATCATATCTTGCACCTCTTCCTAAGTCAATTGCTTACGGTAATAATCAGCTTGTTCCTTGTCGAGTTCATCTAATTGACTAACTAAATCAAGGTAGTCTTCTTTTGTAACCTCATCCAAGTCCGGAAAGTCATTCTCACGGGTCGTGATGATGACCTCTAATTGACTGATGATTTCTCGTTTTGAAAAGCTAACATCAAGGGTTTCATCTTCATACTGTTCCTTTAAAGCTTGGTAGTCAGCTCTATCCTCTGGACTTGTGAAACCTTGTACCAACCATTCTTCTAGTTGATAACGCATTTCTTCTATCGTTTGGGCCATGATCTAGTCTCCTTTTGTGATTTCTTGACTTCATTTTACCGCGTTCAAAAATTTTTGTCAGCCTTTTTCTTAAATCTCAAGAGCTATTTGTTGCTGTTTTTGATGTTGTGTGCCTTCATTAAACTTGGCCAGTGCTACATCAATTTCCTCGATTTCAGCTTCTTGTTCTACCAAGGGTGCCAAAACATCATACTTAGCCTTTACAAGCTGATAATCCTCTTCTTTTGGAAAGACTTTCTCAACTTCAACTTTCGCTACTTGTAACTTATCTTTTAGGTTCTTTACCATCTCTTCTGTCTTTTCTTGGTCATCAATAATATGGTCAATGGCATTATTAATCCGTTGAATAGTTCCCACGTCTGATTTCAAATCAAGGGCGACTGTATATTGATTATCTCCTACAATCATCAAAGAAATAGTCTCTGGTAAGGGCTCACTAGGACCTCGAGTTGTCATTTTTAAATCAAATCCTCTAAATGTGGCAAGTGTTCTGACTTCCTTGGTCTCTGAACGGTTATAGGTAATGAGTTTTCGGAGATAGTCCCCTGCTTCAGCACGATTGTCCATTGCTTGATTGTCAAATCGCATGACAAAGTCTAAGTGCTTAGTTGCGAGGGATTGAGCAATATCCTTATCATATTGACTCAATCGTTTTTCCATGATAGGGAGGTACTTCTCGCAATAGGAAACGGTATGGCGGTATTCATCTTTGGAGCGGTTAAAGGCTCGTTTTTGATTTTCTAACACCGTTAGTTCATTTTCCAACTCCATTTTGAGTTTGAGATAGGGATTACCAGTCGCTAAAGCCTTAAAGTCAGAAGCCGTCATGGTTTGTTCGTCTATATCTTCTGCTGCTCGAATAGGTTCTTTAGATGTCATAATTTGTTTAATATAACGCAACTTATTTTCCTGTGTTGCCCACAAATAATTATCAAAAGAACCTTTCGTAATATAATGATAAATCTCTACATTTTGGTGCAGATTACCTTGTCTAATCAAACGTCCATTGCGTTGCTGGATGTCAGTCGGTCATTTTTTGCGGACAGTTCAATACATGCCTGTCTGTTTCGCTCCCTGCTCCTGCGTTTGCTCTCGTTTGATTTCTCCCTCTGTATCTTCTTGGCACAAGCAGGACAATACTTCGATATGCCAGAGCGGGGAACATATTCAACACCGCACACCGTACAATTCTTAGGCTTTAACGCAGTCCACCGCTTTGTCGGTGTGATATGTAATTCACCGACAAAGCCGATGAATTTATAATAAATCTTGATTTCCTGCCGCACCATTCCGTCTGTAAGTTTCTCACGTTCCGAAACAAGTATCTTGTCTATAAGTGCGTTTATGATGGTTGCGTCCAGTTCCTTAATGCCTTGATAGTTGCGGATTAGGGAGAGGAAATCACGGACACCCTGCGTCTTCTCATAGCTGTCGCTGAGCGTTTCCGTTACCTCTTTCAGCCTTGCTTCAATTTCAAGCTGTTCTTTCTGGTATTTTCCCGACATCATCTCAAAATTCCGCTCGGTAATACGCTCCATCACCTTATCTTCATAGAGTGAGGAAAACAGCCTGTCCAGTTCTGCAAGGCGTTTGTTCAGTTTTCTTTGCTCCTTTTCCAGTGCCTTTGCCTTGCTCTGGTCTGTTTCCGTGAGCCGCTTTTCAATCGCCCTCACTGCCTTTTCATCATTGACTGCCATATCCGCAAATCGGTTGATGTCGGTGAGGACAGCGTTGAACAAGTCCCTCGCTTCAATGCTGTGTGCGGTACACATGATATTACCGTATCTGCCATAATTATTGCAGGAATATTGTACGCAGTCGATGATGTCGGGGCGTTTCCTCCTGTTGGCACTCATAGCCCGCATCGCATAGCCGCAGTCCGCACACTTAATAACGCCTGCAAAGATGTTCTCAAAGCCGCCCTTGTTTTCTGGTAATCTGCGGCTTGTAATAAGCTGCTGTACGGTATCAAATTCCTCCTGCGTGACTATCCCCTCATGGGTGTCTGGTATCACTTCCCATTCTTCGGGCAGCTTAGAGGGGCGTTTCTTGCTTTTCATGTTGGCGGCAATCCGCTTGTAGCCTGCAAGGTTTCCCGCATATATCGGGCTTCTTAAAATGCCCCTTACGCTGTTCTCGCTCCAAATATAACGGTTCTCCTCATTCTCCTCAAAATACCTCTCATAGCCTGTTGCCCCCTGCTCCGCCGCATAAGCGGCGGGGCGTAAGATATGCTGTTTGTTGATGTGCTTGCGGATTTTGGCGATTCCGTTGCCCGCTAACGCAAGGTCAAATATTTCCCTTACCACATGGGCAACTTTGTCATCTATCAGCAGATGGTTGTGGTCGGCGGGGTCTTTGACGTAACCGTATGGTGCTGTCGTCCCCATGAATTTCCCCTGCTGAAACCTCGCTCGGTACGCCGATTTTATCTTGACCGACACATCGGCGGAATACATTTCGTTTAGGATGTTGCGGAAAGGCGTGATGTCCATAGCGGATTTATTGAGCGTGTCCACGCCGTCATTGACCGCTATATACCTCACATTATGCTCTGGGAAAAACACTTCCAGATACAGTCCGCAATCAAGATAGTTCCTCCCCAGACGAGATAAATCTTTCGTGATAACGCAGTTTATCAGACCGCTTTCAATGTCCTTAATCATGTTCTGGAAACTTGGTCTTTGGAAATTTGTACCAGAGTAACCGTCGTCCACATACGTTTTTGCTAAGTGCCATCCCTGCTTTTTCACATAATCCGTGAGGATGGATTTCTGTGTCGCAATGCTCGCACTCTCGTTATCCGTGCCATCGTCTTTTGACAAGCGGCAGTACATGCCGACTTCATAAATCTTGTTCTCCATTCTTATTCCTGCCATACTGTAAAACCTCCATATCTGTCCTATCTGTTTTCATGTTCCATTGCGTACATTCTAAGCGGACAGCCCCTCATTGTCGAAGGTGTCGCCCTCGGCAATCTTCTTCCGAATATCCTCGGAAATAATCGGGATAAACGCTTCTGTGACTGTCTGCGTGCCGACATATTCACGGCTGATTATCATCTGAACTGGTGCTTTCGGCACGATACGCTTTCTCTTTTTATCTGCTTTCTTATCCTCGCCCATACTTAAATCTTCCTTTCCAGACAGGGCAGGAGAACGTCTGGAAACGCCCCGCCCTGTCAATCAGATACCATCAATCCCCGCTGTTTACTTCTTTCTGTAATGCTTCAAGGAGTGCTGCTGCTTCATCAGCGTTCAACGTGATACCCTTTCCGCACTTCTCACGGTTCGGGGAAAAGCTGCGGATGTCATATTTCGGCTCTCTTCCGTTCCATGAGATAAGATTGATTTCTTTTGTGTAGCCGCTGTCGCCCTTAGACAATACGGCGATTTCCTTTACAATCTCATACTGGATTTCTTTCATTCTTCATACCTCAATTTTCTGCATTTACCTCCCGAAAAGAGAAGATTAGCGGCTGTCCCTGCCCCGTTTCCTCTGCAATTCACGCTCCAAAAGTTTAATGATGGTTTCCTCCATCTGCTTCGGCGTTGTGTTCTTCGGAAAATACTTTTTCAGCTTGCTTGTGTTGATTTTCAAGGTTTCTTTCTGGTTTCCCTTTTCCTCCGTCATAATTGCAAATATCGTATCCATGTCAAGCCGCCCGCTCTGGCTTAGGCTTTTCATCCGCTGTGCCTGTGAGAGTGAGGGCGTTGCTTCTTCGCTCTCCATCGTGGCAAAGAGGTTTTCCTGCTCGTCTTTCTTCAAAAAGGACAGTTCCACCGCAGGCGTGAGGGCGATTTTCCCCTCGTCCACCATCCGCAAAATCGGCGGTATCAGTTCCGTCAAACGGATAAATCTTTGTACGGTCATCCTGCCTACGCCGAAGCCCTGTGCCACCTTGTCGTCCGTCCGCAACTTCGTCACAACTTGTGACGAGGTTAAGTCTGTGCGGAAACCCTGCCGCTTCATGGCTTCGGATTTCATCTTGTAGGCAAACGCCCGCTCTGATGGCAGGATATTCTCACGCTGTAAATTACTGTCTACAAGGGTGATGATGGCTCGGTCACGGTCTAAGGGCAGGACAAACGCAGGCACGGTATTTATCCCTGCAAGTTCAGACGCACGGACACGCCGCTGCCCTGCAATCACTTCATAGCCGTTCCCGTCCTCTTTCGGGCGTGTGATTATCGGCGTGACAATGCCAAATTCCTTGATGCTTTCCGCTAATTCTGACAGCGTTTCATCCTCTGCCACATGAAACGGATTGTCGGGAAACGGGTACAAGTCTTTGGTCTTTAACACCTTAAAATCCTGTTTCTTCATTCACATATCTACCTTTCTTTCGCTCTGCTTTTATGGTTTTTCTGCAATTCTTCCAACACTTCGGGCGGTATCTTTGAGAGCAGCCGCCCCATCTGCTCGTTGGTTCTCTGCAACTCAAATATCTTCTGGTTCGCTTTCTGCACCTTTAGTTCCTGCTCATACTTTTCATCACGCATACGCCCCGCATAGTCTGATTCCTGCCCGATTTGCTCCTTTAGGCTATTGATATAGGCACTCTGCTTACTGATTTCCTTTGAGAATTTCTCCACGTCTGGGAGCCATGCCGCAATCAGTTCCAGAGCCTTGTCACGCTTCTTCCCTGCATTAAAGGCGTTGATGTCGGACAGTGCAGACACAATTTCCTCATACTGTTTATCAAGCCTGCCGCCCAACTTATAGAGCCATGTGGGGACATGTTTCCGCTTCGTTTCCATTGAGGACTGACCTCTTTCAAGCTGATTCCACCGTGAGGACATCCGCTCATGGTAGGCGGTCTGCCATTCGGACAGGCTCTTTTGATTGCCTAAAATTGTTTTGGCAGACAGCTTATTGTCTGGTGTAATCGGCACAAAACAGAGGTGCATATGCGGCGTTCTCTCGTCCATGTGGACGACTGCGGAGAGGATATTTTTCTCCCCGACACGCTCTGAAATGAAATCCAGAGCCATCGTAAAATACGCTTTCTGTTCTTTGGGCGGCAGGCTGTTCATAAATTCTGGCGAAGCCGTGATAAGCGTTTCCACCATCATCACGCTATCTTTCCTCGTCCTGCACCCTGCTTCGGCTACCATGCGGTTAATCTCTTTCTTGTAGGTGTACCTCGGCGGATTCACAAGATGGTAGTTATCTTTCGAGCGTTCCATATCTATATCTGGATTGCTTTTATAGGCTTCTTTTTTACGCTCGTTGTGGCGTTCGCAAGCCGCAACGCCGCCCGCTTTGCGTTTCTGGAAACGCAGGATTGCATAGGGCATAATTCATCATCTTCCTTTCTTCGGCGGGTAAACTGCCCTTTGGGTGACAGCGGTGACGGCGGTGACAGCAGTTTTGGGATACCCCCTACCGACTGCCTCAACTGTCACCCTTATTCCCTGCATGACGGTCATGTCGATGATGACGGTGTTTTTGGAATACCCCCTCGCAAGAGCCGTCACCGTCATGCTGCCATTCTTTTATCCGAAGCGTGGAGCGTAGGATAAGCAGGGCGTAAGACCTGCCATAAGGGAGTCCAGAGGGAACGTCTGGCACACGACTTTGCAGGGCAAAGTGTAGTGTGTTACACCCTGTAAACGCAGTCGGAAAAATCGGAAGGATTTTTCTGACCGCAGGGGTGGTTTTACACGCCGAAAAGGGCGGGTAAATCCTACGCCTGCACTTTGCGTTTACGGGGTGTTCTCCCGCAGGGATGACAGCGGCAGGGTATCCTAAAATCACTGTCACCGCCGTCACCGCTGTCACCCGCAGGGCAGAGTCGCCAGCTTTACACGGCTTTAAGCGTCAATGACAGTAACAGGGGGTATCCCAATATCGCTGTCACCACCGTCACCGCTGTCACCCGCCCGCTTTGCAAGCGAAATCTGCCTGCCGTGTTTTTTGCGGCTGTACTGATAAACGATATGGTTCTCATTTAAAAATGTGGTGCGGTATTCATTGAGCCATTTCGTAATCACCGTGGGTATGGTTTCCGTTTCCCTCATAGCGGCTAACAGCTCCGTTGCCGTGCCTGCCCATTCTTCCTTATCCCTCATAAAATCCACCAACCGAAAAAGGACGTCTGGTATCGTTTCTTTCGCAAGCTGCTCCTGCGTTTTTCTCTCCACAAGTTCCCAACTGCAATCACGGAAACGCAGCGTGTATTCCTGATAGGGCGTGTCCCTGCCCGTCACATACAGCTTGGCGGTGTCGGATGCCCGTTTCTCCTTTTCCAGAACAAAGGTAGCGTCCGCACTCCCCGTTAAGCCTGTCGTCCCAGACACCTTGTTGAACACATCGCTGTCATTCTGCTTTCGGATGTGGTGTACGACAATGACCGCCAATGAATGCCTGTCGGCAAAGTCTTTGATTAGTGAGATGTCCCCATAGTCGCTTGCGTAGGCATTGTCTTTTGAAGCTGTACGGACTTTCTGCAAAGTGTCAATGACAATAAGCCTGCTGTTTGGGTAATCTTTCAGATAATCTTCAAGCTGCACGATAAGACCGTCTGACAGCTTGCAGCTTGCCACGGCAAAGTGAAGCCGCCTGCTCGCTTCGTTCGTCAATCGGAACAGCCTGTCCTGTATACGGCAGAACGTGTCCTCAAGGCAGAGGTAAAGCACGTCGCCCTCCATTGTCGGCATATCCCACAAGGGAAGTCCCTGCGACACGCATAAACATAGCTTCAGCATGAGCCAGCTCTTTCCTATCTTCTGTGAGCCGCAGAACAGCGACAAGCCTGTGGGGATAAGGCTGTCCACCACAAAGGACGGCTTCTCAAGCGGTTCATAAAGGAGCGTTTCGGCGTTGACTGTCTGTAACTTCTGCATGGCTTTCCTCCTTTCGGGCGGTGTTTTTGTTTTCGTTGCTGCTCTACTA
>OBUN01000409.1_pt1 | contig 12674 bp, 10 predicted proteins | sample 1475851 | NCBI WGS metagenome assembly OBUN01 (sample SAMEA2579932, study PRJEB22360) | human gut metagenome | reverse complement strand
AAAGCGTATGCCGCCCCGGGGCCCCTGCCGCCGCGGCTGCCGCACCAGCTGCTGCAGCTGAAGCGCCGGCAAAAGCGGAAATCAGTGGTCACATCGTACGTTCCCCGATGGTTGGTACTTTCTATCGTACGCCAAGCCCGGACGCGAAAGCGTTTGTGGAAGTTGGCCAGAAAGTTAACGTGGGCGACACCCTGTGCATCGTCGAAGCGATGAAAATGATGAACCAGATCGAAGCCGACAAAGCCGGCGTGGTGAAAGCCATTCTGATCGAAAGCGGCCAACCGGTAGAATTCGACGAGCCGCTGGTAGTTATCGAGTAACGAGGCGAACATGCTGGATAAAATTGTCATCGCTAACCGTGGCGAGATCGCATTGCGCATCCTGCGTGCCTGTAAAGAACTGGGCATCAAGACCGTCGCTGTGCACTCCACCGCGGATCGCGATCTAAAACACGTATTGTTAGCGGATGAGACGGTCTGTATTGGCCCGGCTCCGTCCGTAAAAAGCTATCTCAACATCCCGGCTATCATCAGTGCGGCGGAAATCACCGGCGCGATAGCGATTCACCCGGGTTATGGTTTCCTCTCCGAGAACGCCAACTTTGCCGAGCAGGTTGAGCGCTCCGGCTTTATCTTCATCGGTCCGAAAGCCGACACTATCCGCCTGATGGGCGACAAAGTGTCCGCAATCACCGCGATGAAGAAAGCCGGCGTCCCGACCGTTCCAGGTTCTGACGGCCCGCTGACCGACGATATGGACGCTAACCGCGCCCATGCCAAACGCATTGGCTATCCGGTGATCATCAAGGCCTCCGGCGGCGGCGGCGGTCGCGGTATGCGCGTTGTGCGTAGCGACGCCGAACTGGCGCAGTCTATCTCCATGACCAAAGCGGAAGCGAAAGCGGCTTTCAATAACGACATGGTCTACATGGAGAAATACCTGGAAAATCCTCGCCACATCGAGATCCAGGTACTGGCGGACGGTCAGGGTAACGCTATCTATCTGGCAGAGCGTGACTGCTCCATGCAGCGTCGCCACCAGAAAGTGGTCGAGGAAGCGCCGGCGCCGGGCATCACCCCGGAACTGCGTCGCTACATCGGCGAACGTTGCGCGAAAGCCTGTGTGGATATCGGCTACCGCGGAGCGGGCACCTTCGAGTTCCTGTTCGAAAACGGCGAGTTCTACTTCATTGAAATGAACACCCGTATTCAGGTAGAACACCCGGTTACCGAAATGATCACCGGCGTTGACCTGATCAAAGAGCAGCTGCGTATTGCAGCTGGCCAGCCGCTGTCCATCAAGCAGGATGAAGTGGTCGTCAGAGGCCATGCGGTGGAATGCCGTATCAACGCCGAAGACCCGAACACCTTCCTGCCGAGCCCGGGTAAAATTACCCGCTTCCACGCGCCGGGCGGTTTTGGCGTGCGCTGGGAGTCTCATATCTACGCCGGTTACACCGTACCGCCGTACTATGACTCCATGATCGGTAAACTGATCTGCTACGGCGAAAGCCGTGACGTGGCGATTGCCCGCATGAAGAATGCGCTGCAGGAGCTGATCATCGATGGCATCAAAACCAACGTCGATCTGCAGATGCGCATTATGAGCGACGAGAACTTCCAGCATGGTGGCACTAACATCCACTATCTGGAGAAAAAGCTCGGACTGCAGGAAAAATAATCCTGTATTTGCTGCAAAAGGCCGGTTAATCCGGCCTTTTTTCTTTTTCTCTCCCCTCGACTTTTCCATGCGGTACAATCCCCGCTTTCTTCATCCTCAAGGGACAAAAAATGGACAAACGCTTTGTTCAGGCCCATAAAGAAGCGCGCTGGGCGCTGTGGCTGACCCTTCTCTATCTTGCCGCCTGGCTGGCGGCGGCCTATCTGCCGGGCGTCAGTATCGGTTTTACCGGCCTGCCCCACTGGTTTGAAATGGCCTGCCTGCTGGTGCCGCTGCTGTTTATACTGCTGTGCTGGGCGATGGTGCGCTTTATCTTCCGTGATATCTCTCTGGAGGATAACGATGCAGCTTGAGATTATCGTGGTGCTGATCGCTTATCTGTTTGTGGTCTTCGGACTGTCGATTTACGCGATGCGTAAACGCAGCACCGGGAACTTCCTTAGCGAGTATTTCCTCGGCAGTCGATCGATGGGGGGGTTTGTATTAGCCATGACCCTCACCGCCACCTATATTAGCGCCAGCTCGTTTATCGGCGGCCCCGGCGCCGCCTATAAATATGGGCTGGGTTGGGTACTGCTGGCGATGATCCAGGTACCGACGATCTGGCTCTCTCTCGGGATCCTCGGCAAGAAGTTCGCGATCCTGGCGCGACGCTACAATGCTATTACCCTTAACGATATGCTGCAGGCGCGCTACCAAAGCCGCGCGGTGGTATGGATTGCCAGCGTCAGCCTGCTGGTGGCCTTTGTCGGGGCCATCGCGGTGCAGTTTATTGGCGGCGCGCGCCTGCTGGAAACCGCTGCCGGGATCAAGTACGAAACCGGTCTGCTGATCTTTGGGATCACCATCGCGCTGTATACCGCTTTCGGCGGCTTCCGCGCCAGCGTACTCAACGATACGATGCAGGGAATGGTGATGTTGATCGGGACGATCGTCCTGCTGGTTGGTGTCGTCCATGCTGCCGGCGGCCTGCATCAGGCGGTGGACACACTGCAGCGGATCGACCCACAGCTGGTGTCGCCGCACGGTGCGGATGATATCCTGTCCCCCACCTTTATGACCTCGTTCTGGGTGCTGGTTTGCTTCGGCGTTATCGGCCTGCCGCATACCGCCGTACGCTGTATCTCCTATAAAGACAGCAAAGCCGTGCACCGCGGGATTGTCATTGGCACGATCGTCGTGGCGATTCTGATGTTCGGCATGCATCTCGCCGGCGCTCTTGGCCGCGCCGTCCTGCCGGGCCTCACCGTGCCCGATCTGGTGATCCCCACGTTGATGGTCCAGGTGCTGCCGCCGTGGGCTGCAGGACTGTTTTTAGCCGCGCCGATGGCCGCGATTATGTCGAACGTGAACGCCCATTTACTGCAGGCATCGGCTACGATCATTAAAGATCTGTGGCTCAGCGCGCAGCCAACAAAAAAACGCAATGAGCAGAAGCTCAAGCGGATCTCAACGATCGCCACCTTAGTGCTGGGTATATTAATGATGCTGGCCGCCTGGCGGCCGCCGGAAATGATTATCTGGCTCAATCTGCTGGCCTTCGGCGGCCTGGAAGCGGTGTTTTTATGGCCGTTGGTGCTGGGCCTTTACTGGGAGCGAGCAAACGCTGCCGGGGCGCTCAGCGCGATGTTGGTGGGCGGCGTGCTGTATGCCGTGCTCGCGACGTTTCATATTCAGTTCCTGGGCTTCCATCCTATCGTGCCCTCGCTACTGCTAAGTTTGTTGGCTTTTGTCGTCGGGAACCGTTTCGGCCAACCCGTCCCGCCAGCCCCTGTGATGACTACTGATAAATAAAGAGTTTTGCTATGCCATGGATCCAACTGAAACTAAATACTACCGGCGCGAACGCAGAAGATCTTAGCGATGCGCTGATGGAGGCCGGATCGGTCTCCATCACCTTCCAGGATACGCACGATACGCCGGTATTTGAGCCGTTGCCCGGGGAAACCCGGCTGTGGGGCGATACCGACGTGATCGGCCTGTTCGATGCCGAAACCGATATGAAAGCGGTCGTTGCCCAACTGGAGCAGCATCCGCTGCTCGGCGCCGGCTTTGCGCATAAAATTGAACAGCTGGAAGATAAAGACTGGGAGCGCGAGTGGATGGATAACTTCCACCCGATGCGTTTCGGTGAGCGCCTGTGGATTTGTCCGAGCTGGCGCGATGTCCCCGATGAGAACGCGGTCAACGTGATGCTTGATCCGGGACTGGCTTTTGGTACCGGCACTCATCCCACTACCGCCATGTGTCTGCAGTGGCTCGACGGCCTCGACCTGCAGGGCAAAACCGTTATCGATTTTGGCTGCGGTTCCGGCATCCTGGCGATCGCCGCCCTGAAACTGGGTGCCGCTAAAGCGATCGGGATTGATATCGACCCACAGGCCATCCAGGCCAGCCGTGATAACGCCCAGCGTAACGGCGTCTCCGAGCGTCTTGAACTGTATCTGCCGCAGGATCAGCCAGAAGCCATGAAAGCCGATGTCGTGGTCGCAAACATCCTCGCGGGCCCGTTACGTGAGCTGGCCCCATTAATCAGCGTCCTGCCGGTTACAGGCGGCCTGCTGGGCCTTTCCGGCATTCTGGCAAGCCAGGCGGAAAGCGTCTGCGAAGCCTACGCCCCGCTCTTCACCCTCGACCCGGTGGTGGAGAAAGAGGAGTGGTGCCGGATCACCGGCCGGAAAAACTAAGCACAATGCGGCCTGCGGGCCGCATTTTTGTTTCCAGTAGCCACCAAATAATGCCTGGAAATGAGAGGCAGATCGCACTACAGAGTACTTTTTTGGCTACAAAAACAGCGTTTTATGCCGTCAGGCAGCGAGTTTATCTAAGAAAAATCGAGAAGTTTTACGATTTTATAAATGGACACAAATTACCCATCATCAATTAAAGTAATGATTAATATAAGTATTTATTCATCGCTTTTACGCTAGTCCCGGATTCATTGATCTGCAACAGAGGATTGCTCAAAGTTTGGCCTTTCATCTCGTGCAAAAAATGCGTAATATACGCCGCCTTGCAGTCACAGTATGGTCATTTCTTAACTCATGCGCATCGGACAATATCAGCTCAGAAATCGCCTGATCGCAGCGCCCATGGCTGGCATTACAGACAGACCTTTTCGGACGTTGTGCTACGAGATGGGAGCCGGATTGACAGTATCCGAGATGATGTCTTCTAACCCTCAGGTTTGGGAAAGCGACAAATCTCGTTTACGGATGGTGCACATTGATGAACCCGGTATTCGCACCGTGCAAATTGCTGGTAGCGATCCGAAAGAAATGGCAGATGCAGCACGTATTAACGTGGAAAGCGGTGCCCAGATTATTGATATCAATATGGGTTGCCCGGCTAAAAAAGTGAATCGCAAGCTCGCAGGTTCAGCCCTCTTGCAGTACCCGGATGTCGTTAAATCGATCCTTACCGAGGTCGTCAATGCAGTGGACGTTCCTGTTACCCTGAAAATTCGCACTGGCTGGGCACCGGAACACCGTAACTGCGAAGAGATTGCCCAACTGGCTGAAGACTGTGGCATTCAGGCTCTGACCATTCATGGCCGTACACGCGCCTGTTTGTTCAATGGAGAAGCTGAGTACGACAGTATTCGGGCAGTTAAGCAGAAAGTTTCCATTCCGGTTATCGCGAATGGCGACATTACTGACCCGCTTAAAGCCAGAGCTGTGCTCGACTATACAGGGGCGGATGCCCTGATGATAGGCCGCGCAGCTCAGGGAAGACCCTGGATCTTTCGGGAAATCCAGCATTATCTGGACACTGGGGAGTTGCTGCCCCCGCTGCCTTTGGCAGAGGTTAAGCGCTTGCTTTGCGCGCACGTTCGGGAACTGCATGACTTTTATGGTCCGGCAAAAGGGTACCGAATTGCACGTAAACACGTTTCCTGGTATCTCCAGGAACACGCTCCAAATGACCAGTTTCGGCGCACATTCAACGCCATTGAGGATGCCAGCGAACAGCTGGAGGCGTTGGAGGCATACTTCGAAAATTTTGCGTAAACAGAAATAAAGAGCTGACAGAACTATGTTCGAACAACGCGTAAATTCTGACGTACTGACCGTTTCTACCGTTAACTCTCAGGATCAGGTAACCCAAAAACCCCTGCGTGACTCGGTTAAACAGGCACTGAAGAACTATTTTGCTCAACTGAACGGTCAGGATGTGAATGACCTGTATGAGCTGGTACTGGCTGAAGTTGAACAGCCCCTGTTGGACATGGTGATGCAATACACCCGTGGTAACCAGACCCGCGCAGCCCTGATGATGGGCATCAACCGCGGTACACTGCGTAAAAAACTGAAAAAATACGGCATGAACTGATACTAGTCAGTTGCTTGCTTGATATAAAAGGCGCTCTTCGGCATGGGGAAGCGCCTTTTTTATTATCTGCGCCGACAGAACACATTACTGATTCACTACCCGCAGTACAGGCTCCTGCGATAAACGAGCAGCACAGACCACCGCCATAATATTATCCACCAGCGCAGGTGCCTGCTGATACAGATCGAAGCGTTGCGGTTCAAGCAGCCAGTTTTTAATCAAGCCGGAAAAGGCGCTATGTAAAACAATTAATATCACGTCGATATTTGTTTCGGCTGGCAATATATTGTTACGCACACAGCGCTGCAGAATGCCGCCAATAACGGAATAGTTAAATCCAATGCGTTGGCGAATTTCGCTCTCCGATAACATATCGCTGGCAAACTCACAGCGTTGATAAAGGATTTGCATCAGGGCACGCTGGCGAGGATTCTCAGCAATATAGCGCAGGCCGGCAATAAATCGCTGGCGCAAATCTTTTAAGGGCTCCTGCTCATTCCTTGTCGCCAGGTTTTGCTGAATCAAATCCCTGAGCGGCGGCTGCTGCTGCCACATCTCATTAAACAACTCGGTCTTACTGGCAAAATGCCAGTATACGGCACCGCGAGTCACCCCCGCCGCATCAGCGATATCCGTCAGGGTCGTATTGATCACCCCCCGCAGGGCGAACTGCTGGATCGCGGACTCAATCAGGAGCTGCCGCGTGCGCAGCGCCTCCTCTTTGGTTTTTCTCGCCATATAAGATCTCAGTTCCCGATTAACAGGCAATATAGATTTTTCTGAAGATCCCTTAATCTAACATTCGGTGCACAATATTATTTAGCAAAAATGCAGACAAGCTAATTCTGATGTAGAAAACCAACGAATCACCTTAACGAATATTAATAGCCAACTCATTCATTAAAACAATGTCTGTTTATTATGTTTTACAATTAAGATAAATAGTAAAAACAGATCGGCCATTTTTTTGTTTTTGCGTGCCTTGCTGATTGCTTAAAAATAAGTATCTCTTACATCCAATGGCGTTTATTTGTAGGATGGCAAACTGCTTTTTGATTCCCTCTTTCTTTCACAGATTCGCCGCCGAATTTGGCACGTAATCTATAAGGAACCGCAATGACAACTCACGCCAGAGTGACACTTTTATCCGGTTTAATTATCTCTGCCTTGTTGCTTACCGGCTGCGATAATTCGGGCAACCCGCAACCCCATGCACAGGCGCCGCAGGTGACGGTCCATGTCGTGAACAGTGCGCCGTTGTCGGTCACCACCGAACTGCCAGGCCGCACCTCTGCTTTTCGCGTGGCGGAAGTCCGCCCCCAGGTGAGCGGTATCATCCTGAAGCGTAACTTTGTTGAAGGAAGTGATGTCGAAGCAGGTCAGTCGCTCTATCAGATCGATCCGGCAACCTATCAGGCCGCCTGGAACAGCGCGAAAGGCGATGAGGCCAAGGCCGAAGCCGCAGCCGCCATCGCCCATTTGACGGTGAAACGCTACGTTCCACTGCTGGGTACCAAATATATCAGCCAGCAGGAATACGATCAGGCGGTGGCCACTGCACGCCAGGCCGACGCCGACGTCATCGCCACCAAAGCCGCCGTAGACACCGCCCGTATCAACCTGGCCTACACCAAAGTGACCTCCCCCATAAGCGGGCGCATCGGCAAATCGAGCGTCACCGAGGGCGCGCTGGTCACCAACGGTCAGTCGGATGCCCTGGCCACCGTCCAGCAGCTCGACCCCATCTATGTCGACGTGACGGAGTCCAGCAATGACTTTATGCGCCTTAAGCAGGAAAGCCTGCAGCGCGGCGGTGATACAAAAAGCGTTGAGCTGGTGATGGAGAACGGCCAGGCCTATCCGCTTAAAGGGTCGCTGCAGTTCTCTGACGTCACTGTCGATGAAAGCACGGGCTCTATCACGCTACGCGCTATCTTCCCTAACCCGCAGCATGCCCTGCTGCCGGGGATGTTCGTCCGCGCTCGCATAGACGAAGGTGTCGATCCGCAGGCCATCCTGGTGCCGCAGCAGGGAGTGACCCGCACGCCGCGGGGCGATGCCTCCGTGATGTTGGTGAATGACAAAAACCAGGTTGAAACCCGAGAAGTGGTCGCGACTCAGGCCGTTGGCGATAAATGGCTCATCACCAGCGGGCTGAAGCCGGGCGATAAAGTGATTGTCAGCGGCTTACAGAAAGTCCGTCCAGGCGTCACCGTCAAAGCGGAAGCGGAGCGTGCGGCACCGGCCGCACAATAAGGATACTCAGCCATGTCTAAGTTTTTTATCCATCGACCGGTCTTCGCCTGGGTGCTGGCCATCATTATGATGATTGCCGGCGGCCTGGCCATCCTGCAGCTACCGATAGCGCAGTATCCGACGATTGCGCCCCCTGCGGTGGCGATCTCCGCCACCTACCCGGGTGCGGATGCCCAAACCGTGCAGGATACGGTCACTCAGGTTATCGAACAGAATATGAACGGTATCGACAACCTGATGTATATGTCGTCGACCAGCGACTCCGCTGGCTCGGTAACCATTACGCTCACCTTTAAGTCCGGCACCGATCCGGATATCGCCCAGGTGCAGGTGCAAAACAAACTGCAGTTGGCTACGCCGCTGCTGCCTCAGGAAGTACAACAGCAAGGGATTAGCGTCGAAAAATCCAGCAGCAGCTTCCTGCTGGTTGCTGGCTTTATCTCTGATAATCCGGCCACCACCCAGGACGATATCTCTGACTATGTCGCCTCCAACGTGAAAGACCCTATCAGCCGCCTCAACGGCGTGGGCGATGTGCAGCTGTTCGGCGCGCAATACGCCATGCGCGTCTGGCTGGACGGCAATCTGCTGAACAAATACAACCTGACGCCGGTCGACGTCATCAATGCGCTGCAGGTCCAGAACGATCAGATCGCCGCCGGCCAGCTCGGCGGTACGCCAGCGCTGAAAGGCCAGCAGCTGAACGCGTCGATCATCGCTCAGACCCGGCTTAAAGATCCGCAGGAGTTTGGCAAGGTTACACTCCGGGTCAATGCCGATGGTTCGGTCGTCCATCTGAAAGACGTCGCCCGCATTGAGCTGGGGGGAGAAAACTATAACGTCGTCGCGAGAATTAACGGTAAACCCGCCTCTGGTCTGGGTATTAAGCTTGCGACCGGCGCCAACGCGCTGGATACTGCCACCGCGATTAAAGCGAAGCTGGCCGAGCTACAGCCCTACTTCCCTCAGGGGATGAAGGTTGTCTATCCGTACGATACGACCCCTTTCGTCAAAATCTCCATCCACGAAGTGGTTAAAACGCTCTTTGAGGCAATTATCCTCGTCTTTCTTGTCATGTATCTGTTTCTGCAGAACATGCGCGCAACGCTCATTCCGACGATTGCCGTTCCTGTCGTGCTGTTGGGTACCTTTGCGGTACTGTCGATGTTTGGCTACTCCATCAACACCCTGACGATGTTTGGCATGGTGCTGGCGATAGGCCTGTTGGTCGATGACGCCATCGTGGTGGTGGAAAACGTCGAACGTGTAATGGTTGAGGAGAAGCTCTCGCCAAAAGAAGCGACGGAAAAGTCGATGTCGCAGATCCAGGGGGCGCTGGTGGGTATCGCCATGGTGCTCTCTGCGGTATTCGTCCCGATGGCCTTTTTCGGCGGCTCGACTGGCGCGATTTATCGTCAGTTTTCGATCACTATCGTCTCCGCCATGGCGCTCTCCGTGCTGGTTGCGCTGGTACTGACGCCGGCGCTCTGCGCCACGTTGTTGAAGCCAGCCTCAGCCGAACACCATGAGAAAAAAGGATTTTTCGGCTGGTTTAACGCCCGCTTTGACCAGAGCGTCAATCACTATACCAACAGCGTTAGCGGCATTCTGCGTGGAACAGGCCGTTATCTGGTGATCTACCTGGTGATAGTCGTGGGGATGGCCGTGTTGTTCATGCGTTTGCCCACGTCCTTTCTGCCCGACGAGGATCAAGGCGTCTTCCTGACCATGATCCAGCTGCCTTCCGGCGCGACCCAGGAGCGCACGCAGAAGGTGCTGGATACTGTAACCGACTACTATCTGCATAACGAGAAGGCCAATGTTGAAAGCGTCTTTACCGTTAACGGCTTCAGCTTCAGCGGCCAGGGGCAAAACTCCGGCATGGCGTTTGTCAGCCTGAAACCCTGGGAAGCGCGTAGCGGTGATGAAAACAACGTGGAGTCGATTATTAAACGGGCCACCGTGGCCTTCAGCCAGATAAAAGACGCCATGGTTTTCCCGTTCAACATGCCGGCCATTATTGAGCTGGGTACCGCCACCGGCTTCGACTTTGAGCTGATCGACCAGGGTGGACTTGGCCATACCGCCCTGACCCAGGCGCGAAACCAACTGCTCGGTATGGTGAAACAGCATCCGGATCAGCTGGTCCGGGTACGGCCCAATGGGCTGGAAGATACGCCGCAGTTCAAACTGGATGTCGATCAGGAAAAAGCGCAGGCGCTGGGCGTATCCCTCTCCGATATCAATGAAACGATATCCGCGGCGCTGGGGGGGTACTATGTCAATGACTTTATCGACCGCGGCCGCGTGAAAAAAGTGTACGTCCAGGCTGATGCCCATTTCCGTATGCTGCCGAGCGACATTAACAACATGTACGTTCGTAGCGCCAACGGCGAAATGGTTCCGTTCTCCGCCTTTGTCACTTCACGCTGGATATATGGCTCGCCACGCCTGGAGCGTTACAACGGTTTGCCATCCATGGAGATCCTCGGTGAAGCCTCGCCAGGCAAAAGTACCGGGGAAGCTATGGCGCTGATGGAACAACTGGCCAGTAAACTGCCGAGCGGCATCGGTTACGACTGGACCGGGATGTCTTACCAGGAACGGCTCTCCGGCAACCAGGCGCCTGCACTCTATGCCATCTCATTGATTGTCGTCTTCCTGTGCCTGGCGGCGCTGTATGAGAGCTGGTCGATTCCGTTCTCAGTGATGCTGGTTGTGCCATTAGGGGTTATCGGCGCATTATTAGCAGCTTCGCTTAGAGGGTTGAATAATGACGTTTATTTCCAGGTTGGCCTGTTAACGACTATTGGTTTATCTGCGAAGAACGCTATTCTTATTGTCGAGTTCGCTAAAGATCTTATGGATAAAGAAGGGAAAGGCATTATTGAGGCGACCCTGGAAGCATCTCGTATGCGTCTACGCCCTATATTAATGACTTCACTAGCCTTTATTCTAGGGGTCATGCCGCTGGTGATTAGCCATGGTGCCGGTAGCGGGGCTCAGAATGCAGTGGGCACCGGCGTGATGGGCGGGATGCTTACCGCGACACTGCTGGCGATCTTCTTTGTTCCGGTGTTCTTCGTGGTCGTTAGGCGACGCTTTACCCGGCACGCTGAATAATCGACTATAATTATCAAGGCGTCACGCGGCGCCTTTTTTTATATCTATCAGAACAACAAGTTAGTAGACATATTAATTTTTTATCCCCGACTAACGCATTGGAAAATCCCTTCCTGCATATTCTCTTCATTATTTCTCATTTCTCTTCACGATATTTACACTGCTCATAATTTGAGATTATTTCCCCTTCCAGGCCTGTGTCATTGCGGTGGTAAAATAAGCTATTCCGTTATGTGTCAACAACGTTGACAGCAAACGGTTATTTAGAGGTAATACCATGAATAAATTAATATTAGTGACATTGTTAGCAACGTTGCTTGCTGGCTGTGCCCATGATTCCCCGTGCGTGCCTGTCTATGACTCGCAGGGCCGACTGGTGCATACCAATACCTGTGTAAAAGGCACAACACAGGATAACTGGGAAACGGCTGGCGCGATCGCTGGTGGGGCAGCAGCGGTTGCCGGTCTCACGTTAGGTATCGTGGCGCTGACTCGTTAGCAACTCCGCTCCACAAATGCTCAGCCTGGAGGCGTTCCTTTCGGCTCAGTCGCCAGAAAGACAAAAGGCCCAGTCACACGACTGGGCCTTTCATTTACGTTGATATGACCGCTGCTTTCCCCGGAGGCGGTGCTGCGCACCTTTTCCGGGCTACGGGGTCTGTAGCCCCGGTAAGCGCAGCGCCACCGGGGGAGCTGGCGGCGCGTCTGGCCGCAAAAGACAAAAAAGCCCGGTCTTCCGCTGAGCCTTTCGTTTTATTTGATGCCTGGGAATGATGGCGGGCGTCCTGCCCGCTACCCTCCGGCCGTTGCTGCGCAACGTTCAAATCCGCTCCCGGCGGATTTGTCCTGCTCCGGAGAGCGCTCATCGGCAAACAACAGATATAACAAAAACAAAAGGCCCAGTCTTTCGACTGGGCCTTTTGCTTTATTTGATGCCTGGCGATTCCCTACTCTCACATGGGGAGACCCCACACTACCATCGGCGCTACGACGTTTCACTTCTGAGTTCGGCATGGGGTCAGGTGGGACCGCCGCGCTATTGTCGCCAGGCAAATTCTTTACAACGTGCCGAACTTTAACCTAAAAAGTGGTGCTGATACCCAGAGTCGAACTGGGGACCTCACCCTTACCAAGGGTGCGCTCTACCAACTGAGCCATATCAGCACGCTAAATTTGATGCCTGGCAGTTCCCTACTCTCACATGGGGAGACCCCACACTACCATCGGCGCTACGGCGTTTCACTTCTGAGTTCGGCATGGGGTCAGGTGGGACCACCGCGCTA
>OBUN01000403.1_pt1 | contig 12851 bp, 9 predicted proteins | sample 1475851 | NCBI WGS metagenome assembly OBUN01 (sample SAMEA2579932, study PRJEB22360) | human gut metagenome | reverse complement strand
GTAGAGGTATTTGGTTATCGATATTGCATTTTGCTTCTTCAATTGTATCTTTATATATTGCGTCACAACATTATCAATCGATTGCGCAACGTTTAGTTGTATTTGTGCCATTTCCGAAAACGGTGGCGTTTGATATGGTCTATACTATACCTTATGATCATTTGCAATACAGATTTGAAAAAGTGATAGCATTTATTATAATATTTGGTATGTGTAAGCTTATTTTGTATCTAGTTGTTGTTACATTTGATAATATAATAACGTATAAAAAGATACATTTAGTAAGTCGGATATCGAGTGTCGTTTTGAGTATCATAGCGGTTTTTATATATTTACAAATTGGACTTTATTTATTATCGCTATATCCACATTCATTTATACAGTACCAATTATCTCAATCGCTATTAAGTCGAGTTGTGATTGAACAAATTCCTTATTTATCACAATTTATTTTAAATTTATAAAGTAATGACATGAGGTCAGGACAAGTTCGAACGTTAATGTTATGTCCTGGTCTTCTTTTTATGGAGTGATATTGATGACAAAAAAAGATGTAATTCAATTATTAGAAAAAATAGCTATATATATGGAGCTAAAAGGAGAAAATACATTTAAAATTTCAGCGTATAGAAAAGCCGCACAAAGTTTAGAGGTTGATGAGCGTACATTAGAAGAGATTGATGATGTAACAGAACTTAAAGGCATTGGAAAAGGCGTAGGAGAAGTTATTAATGAATTTAAAACAAAAGGTCAATCATCGACTCTTCAAGCACTTCAAGATGAAGTACCTGAAGGGTTAGTGCCACTGTTGAAAATACAGGGATTAGGCAGTAAAAAAATAGCAAAACTATATCAAGAACTTCAAATTACTGATAAAGAAACACTTCAAAAAGCCTGTGAAGAAGGTAAAGTCAGTGCTTTAAACGGTTTTGCAAAAAAGACAGAGCAAAACATTTTAGAAGCAGTGAAGGCGATAGGTGCTAAAAAGGATCGTTATCCTATAGAGCTAATGAGAGGTCTCAACCAAGAAATTGTAAAATTTATTGAACAGCTAGAAGGAGTTAAACAATATTCAACTGCTGGTAGTTTTAGAAGATATAAGGAAATGAGTAAAGATTTAGATTTCATAATTAGTACATCAGAGCCTAAAAAAGTTCAACAACAATTACTCCGTATTCCGAATAAAGTCAAAGATGTTGCTGTTGGGGATACTAAAATTTCTCTGGAATTAGCTTATGATGATGAGACGATTGGTGTTGATTTTAGATTGATAGAACCTGCTGCTTTTTACCATACTTTACAACACTTCACCGGTTCGAAGGATCATAATATTAGAATAAGACAATTAGCAAAAGCACGTGACGAAAAGGTTAGTGAGTATGGTATCGAACAACAAGATGGTAAGCTATTACAATTACAAAGTGAAGAAGCGATCTATCATCATTTTGGTGTAGATTGGATTGCGCCTGCCATGCGTGAAGATGGTAGTGAGTTTGATAAAGATCTGAGTCAAATCATTCAATTAGATGATATCAATGGAGATTTGCATATGCACACAACATATAGTGATGGTGCCTTTTCGATTAAAGAAATGATTGAGGCAAATATTGCAAAAGGTTATGAATTTATGGTCATTACAGATCACTCACAAAGTTTAAAAGTAGCTCATGGATTACAAGTCGACCGTCTGCTAAGACAAAATGAAGAAATAAAGCAATTAAATGAAGAATATAAAGAAATAGACATATATTCAGGAACGGAAATGGACATTTTACCTGATGGAACATTAGATTACGATGATGAAGTTTTGGCACAGCTTGATTATGTTATCGCAGCTATTCATCAAAACTTTAATCAATCTGAAGACGAAATCATGAAACGTTTAGAAACAGCATGTAGAAATCCATATGTGCGTCACATTGCTCATCCAACCGGTCGTATTATTGGACGTAGAAAAGGTTATAAAGCTAATATTGAAAAGTTAATGAATTTAGCCGAAGAAACAAATACAATTTTAGAGATTAACGCAAATCCACATCGTTTAGATTTAAATGCAGAAATCGTTCGTAAATATCCAAAGGTTAAGTTAACAATTAATACGGATGCTCATCATACAAATCATCTTGATTTCATGAAATATGGTGTTGCTACTGCACAAAAAGGATTTGTCAATAAAGAGAGGGTCATTAATACAATGACGAAGGAAGCCTTTCGCTCATTTGTTGAAACGAATAAATATAAGAAATAGAGGGATTGCATGAGACAAAAAACATTAGATGTCTTGGAATTTGAAAAGATTAAATCATTTGTGGCTGATGAAACTATAAGTGATTTAGGTCGTGAAAAAGTACAAGAGATGGCTCCCGCTAGTAATTTCGATACAGTAGAATTTCAAATGAATGAAACAGATGAAATTTCACAAATCTATAACAAGCATCGATTACCAAGCTTAAGTGGTCTAGCAAAAGTGTCTCCACTTGTTCATAGGGCTAGCATAGGAGGCGTTTTAAATGTGGGAGAATTAAACAGAATTAAACGCCTAGTTCAAGTGCAAAATCAATTTAAAACATTTTACAATCAAATGCTAGAAGAAGATGAAGAGGTTAAGTATCCTATACTGCATGATAAAATGAATCATCTACCGATACTTACAGATTTATTTAAAGAAATTAATGAAAAATGTGATGCACACGATTTATTTGACCATGCGAGTTATACTTTACAAAGTATTAGAAGTAAAATTTCAAGAACAAATCAACGGATTCGTCAAAATTTAGATAGAATAGTGAAAAATCAAGGGAATCAAAAAAAACTATCTGATGCAATTGTAACAGTAAGAAATGATCGCAATGTTATTCCGGTGAAAGCTGAATATAGACAAGATTTCAATGGTATTGTTCATGATCAATCGGCATCAGGACAAACACTATATATTGAACCGAATTCTGTTGTAGAGATGAATAATCAAATCAGTCGTTTGCGTAATGATGAAGCAGTTGAACGTGAACGTATATTGACTGAATTGACGGGATTAGTTTCGGCGGAATCTGATGCATTACTCGTTGCTGAATCGGTCATGGGTCAAATCGATTTTTTAATTGCTAAAGCTCGTTATGCGCGCACTATAAAAGGAACAAAACCTACATTTAAAGAGGATCGAACGATATATTTACCCAATGCATTTCACCCTTTATTAGACAAAGATACTGTTGTAGCAAATACAATTGAATTTATTGACGATGTAGAAACTGTCATTATTACTGGACCAAACACGGGTGGTAAGACTGTCACTTTAAAAACGCTAGGTTTGATAATTGTCATGGCACAGTCAGGATTGTTAATTCCTACACTGGATGGAAGCCAATTAAGTATCTTTGAAAATGTGTATTGTGATATTGGAGATGAACAATCTATAGAACAATCATTATCAACGTTTTCATCTCACATGAAAAATATAGTGGAAATATTACAGGATGCAGATCAAAATAGTCTAATTTTATTTGATGAACTAGGCGCAGGTACAGATCCAAGTGAAGGTGCGGCACTCGCAATGAGTATCTTAGATTATGTACGTCGTTTAGGATCTTTAGTTATGGCGACAACACATTACCCTGAATTAAAAGCTTATAGTTATAATCGTGAAGGTGTCATGAATGCAAGTGTTGAATTTGACGTTGATACTCTGAGTCCGACTTATAAATTATTAATGGGTGTTCCAGGGCGATCTAATGCCTTCGATATTTCAAAAAAACTTGGTCTAAGTCTCAACATCATTAATAAAGCTAAGACAATGATAGGGACAGACGAGCAAGAAATCAATGCCATGATTGAATCATTAGAACACAATTCAAAACGTGTTGACCAACAACGAATAGAATTAGATAGACTTGTGAGAGAAGCACAGGAAACTCACGATGCCTTGTCTAAACAATATCAACAGTATCAAAATTATGAGAAATCTTTGATGGAGGAAGCTAAAGAAAAAGCCAATAAGCGTGTGAAATCTGCGACTAAAGAAGCGGACGAAATTCTTAAAGAACTTAGAAATCTAAGAGATCATAAGGGCGCTGAGGTAAAAGAACATGAATTAATTGATAAAAAGAAACAACTTGATGATCAATATGAGGTAAAATCAATTAAGCAACATGTTCAAAAGAAAAAGTATGATACGATTCATGCTGGAGATGAAGTGAAAGTTCTATCTTACGGTCAAAAAGGTGAAGTGCTTGAACTTGTAGGTAACGAAGAAGCAGTTGTACAAATGGGAATTATTAAAATGAAATTACCTATTGAAGATTTAGAAAAAACGAAAAAGAAAAAAGAAAAACCTACAAAAATGGTAACAAGACAAAATAGACAAACTATTAAAACAGAACTTGATTTAAGAGGATATCGTTACGAAGAAGCTTTAAATGAATTAGATCAATATCTTGATCAGGCGGTTTTAAGCAATTACGAACAAGTTTATATTATTCATGGTAAAGGTACGGGAGCACTTCAAAAAGGTGTTCAACAACATTTGAAAAAACATAAAAGCGTTAGACAATTTAGAGGAGGTATGCCTAGTGAAGGTGGATTTGGTGTCACTGTGGCAGAACTCAAGTAACCTTTAGATATGAGTAATGTGACTATATCTGAATAATTAAATGAACGATTTTATAGAACTCAGTATTAAAAATATTTAATAAAAAGTGCTTAATATCAAGTATAAAGTTTAAGAGAGGACAAGGGCGCACATTAGCCTAATAACTAGTGTATTAAGACGCTCTAAACTCGCTAAGTGTGTTAAGAGCATCTATAATGCAAAGGTGATTAATCTCTGTTATAATTTGTTCATCATTGAAAATTAAGGAGGATTGGCATTATGGCAATCGTAAAAGTAACTGATTCTGATTTTGATAGCAAAATTGAATCTGGTGTTAAATTAGTTGATTTCTGGGCGACTTGGTGTGGACCTTGTAAAATGATTGCACCAGTTTTAGAAGAACTAGCAGGAGACTATGATGGTAAAGCTGACATCTTAAAATTAGATGTTGACGAAAACCCATCAACTGCAGCGAAATATGAAGTAATGAGTATCCCAACTTTAATTGTATTTAAAGATGGCGAACCAGTTGATAAAGTTGTAGGTTTCCAACCTAAAGAAAACTTAGCAGAAGTATTAGATAAACATCTATAAGATTAACATAAATAAAGACTGGGGCATTACATTGAGTAATTGCTCCAGCTTTATTTTGTTTTCATTAATCAATTTGATAATGGAAAGGAGGAGCCCTTTGGAGGAATATCAAAAGAAAATTAAAGAAAAATTAAACGTAGTCCCTTTAGAGCCGGGTTGTTACTTAATGAAAGATAGAAATGATCAGGTTATATATGTGGGGAAGGCAAAGCGTTTAAGAAATCGTCTACGTTCTTATTTTACAGGCGCACATGATGCTAAAACAACCCGTTTGGTTGGAGAAATACGTAACTTTGAATTTATCGTGACATCAAGTGAGACAGAATCGCTACTGCTAGAGCTTAATCTTATAAAACAGTATCAACCCCGATATAATATTTTATTAAAAGATGATAAAAGTTACCCTTTTATTAAAATTACCAAAGAAAAGCATCCACGATTACTTGTTACTCGTACTGTAAAAAAGAATTCAGGCAAATACTTTGGTCCATACCCTAATGCATATTCTGCACAAGAAACAAAGAAATTACTTGATCGTATCTATCCATTTAGAAAATGCGATAATATGCCAGATAAGCTGTGTCTTTATTACCATATTGGACAATGCATGGGACCGTGTGTCTATGATGTTGATTTAGAGAAGTATGCTCAAATGACAAAAGAAATTACGGACTTTCTAAATGGGGAAGATAAAACAATATTGCATCATTTAGAAGACCGCATGAATAAAGCGAGTGAACAGTTAGATTTTGAACAAGCAAAAGAATATAGAGATATGATTCAACACATTCACAATTTAACTAAAAAACAAAAGATTATGTCTTCAGATAATACAATTAGAGATGTTTTTGGTTATAGTGTTTCTAAAGGCTGGATGTGTGTTCAAGTCTTCTTCGTTAGACAAGGTAATATGATAAAACGTGATGCTACAATGATACCGTTACAACAAACAGAGGAAGAAGAATTTTATACTTTTATAGGTCAATTTTATAGTTTAAATCAGCATCTATTACCTAAGGAAGTTCATGTACCTAAAAATCTTGATAAAGACATCATTCAGTCAGTGGTAGATACTAAGATTGTTCAACCAGTACGAGGAGCTAAAAAAGACATGATTAATTTAGCGAATCACAATGCTGAAGTACAACTCGATAATAAATTTGAATTAATTGCTAGAGATGAGTCAAGAACAATCAAAGCAATTGAAGAATTAGGAGAGCGTATGGGTATCCAAACACCAATAAGAATTGAAGCTTTTGATAATTCAAATATTCAAGGTGTTGATCCAGTTTCAGCAATGGTTACATTTGTAGATGGCAAACCTCATAAAAAAGATTATCGAAAATATAAGATTAAAACAGTGGAAGGACCTGATGATTATAAATCTATGAGAGAGGTCGTTCGTAGACGCTATACACGTGTACTCAACGAGGGGCTACCTCTACCAGATTTAATAATAGTTGATGGTGGGAAAGGTCATATGAATGGTGTGATGGATGTACTCGAAAATGAGCTTGGGCTAGATATACCAGTTGCTGGTTTACAAAAAAATGATAAACACCAAACATCTGAACTACTTTATGGAGCAAGTGCTGAAATAGTACCTTTAAAAAAGAACAGTCAAGCATTTTATCTATTACACCGCATACAAGATGAGGTTCATCGATTTGCAATTACATTCCATCGACAAACACGTCAAAAAACAGGTCTGAAATCTGTTCTAGATGACATTGATGGTATTGGAACTAAGAGAAAAACTTCATTATTACGTACATTTGGATCGATTAAGAAAATGAAAGAAGCATCCTTTGATGAATTACGACAAGCAGGCTTGCCTGAAAAGGTTGCTAAAAACCTTCAAAACGCGTTACAAAACAAATAATTATTAAAAAGTGGGCATGAGAATCATTCTCATGCCCAAAAATTGTGAAATTAATGTTACAATGTACGTAACAAAAGCTAATTTTTTTAAAGTTGTATGGAAGCGTTTTCTAAATAAGAAGAGTTATCACTTCATGTTGATTGTCACAACTAATAGATTTCCAAAACTTTTAAACTTTCTGCTCAATGACTGGCTTTTTACTTTTTTAAGTCCTACTTGTGTATAGGTCGATATTAATTATAAAGACAAGTACTAAATAAAAAAGTAAATCAACGCTGGTCTTTTATGTAAAACTTTAGGGCATTTTGCATACAAGTTTCTAAGAATTAGCAATTTAAATTATATGTTTCGCAGGGGGGACTCTTTTTGGCTCAATCAAAGAATGAATTTTACCTTAGAAGATTACATTCGTTATTAGGGGTTATTCCGATAGGTGCATTTTTAATTGTACACTTAATGGTAAACCATCAAGCAACGCAAGGTGCTGAAGCTTTTAATAGAGCTTCAGGATTTATGGAATCTTTACCATTCCTTATTGTGATGGAATTTATACTTATTTATATACCATTGTTATACCATGGTTTGTTCGGTTTACACATCGCATTCACTGCTAAGGAGAACATCGGGCATTACTCATTATTTAGAAACTGGATGTTTTTCTTCCAACGTGTAAGTGGTATTTTAGCATTTGTTTTTATTGCAATGCACTTATGGCAAACACGTTTGCAAAAAGCTTTTTATGGTAAATCTGTGGACTATAATCTAATGCATGAAACATTACAACATCCGTTATGGGCAATCTTTTACATTATTTGTGTCATTGCTGTTGTTTTCCATTTTGCTAATGGTTTATGGTCATTTTGTGTAACATGGGGCTTTTTACAATCTAAAAAATCACAACGTGTTTTTACTTGGATTTCACTCATAGTATTTTTAGTGATTTCTTATATTGGTGTTGCAGCCGTTATTGCGTTTATATAAGTATACGAATTTTCATTTTGAAACAAGCGAGTATAGATAAATTTACTACTTAGAAATTATGAAACGTTAAAAATTAACTGTTTCGTATTTAGTTTATATCTGAAATTAAAAGTAGGCTTTAGATTTAAATATTCAGGGGAGTGACATTTCTATGGCAGAGAAAAAAATTATTGTTGTCGGTGGAGGACTAGCCGGTCTGATGTCAACAATTAAAGCGGCAGAACAAGGTGCACATGTAGATTTATTTTCCATTGTACCGGTAAAGCGTTCGCACTCTGTTTGTGCACAAGGTGGCATAAATGGTGCTGTTAATACTAAAGGTGAGGGAGATTCACCGTGGATTCACTTTGATGATACTGTTTATGGTGGAGACTTCCTGGCTAATCAACCACCAGTCAAAGCAATGGCTGATGCTGCACCTAAAATCATCCATCTGTTAGATCGTATGGGGGTTATGTTTAACAGAACGAAAGAAGGCTTATTAGACTTTAGACGTTTTGGCGGTACACTACATCATAGAACAGCTTTTGCTGGCGCAACGACAGGTCAACAATTGCTTTATGCATTAGATGAGCAAGTTCGTTCATTTGAGGTAGATGGTTTAGTAACTAAATACGAAGGATGGGAATTTCTAGGTATTGTTAAAGACGAAGAAGATGCTGCAAGAGGTATTGTCGCTCAAAATATGACAACATCAGAAATTCAATCATTCGGTTCAGATGCTGTCATCATGGCAACAGGTGGTCCTGGTATTATCTTTGGTAAAACGACGAATTCAATGATTAATACAGGTTCAGCGGCGTCAATCGTTTATCAGCAAGGTGCGATTTATGCAAATGGTGAATTCATCCAAATACATCCGACTGCGATTCCTGGAGATGACAAATTACGTCTTATGAGTGAATCAGCTCGTGGTGAAGGTGGACGTATTTGGACGTATAAAGATGGTAAACCTTGGTACTTCTTAGAAGAAAAATATCCAGACTATGGTAACTTGGTTCCACGTGATATAGCGACACGTGAAATTTTCGATGTTTGTATTAACCAAAAGTTAGGTATCAATGGAGAAAACATGGTATACCTTGATTTATCTCATAAAGATCCACACGAATTGGATGTTAAATTAGGTGGTATTATTGAAATTTATGAAAAATTCACAGGTGATGATCCACGTAAAGTTCCAATGAAAATCTTCCCAGCAGTGCATTATTCAATGGGTGGTTTATACGTAGACTATGATCAAATGACTAATATCAAAGGGTTATTTGCAGCTGGAGAATGTGATTTCTCACAACATGGTGGTAACCGTTTAGGTGCCAATTCTTTACTTTCAGCTATTTATGGAGGTACAGTAGCAGGTCCTAACGCTATCAAATATGTTGAAAATGTTGAAAAATCGTATACAGATCTAGATGACAGTATTTTCGAAGCTCGTGTTAAAGAAGAGAAAGAAAGATTTGATCATTTATTAAATATGCGTGGAACTGAAAATGCTTATAAACTTCACCGTGAATTAGGTGAAATTATGACAGCTAACGTAACTGTAGTTCGTGAAAATGAAAAGTTGCTTGAAACAGATAAAAAAATTCAAGAGCTTATGAAACGTTATGAAGATATCGATATGGAAGATACGCAAACATGGAGCAACCAAGCAGTATTCTTCACACGACAATTATGGAATATGTTGGTTCTTGCTCGTGTGATTACGATTGGTGCATATAATCGTAACGAATCTAGAGGTGCACATTACAAACCTGAATTCCCAGAACGTAATGATGAAGAATGGTTAAAAACAACCATGGCTCGTTATAAAGGTAGAAGTGAAAAGCCAGAATTTACTTATGAGCCAGTAGATGTAAGTTTAATTCCACCTCGTAAGCGTGACTACACAAGTAAGTCTAAAGGAGGTAATAAGTAATGGCTAATCAATCATTAAAAGAAACTCCAAAAACTCAAAGTAATCCACAAACTCAAGTACAAGGTCAAAATCAACAACCAAAACAAAAAACAGTAAAATTGATAATTAAACGTCAAGATAATAGCGAATCAAAACCTTATGAAGAATCATTTGAAATTCCTTATAAGGAAAATTTAAACGTAATTGCATGTTTAATGGAAATCAGACGAAATCCAGTCAACTCTAAAGGCGAAAAAACGACACCAGTCACATGGGATATGAATTGCCTCGAAGAAGTATGTGGCGCTTGTTCAATGGTTATTAACGGCCGTGCAAGACAATCATGTTCAGCTATTGTTGATCAATTAGAACAACCAATTCGTCTTGAACCAATGAGTACTTTCCCTGTCATTCGAGATTTACAAGTTGATCGCTCAAGAATGTTCGATAACTTAAAACGAATGAAAGCATGGATTCCTATTGATGGAACATATGACTTAGGACCTGGACCACGTATGCCAGAGAAAAAACGCCAAACTGCATATGAATTGTCTAAATGTATGACTTGTGGTGTATGCTTAGAAGTATGTCCAAATGTCACAAAAAATAATAAATTTGTTGGTGCACAAGCTATTTCTCAAGTACGTTTGTTCGACTTACATCCTACAGGTTCCATGACTAAAGATGAGCGTTTAGATGCATTGATGAGTGCAGGAGGACTGCAAGAATGTGGTAATTCTCAAAATTGTGTGAATGCATGTCCTAAAGGTATACCATTGACAACGTCAATTGCCGCAATGAATAGAGAAACTTCTTTCCATATGTTTAAATCATTCTTTGGTTCTGACCACCAAGTAGATTAATATAGCTTATAGTGACCAAGGCAACCTTGCCTTGGTCATTTTTTGATGATTGTAGAATAAAGATAGGAATATCACTTTACAAGAACTATAAACGTAAATATCTACAGTTATATGATACTGTGATACAATGTAAGGTAATTGTAAAAATAAGGGTGAAGAAGTATGAATAAACCTATTGGAGTCATTGATTCAGGTGTTGGTGGTCTTACTGTTGCTAAAGAAATTATGAGACAGTTACCAAATGAAACTATTTATTATTTAGGTGATATAGCACGGTGTCCATATGGTCCAAGACCAGGAGAAGAAGTTAAAAAATTCACAACGGAACTAGCTCAAAAATTGATGGAATTTGATATAAAAATGCTGGTTATTGCTTGCAATACTGCTACGGCAGTTGCGTTAGATTATTTACAAAACATATTACCTATTCCTGTCATTGGTGTTATCGAACCTGGAGCAAGAACTGCGATAATGACTACAAAAAATCAAAATGTATTAGTTTTAGGAACCGAAGGAACAATTAAATCAGAAGCGTATCGCACACATATAAAAAAGATAAATCCAAATGTGAATGTCTATAGTGTTGCATGTCCGGGCTTTGTTCCTCTAGTTGAACAAATGCGCTATAAAGACCCTACAATCACTAATATTGTGATTCATCAAACGTTGAAGCAATGGAGAAACAGTGATGCGGACACGGTTATTTTAGGATGCACGCACTATCCGTTGTTATATCAGCCTATTTATGAATATTTTAGTGGTACTAAAACAGTTATCTCATCTGGCTTAGAAACAGCAAGAGAAGTAAGTGCATTACTCACGTTTAGCAATGAGCATGCCAGTTACACAGAACATCCCCAACATCGATTTTTTGCGACTGGTGACACCACACATATTAAAAATATTATTGATGAATGGTTAAATATGAAAGTTGAAGTTCAAAGAATAACTGTAGATGATTCATAGAAGGAGAGAATGATATGGAAGATATTGTTATTGCAACTAATAATCAAGGTAAGATAAACGATTTTAAAGCTATTTTTAAAAATCAAAATGTTATTGGAATTTCTGAGTTGATTGAAGATTTTGATGTAGAAGAAACAGGTGCCACATTTGAAGAAAACGCTAAGTTAAAATCCGAAGCGGCAGCACATGCATTAAATAAGCGTGTCATTGCAGATGATAGTGGACTTGAAGTGTTCGCATTAAATGGAGAACCAGGCGTATATTCAGCTCGCTATGCAGGATTAGGTAAGAATGATGAAGATAATATTGAAAAGTTGTTAACGAACTTAGAAGATGTTCAAGACCGTCGTGCTCAATTTGTTTGTGTGATTAGTATGAGTGCGCCTAATGAAAAAACAAAAACATTTAAAGGAACAGTTTCTGGAGTGATAACAACTGAACGACATGGAAAGAATGGTTTTGGTTATGATCCAATATTTTTTGTCCCAGAATTAAATAAAACGATGGCGGAAATTACAAATGATGAAAAGGGTAAAATCAGTCATCGTGGAAATGCTATTCGACTGTTAAAAGAATATTTAGAGGGTGAACAACATGTCTAAGTGGATTATTCTTAGTGATAATCACAAAGAAACAGGTATCTTATATCATATTTATGATCTACATAAAGATGCAGATAAATTTTTACATTTAGGGGATTCTGAATTTAGTTATAATGACACAGAACTTAGTTTGTATCAGCGTGTGAAAGGTAATTGTGATTTTTATCCAGAGTTTTTAGAAGAAGCAATCACTGAAGAAAACGGAGTTCGTGCCTTTTATACTCATGGTCATCTTTATCAAGTAAACCAAACACGAATGAAACTTGCTGAAAAGGCAAAAGAATTAGGATGTTTGTTTGCTTTCTATGGACATACACATGTGGCAAAATATGAGCAAATAGGTGGCATCCATGTAATTAATCCTGGTAGTATTTCTCAATCACGTAGTCAAATCGAAGAAACTTTTGCTGAGCTCGTATACAAGGATCATGAAAATACCATCATTTTGAATTTTAGAAATAGAGAAAATCAGGTCATCGAA
>OBUN01000396.1_pt1 | contig 13040 bp, 15 predicted proteins | sample 1475851 | NCBI WGS metagenome assembly OBUN01 (sample SAMEA2579932, study PRJEB22360) | human gut metagenome | reverse complement strand
GTTCCCTCCTTATGAGGAATATGCTGAGCATAATAAACAGAGTTAAATTTTAAATTAATAAAGATAAATAGGCTCATTCCTAAGACTGTAACCAGCCCTATAAATAGTCCTACAAAAAGCCCCAAAATATTTCTTTTTCGCATTCTTTTCTTCTCTTTCTTTTTCTATCTCCAATCGAATTTTGACTGGATTAACAATAAACCATTGTACACTATTTTTAACAAGTCTTACAATTTAAAGATTTCTTGTTTTTGTAATTGGTCCGATAGTTTTTTTGCTAGAACCTCTTGATAACTTCGTTCTAAATAGACTGAACTCCCCTATAATACCAGATTCTCTTTGGCCCTCTCTCACTTTGTTAATCAAGCTAAACATGGTATAATAGTTAAGATTTTTATACTACTCATTTCTGGGCAGAAGTGGGCAGTAAAATTTAAGAAACAAGGGCTAACCCCTTGATATGAAAGGAATCTAGAAAACATTATGATGAACATGCAAAACATGATGAAGCAAGCTCAAAAGCTTCAGAAACAAATGGAAAAAAGCCAAGCTGAGTTGGCTGCTACAACCTTCACTGGAAAATCAGCCCAAGACTTGGTTGTGGCTGAATTAACTGGTGACAAAAAAGTGGTTAACATCACTTTCGCTGATGCTGTTGTGGATCCTGATGATGTGGAAACACTTCAAGATATGACTGTTCAAGCACTTAACGATGCTCTTGGACAAATTGACGAAGCGACTAAAAAATCAATGGGTGCCTTTGCAGGTAAATTGCCATTCTAAAAAATGAAAAGGAATCTCGCGATTCCTTTTTCTATACACTCATTTAGCAACTCAGCCGTAATATACAAGAAAATACTTGGACAAGAAAGGCACTGCACCCCAATAATGGGACAAGAAAAAAATTCTCATGCGACCAGTTTTCTGTACTCTACAGGAGACTGACCATTTAATTTTCGTTGAATTCTAGTTTCATTATAAAATATGATGTGATTTTTAACAATATCTGTTATATTATCTTTGGTTAAGTTTCTCCACTTAGGAAGCATGATTGAAGATAGATAAAGTCTACAGTTTCCAAAGTAGAGGTAGGTGATGTCTGTGACAAGCTTCTCCATAGGCTTGTCTGCCTGAAAATCACGATCCAGCCTATTGTCTGTTACATGGTAAGTTTTACCTAGATTTGGTACTTTCTTGGGACGTGTCCGACAGAGCCATCCACTCTCCTTCATGATACGATAAACTTTCTTCTGATTAACGACAGGACTATGAATTTTCTTGAGCAAGCGAGTGATGGTTCGATAGCCATAAATAAAGTGATTTTCTATACAGAGTTGTTCGATTTTGTCTGCTATGTCGTCTCTTTTCTGAGAATTCTTACACTACTGTTTCCAGCGATAAAAGGTCGACCGTTTGACACCGAAACACTCTAAAATAATAGATACAGGGCACGTTTTCTTCTACTCTTCCACTAGCTTGATAAGACTTACTTTGTCGATTCTCTTACCAAGCTCTGATACTTTTCCACTTCAGATAACTGCTCCATCCCTTTACCATAAGTATATTGTTTCCCCACAGGTTAGTGGAAACGGTACAATTCATCATTCTGATACCATCGCCACCAGGTCTTCACCTGACTAGCATTTTTGATACCGAGGGTATCCATGATAACCTTATTTGATTTAGCCACCTTCTTCATTTCGATACAGGCTAGCTTAGTTTCTACTGAATATACTTTTTTGAACATAACAAAACACTCCTGTTTCTAGTTTACCAGAATTCACAGGAGTGTTTTCTTGTGTCTCATTTTATGGGTGCAGTACCAGTCCAAGCGTTTTTTTATGTTCGAAAACTCATTTTGTTTGACTCTTAGCCAACTCCAGACAGTAGGTTTTCACATGACAATGAGGACAAGTCAGTTTCCGAGTCCTTGGTGTATGTCCGGCAAGAGCAAACTCTTTAGAACTAGGCTCAAAAGTCCTATGACAGTTAGGACATAGGTATTCAAACTGCTTTCTATAGTGAAACACCACTAAATTTATGGCTATTAAAAATGCAGGGCAGATAATAAACAAACCTCTCGGATCCTTAAAATAATAAATAACTATCAGTAGGCCTATCAGATAAAGAAGGGATGTTAGAACGACACTCCCATACACTCTCAACTGCAAATGACGCCATGATTTTTGATTTTCCATAAGACGTGAAATGTCTGACAAATCTTCCAGCAAAAGTTGATGCCGTTTAACAGTAACTTTTTGCAAGTAACGGGCACGTTTTAGTTTAACCTCTATTTCCTTCGAAGACTTTTCTAAACTCTCGATTTGGTCTGTCAACAAAAGCTCTAAAACCTGTTCCCTATTCTCCTCTTGCAAGAGTTTCTTGATTTGTTTGATTGAGAAGTCCAAATCTCTTAAGAAACAAATGACTTGCAGACGTTCCAAGTCTGATTCGTGATAGATTCTCCGACCACCTTCTGTGACTTCAGACGGCGTCAAGATACCTCGCTGATCATAGTACTGGACAGTCCTAACAGACACTTCTGCTGCCTTAGCCAACTCTCCTGTTGAAAACTGAGACATCTCAGTCACCTCCTTTTAAGATTTTCTATCAAAGGAGGACCTTGACCACCCTTGATACCTAGATTCTACCTTATAACGCAAGGTAATATGCAAGCCCTAACCCTAGAGGATTTTCTTTTCTTACAGAAAAAGTTAGCCATCACTCTTTACACCCTTTACAGCTTCTGTAAAGCCCTAGTCGAAAAGGCCACCCAAACCTAAGGCAGCAAAAGGATTGTTACTGACTTCTTCCTGTTGCTCCAAAAGTTTGGCATTCTCATCTAATTCGAGAAACTTCTCGTAAATCTGTGCGGTCATACGAGCATCCTCCAAGCTGTTATGACCGTGTCCCTTGATTCCAAAGAAATCTGCCACACTAGTCAACTTGAGGTTAACAATACCGTTCAAATCAGAAGCACGACGGTCAAAGGCCTCATCGAAAACATCTAAAGCATATTGTTCTTCCAAGTCTAAACCATTTTCAGCTAGAATAGGCAAATCTGATTTAAGAGCATTGTAGCCAATAAGTGGAGTGTCACCAACAAATGATTTAAACTCCGCCAGAACAGACTCTAGCTTTGGTGCCTTGGCAATCTTATCCGCTGTAATTCCAGTCAAACCATTGATAAAGGATTGCAAAGGAACATCCGAATAGACGAAAGAATCAAACTGGTCCACTTCCTCATGCTGATTCAGCTTAATAGCCGATACTTGGATAATATGACTAACCCCATCCACCGTGTTAAACTCCAAATCAAAGGCAATATAAGTTTCTAAATTTTCCATTTTAATCTCCTACAATAGTTAAAGCTGAGACTGAGTCCCAGCTTCTTTTTTATTTTCCAAATAGACGTCCAAAGAAACCTTTTTTAGAAGCTTCTTCTTGTTTGGTCTGGATTTCTTCCACTTGGGCCTTGGCTTCGTCAACCTCAACCTTAGCCTCGTCAAGTTCCAGTTTAAGCTCTTCCTTGTCCTTCATAGCAGTCAAGGTCAATTGCTGTTGTTGATCAATTTGCTTGTCCTTTTCGGCGATTTGAACGTCTTTGACACGCAATTGGTCATCCATGTTAGACAACTGCTCGTCCTTAGCCTTCAACTGAGCATACAGACGGGCAATCTCAGAGTTTTTCTCGTCTACAAGAATCTCCAACAACTCACGTTGTTTTGTTTCTTCATCGATTGGCTCATCATCAAAGATGGTTTTCTTGTAAATTTCCTCCAACTTAATTAAGCCACTGCGTTTAACGACAGTAACTCCTTTAGCATTTTTTTCTAGATCTTCTTCTGGAAGTTGTTTGACACGATTATTGACTGCTTGACGACTAACACCAAGGATTTCAGCAATCTCGCTGACTGTCTTTTCAATACTCATAATAGCCTCATTTTCTCTTGAAATGTCTCACTATGAGAATATCACAATCACTCCTTTCTGTCAATTTGACTAGTTAATCTGGATATCTGAAGGACTTTTTTCCTTTCATTCTTCAAACAATTGACTTGATAGGAAGCTAAGCTTTTGGTTAACTATGTGTGGGTATAAATGTATATAGAAGGAAAGTCTTTGACTTAAACAATCGGTACTTCCAAATTGGGTTTTGTCGGTATCAGATCTGTTGTATCTAGGAATGGTGGGAACAATTCCACAAGGTTTGAGAATTTCATTCTTGCTCCAATTTTTGATGGCATTCGAGCAACCTTGGTTGCAAAACGACTTGATATTGAAGCATCAATCACATTATCTTCAACGGTTTGACTGTTGGAGTTTTTTTATTGTTACTTTACTCGCTTACTAAAGCCTCATATTGCCATCCGAGATTGAAAAAAGCCCTAAATTATGCCATAATAAACAAAAGCAAAATAGAAAGAATGAGTCCTATGAAAAACTTCCGTGATGATATTAAGGTCAATGATTTGGCCCAGCCCTTTTTAGAGCCAATCATCGAACAAATGACCACTGTATTCGACCCAGAGATTGAGCTAGATATTTACAACCTTGGTTTGATTTATGAAATCACCGTCGATGAAAATGGCCACTGCTACTTCCTTATGACCTTTACTGATACTGGTTGTGGCTGTGAAGAGACTATGCCTTATGAAATCGCTGAAAAGCTAAAATCCATTGACGGTATTAAGTCTGTCAAGGTGGAAACCACTTATTCACCAGTCTGGAAGATGACACGTATCAGTCGTTATGGACGTATTGCTCTTGGTATCTCACCTCGAGGCGGAAAATAAAAGGAAAACCGGTTGGACATTTACAACCGGTTTTTTACTAGAGCAACAACAGACAAACCATTACTTGTCACCATACTGCCAACAACTGTCTTAAAAATTAATATCAAAAAATCACATCGAACAAATGTCCGGTGTGATTTTGTTTTATATCATTTCATTAGGCTTTACCTGATTTATCCATGTTCCAGAAGTCGGTAACGGCACCACGTGACGCTGAAGAAACGATGTGAGCGTATTTACCAAGGACACCACGGCTATAAAGTGGTGGCAACTCAGTTTCGGCTTTACGTTTCGCCAACTCTTCGTCTGAAACGTGCATCGTAATTTCTTTGGTATCTTGGTCAACTGTAACCATATCACCTGTACGGAGGTAGGCAATAGGTCCACCAACCTGAGCTTCAGGAGCAATGTGACCAACAACGAGTCCGTAAGTACCACCTGAGAAACGTCCATCTGTCAAGAGGGCAACCTTATCCCCTTGACCTTTACCAACGATCATTGAAGACAATGACAACATTTCTGGCATACCAGGACCACCCTTAGGACCTACAAAACGTACAACAACTACGTCGCCATCAACGATTTCATCAGAAAGAACTGCTTCGATGGCGTCTTCTTCTGAGTCAAATACTTTAGCAGGACCAGTGATGTTACGAACTTTAACCCCTGATACTTTGGCAACCGCACCTTCTGGAGCCAAGTTACCTTTCAAGATAATCAATGGACCATCAGCACGTTTAGGATTTTCAAGCGGCATGATGACTTTTTGACCTGGTGTCAAATCATCGAAGGCCTCCAAGTTTTCTGCAACAGTCTTACCAGTACATGTGATACGATCACCGTGAAGGAAACCATTCTTAAGAAGGTATTTCATAACGGCTGGTACACCACCAACATTGTAAAGATCTTGGAAGACATATTGACCTGAAGGTTTCAAGTCAGCCAAGTGAGGCACACGCTCTTGAAAATCGTTGAAATCTTCAAGTGTCAAATCAACGTTAGCTGCATGAGCAATAGCGAGCAAGTGAAGTGTCGCATTTGTTGAACCACCAAGTGCCATTGTGACAGTGATGGCATCTTCAAAGGCTTCACGTGTCAAGATATCTGATGGCTTAAGACCTAGTTCAAGCATCTTAACAACTGCACGACCTGCTTCTTCGATATCTGCTTTCTTCTCAGCTGATTCTGCAGGGTGAGATGATGATCCTGGAAGGCTCATTCCCATTACTTCGATTGCTGTCGCCATTGTGTTGGCAGTATACATACCACCACAACCACCAGGGCCAGGGCAGGCATTACATTCAAGATCTTTAACCTCTTCTGCGGTCATATCACCGTGGTTCCATTTACCGATACCTTCGAAAACAGAAACCAAGTCGATATCCTTACCGTTAAGGTTACCTGGTGCAATGGTACCACCATAGGCAAAAATCGCTGGAATATCCATGTTAGCAATGGCAATCATAGAACCAGGCATATTCTTATCACAACCACCAATAGCAACAAAGGCATCGACGTTGTGACCACCCATAGCTGCTTCGATTGAGTCAGCGATGATATCACGAGATGTCAATGAGAAACGCATCCCTGGTGTCCCCATCGCAATACCATCTGCAACAGTAATCGTACCAAATTGAACTGGCCAAGCACCCGCGTCTTTAACACCTTCTTTGGCAATTTGTCCAAAACCGTGCAAGTGGATATTACATGGTGTGTTCTCAGCCCAAGTTGAGATAACCCCAACAATAGGCTTTTCAAAACTATCATCCGTCATCCCAGTCGCACGAAGCATGGCACGGTTAGGTGATTTAACCATGCTATCGTAGACAGAAGAACGGTGTTTCATGTTATTTTCAGACACGATATTTTCCTCCATAGTTAATAACTATTCTAATTTAAACTTCTACTCCTATTCTAACATAAATTATCTAAAAAAACTGACCATTTACAAACTATTCTCCCTTTTTAAATTATGCTAAAATAAAGGCATGAAACATTTTGATACTATCGTTATTGGTGGGGGTCCTGCTGGCATGATGGCGACTATTGCCTCAGCCTTCTATGGCCAACAAACCCTTCTAATTGAAAAAAATAAACGTCTCGGAAAGAAGCTGGCTGGTACTGGTGGTGGACGTTGTAATGTTACTAACAACGGGACTTTAGACGATCTTCTAGCAGGTATTCCAGGTAATGGCCGTTTCCTCTATAGCGTCTTTTCACAATTTGATAACCACGATATCATTGCTTTTTTCGAGGACAATGGTGTCAAACTTAAGGTTGAGGATCACGGACGTGTCTTCCCTAAGACAGATAAATCACGGACCATCATCCAAGCTCTGGAAAATAAGATTCAGGAACTTGGTGCTAGCATACTCACCAATACAGAAGTTGTCTCTGTCAAAAAAGTCGATGAACAATTTCAGGTTAAGTCTGCAGACCAGATTTTTACCAGTGATAAACTCATCGTCACAACTGGGGGAAAATCTTATCCATCAACAGGTTCAACTGGTTTTGGTCACGATATCGCCCGACATTTCAAACTTCATGTTACTGATCTTGAAGCTGCAGAAAGTCCACTCTTAACCGACTTTCCACATAAAGCTTTACAGGGAATTTCTCTTGACGATGTCACGCTGTCTTATGGAAAACACAAGATTACTCATGACCTTCTTTTCACCCATTTTGGACTATCTGGGCCGGCTGCCCTACGTTTATCTAGCTTTGTCAAAGGAGGTGAAATATCCCATCTAGATTTTCTTCCTAACCATAGCCAAGAAAATCTCAAGACCTACTTTGAGGAAAATCGCGAGAAATCTGTTAAAAACACTCTCAAAGGTCTAGTGCCTGAACGTGTCGCTGAATTTCTAGCAGGAGATAAGGCAGATAGCAAGATTAAACAACTCCATCCAAAAGATTTGGAAAAGCTTATCAGTCAACTCAAGGAGATGGAAATTCCAATTACAGGCAAAATGTCACTTGCTAAGTCCTTTGTAACCAAAGGTGGCATAGACCTCAAGGAGATTAATCCTAAGACCCTAGAAAGTAAAAAAGTCCCTCATCTACACTTTGCAGGAGAGGTCCTTGACATCAATGCACATACCGGTGGCTTTAATATTACTAGCGCCCTCTGTACTGGTTGGATAGCAGGAATTCAGATTCCTTGGGACTAGGAAGATTTTTCGAATAACGACAACAAAAAGGTCCCTTCTATGATAGAAGGGATCTTTTGTCTATTTCTAAAAGGAGAGGAGGGGATTCGAACCCCCGAGCCCCGTTAAGGACTACACGCTTTCCAAGCGTGCGCACTCGGCCTCTATGCGACCTCTCCATATCAAACGATTAGCCTATTTGTGGCTAATCGCTATTTTTTCATCCTATTTACCAAATATTTAATCTTTAAACTGAGCCTCTACTCGATAGATGACTTGACCTTTTTCTGAGAATTTACGCTCGTACTCAGTCATAACATTACCTTCGTAATCACTAGCATGAAGGTCCAACCAAACTTTGTTGAGAATCATTCCATACTGTGAGAAGCTCGCCAAACTGTATTCGAAAAGTCCACGGTTATCGGTCTTAAAGTGAATCTCTCCATTTTTAGGCAATATTTGCTTATAAGTATCTAGGAAAGTCTTGTAAGTCAAACGGCGTTTCTCGTGACGGCTCTTAGGCCATGGATCTGAGAAATTCAGATACATCATGTCCACTTCACCGTCCGCAAAATAGTTGGTCAAGGCAGATCCATCCACACGCAAGAGTTTGACATTTTCAGCACCAGAGGCCAAAACCTTATCCAAGGCGTAACTCAAAACAGACAACTGGATATCAATACCGATGTAGTTAATATTAGGGTTTTGTTGGGCCATTCCAGTAATGAAGGCTCCCTTACCAGAACCCACCTCAATATGGATAGGATTGTCATTACCAAAAAGCTGATGCCATTTACCTTTAGCAGCTTCTGGCTCAAGGATAACATACTGAGGATGATTAGCTAGGTGTTCCTCTGCACCTTTACGTTTTCTAACTCGCATGTCTACTTTCTAATATCTGTGCAAGGTCTCTCTGAACTTACGCAGCTCATAAATTTCTCGATTGGCATGTTCCATATCACGGCTATCAAAGAATTTTGAAATTTGTGTCAAGTATGAAAATTGCCCATACCAGTAAATCTTGTCCATCACAAGGTCATTGTTCTTATAGCCATAATATGACAACCACTGTGGCCAATGTGCCAATGGAATGTAATGGCTAAGAATCTGCGCCACATCATACATACGGTCAGTTAGACGTACAGAATCCCAATCAACCAAATAAATCAATCCTGAGGTTGTAATAACAAAGTTACTATGACGAGCATCGCCATGAACAATGGTCGCAATCTCTGCACGAAACTCTGGAAGATGACGTTTCAAATCTCTAACAACATCTTGAAGGAAGCTATTTTCACGCAATTGATAAGCAGCATTTTCCTCCCACTCGTGCAGAAGGTCAAAAGGATTCTCAATATGATAATCCAACTGCAAGAGCTGATTAACCAAGTGTTTAGAGCGGTGCAGATTACCAAGAATTTGGATAATCTGTTTACTATTCATATCATGTTTGGTCAAAATACGACCATCAAGCCACTCCTGTGCACTCATCATATCACCATTTCCCAGACGTTTAGCCCACAGGAGCTGGGGCGCAATCTGTTCCTTGGCAAGAGCTGCCAAGATTGGTGTTGTATTCATCTTCACAAAGACACGATCTCCGTTTGGATAAGTCCCCATATAGGCCTTACCACTATTTCCTTTGAGAGGAGTCAGGCTCAAATCTTTATCTGTTGATGTCACCTAGGCATCTCCTTTTTCTTTAGTAATTTGCTTCTATTTTAACTTATTTGATAGGTATTAGTCAATCATCTTCTTAAGCTTGGCTGGTAGGTAAACAAGGCTCAAAACCAGCATAATTCCAACCAAAATCAGACTAAATTTAAGGTCGAAGAGACAAAGAGCCTGAACCAGAGTCAGCACAAGTACAATCTGAGTAATCAAGCGCTTAAGATTGCTCACCTGCATGTCTTTTCCAACTGGCATAAGATTAGCCATCCTTTGGTAAGCAAAGTGCGATTTAAGTGCTGTGAGTTGGAAGAGCAAGAGATAGTCAAAAACAACCACAAGTATCATAGCCAACCATTTTTCAGGAACCAAAAAGATAACCAAAAGAGACAAAGTAAAGAGACGACAACTCAAAGCAAAGTAATCTCCAGAACGTAAGAAAGCCCTTAGGTAAAGGTTGTACCAAGTATGTTTCTTGTCTTTCTTTGTACGTTTAAGAATACTATCCAAATAACCACGGCGTTTAACACTCGACGTAATTCCCTTAACATTGGTAAAGAGTGAAAAGAACTTCAAAATCGATTGTTGGCGCTTATTCTCCGCCTCAATAGCCTCAGTCCAATTAAGTCTAGACTGCTTATAAAAAGGTTGAGCCTTTTTCTGGAAAATAAAGTACTTAAGAATAGCCATAGCCACAGCTACAAGGATAACTCCCCAAACTGGAAGTCCCAAGGCTAAAAAGAGAGGAATAACCAAAATAAAAATCAGGGTTTGTACTATTACCCAAAATCTAAAAGCACGCCCTGTTACCTTCTTAATATGACCTATCACTTCTTCTTCCTTAACCAACAAGTAATGCTTGTCCGCAGGCTCTAAATAAGTAGCAATATTGCCCCAAAAAGGTAATAACAGACAAAGCACAAGCAAACCAAGAATGATTGCCCATGGATTCTTTGGAAAATGGCGAAGCAACTGGCTATACTGAACCAAGACAAAGCCTAGCAGAAAGAGAAGAACCAAGATAAAATGATCATTAAAAACGTAGCGACTATACTTGGCACAACGGGTAGTGAATCGTCTGCTACGCTCCCTAAAAAGCTCAGCTATCATGACAATTCTCCCTTAGTCAACTGCATATAGATATCGTTAAGACTAGCACTATCGTTGCCAAAAGTCTGACGGAGCTCCTCGAGAGTCCCTTGTGCCAAGACCTGTCCATGGTGCAAAATCACAAAGCGATCACACATCTTCTCAGCCGAATCCAAAACGTGAGTCGACATGAGAATCGCCTTTCCCTTAGCCTTTTCCTCAGCCAAAAGTTCAATCAAATCAGAAATCGCCAAGGGATCCAAACCTAGGAAGGGCTCATCAACAATGAGAAGACTTGGACCAACAATAAAGGCACAGATAATCATGACCTTCTGCTTCATCCCTTTTGAAAACTGAGTCGGGAACCAGTCCAACTTTTCATCTAAGCGAAAAAGCTTAAGATACTTGTCCGCACGTGCCATTCCCTCTGTAACATCAAGGCCATATGCCATCAGCACCGTTTCCAAATGTTCACGAAGCGTCAATTCTTCATAAAGACTTGGCGTTTCAGGAATATAGCCAATCTTCTGACGATAGCTAGCTGGATCTTGTTGAATCGTTAACTCATCAATGGCAATCTGTCCCCCATAAGGTGTTAAGAGACCAATAATCTCGTTAATTGTTGTTGATTTCCCAGCACCATTAAGACCAATGAGACCAACCAATTCACCATCAGCCACCTCAAAAGTCACATCTTTTAGGACGGGAATATTAGCGTAACCACCCGTCACCTTTTCTAATTTAAGCATTATCTTTTCTCTCTTTGGTATGATATAATCTATTATAACAAAAACTCATGGAAAGGTCGTTATTATGGATAATTGTATTTTCTGTAAAATTATATCTGGAGAAATCCCTTCATCAAAAGTCTACGAGGACGACAAGGTTCTAGCCTTCCTCGATATTTCACAAGCTACAAAAGGACATACCTTGGTTATTCCTAAAGAGCACGTTCGTAACATCTTAGAAATGTCTGCTGAAACCGCTGAGACTGTCTTTAGCCGTGTTCCTAAAATTGCTCGTGCCGTGCAAAAAGCAACTGGAGCAATCGGCATGAATATCCTTAATAACAACGAAGAAGTTGCTGGACAAACCGTCTTCCATGCTCATATTCATCTCGTTCCTCGTTACGGTGCAGACGATGGTATCCACATGGGATTTGACGAACACGAACCAGACTTCGCTGCCTTGGTCGACCTTGCTGACAGCATTGCTAAAGAGGTAACAGAATGAAACTCGGACGCTTTCTAGCTCTTGGAACCCTTGCCTACGGTGCCTACTACGCCTATAAACGACGTGAAGACATCAAAGAGGAAATCCTAGACCTCAAACAATCACGAGAAAATATCTCTCACGATCTGGACAGAATCAAACGCAACCTTGACATCATCAAGGAACAAAACCTTGTGCTTGATGACATCAAACAAGACCTCAGCTATAAAACACGTATCTTCCAAAAAGACCTAGAACCTCGACTTAGCATCATCCAAAAACATTTGAAAAAATATCAAAGTGAAGATAAAGAATAAAGGTAAGTAGCATAGGCTACTTACCTTTTTATTATTCAGTTTTTTCAGCATTAAAAGAACTTATAGAGACTTGAGTTGTTGTAAACTCATTATCACCCTTAGACTGAGAGAACTCAAACAGAGTCTTACCAGATGGAGCCCAGTTATTAGCAGATACGTACTGTGTACCAACTGTAACACCATCAGCATTTACCAAATTAATGGTTAGGTAGATATCTTTTATTGAATATTCTGTTGTATTCTCAACTGTTGCAGAATAATATTTTGTATATTCATTAGACTTAGTATTATCTACTGTAAAATTGATATTCTTAACAAGATTTTCAATAGCTTCTTTCTTTACATTATTATCTTTAACTTCATTTCCTTGAGCAAGTAACTCTGATAAACCATCTTTATCTTGTACCGGAATAGAATTCATTTTATCTATTTCAGAAAGTAGAGATGTTCTTTTACCAAGATGTTCATCCCACTTGGTATCAAAACTATCCGAACCATAAGTTTTCGAAATTTCTAATCCATTGTTTAATTCATTAATATAAGAAATTGCCAATTCTTGAAGTTTACTATCCTTAAACTTCTTATCTTTATATCCACTAATTTCATCTAATTCTTTATTAATTGCTTTTTTAGCGAACGAGCCGAGTCACTTTTTTCACTATCAACATACTTCCAACGAGCATCTAGACCCTTAGCTAAAGATTTTACAAAAGCTTCATCATATGTCTTACTTTCATTAGAGCTTGTACAAGCTGATAAAGTAATAATCCCAACTAAAAGCAATAATAGAATAGTAATCTTTTTCATAA
>OBUN01000393.1_pt1 | contig 13106 bp, 16 predicted proteins | sample 1475851 | NCBI WGS metagenome assembly OBUN01 (sample SAMEA2579932, study PRJEB22360) | human gut metagenome | reverse complement strand
AATATTTTTATGTCTTGGGGTCGTTACGGATTCGACAGGCATTATGAGGCACATTTTGCGACTCATCGAGCGGATGTAAAGCGCCAGTTAAATATAACTGCAAAAAATAATAATTCTTACGCTTTAGCTGCCTAAAAAACAGCCAGCGTGACCAGATTCGGATCGCTCGTGTTCGATGACCGGTCTTAATAATAGCGAGATACGATTAAGCCTTGTCTAGGGGCTTGATAAGAGACTGATAGACTCGCTTGGCTTGGGCTTGAGTTATGTGTCAAAGCGAAGTTAAATCCAATACATAACCTATGGTTGTAGACAAATGTGTTGGCAGGTGTTTGGACGTGGGTTCAATTCCCACCGGCTCCATTGTTAAATATGGAAGATTACTCAAGAGGCTTAAGAGGCTGTGTTGGAAACGCAGTAGGCGTGTGAAAGCGTGCGTGGGTTCGAATCCCATGTCTTCCGTTTTGTTACAAAACGCTCGTTAGTGGCGTTTTTTCCTTACTAGAAGATAAAATGAGTGAAGAGAACGGATTCACTCATTTATTTTTTTGAAAAATATTGAAATTTTTCTGAAAAGTAGTAGACTGTTACTAGAAAGTTTGGAGGTTTCTTGTGAAATTATACGTACAATTGATGATTATTTTTTCGATTTCTTTGATAGGAGAAGGGATTTCCTATCTTTTTCATTTGCCTATTCCAGGAAGCATTATTGGCCTCATTCTTCTTTTTTCGGCTTTGCAATTTAAAATTTTCAGATTGCGGCATGTGAGTATTGTGGGAAATTTTTTATTAGCCAATATGACGATTCTATTTTTGCCGCCAGCGGTCGGAATTATGGATAAATTTCATGTCATTGCGCCTTATCTGCTGCCGATTGTTTTGATTATTGTTGGAGCGATTGTGATCAATGTGGTTGTCATTGCCGTGGTTGTTCATTTTATCAAAAATCGCTTTGAAGGAGATTACGGAGAAGGAGAAACAAGAAATGTCTAATTTGTGGGGCAATCCTTTATTTGGTTTGGCTTTATCAATCTTTGCTTATCTGGTAGGAATGTTGATTTTTCGCAGATTTCCGCATCCTTTGACAACCCCTTTACTTCTAGCCACCATATTTGTCATTGTATTTTTAAAATTGACAGGAATTTCTTACAAGAATTACTACGTAGGCGGGGCGTATTTGAATAATCTCATTGTGCCGTCAACGGTTGCACTGGGAATTCCTTTGTATAAAACATTTCATCTCATGAAACACCATGCCAGAAGCATTTTGGTTGGTACTTTTATAGCGGTAGTAGTGAATACTAGTTTTACGGCCTTGGTCGCCAAGGCTTTTGGAATGGATTTTTTCTTAGCAATTTCACTCTTTCCCAAATCAGTAACAACAGCTATGGCGGTTGGAATTACAGATAAAATGCAAGGGCTGACGACAGTGACGTTGGTAGTTGTAGTTGCAACGGGAATCTTGACAAGTGTGATCGGTCCGACTGTTTTAAAAATCTTAAAAATCAAAGATCCTGTTGCAGTAGGCTTAGCTCTTGGAGGAACGGGACATGCTGTTGGGACAGGGACAGCCTTTAAATACGGACAAGTTGCAGGAGCTATGGCTGGTCTAGCTATTGGGGTGACAGGGATTATGTATGTGATTGTCAGTCCAATTGTTGCAAGTATTATTTTAAAATAGCAAAAGACGAGAATGACTGTGCTGTGACTATTTTTTGAAAGCAAGTATGTTTTCTGCCCCATTTCCTAAAAAACATGATATAATAGAGAGTAAAAACTTTTTGATAGAAAGACAGTTATGGATTTAAAAGATTATATTGCAACCATTGAAAATTACCCGCAAGAAGGGATTTTATTTCGTGACATTAGCCCATTAATGGCAGATGGGAATGCCTACAGCTATGCCATTCGTGAAATTGTCCAATATGCTACGGACAAGAAAATTGACATGATTGTCGGTCCAGAAGCGCGTGGATTTATTGTTGGATGTCCGGTAGCTTATGAGCTTGGAGTTGGTTTTGCTCCAGTACGTAAGCCTGGGAAATTGCCTCGTAAGGTTATCTCAGCTAGTTATGAAAAAGAGTATGGTGTAGATACCTTAACAATGCACGCAGACTCTATCAAGCCTGGACAACGCGTACTGATTGTTGATGACCTTCTTGCAACGGGAGGAACGGTTAAAGCAACAATTGAAATGGTTGAACGTTTAGGTGGTATCGTTGCAGGTTGCGCTTTCCTTATTGAATTGGATAAATTGAAGGGACGAGAAGCTATTGGTAACTACGATTACAAAGTTCTCATGCATTATTAAGGTATAAGTAAAAGCTATATCTTGTTGTAAAAAAGTATAATTGAAAACTATATCTCCTTTCAGTATAATAAAAGCAGAACGTAAAAGGAGATATTTTCATGCCTATTAAAATTGATAAGAAATTACCAGCTGTTGACATTTTAAGATCTGAGAATATCTTTGTCATGGATGATGAGCGTGCAGAACACCAAGATATTCGTCCTCTGAATATCTTGATTTTGAATTTAATGCCGCAAAAACCAGTAACAGAAACGCAGTTGTTGCGTCATTTAGCAAATATGCCATTGCAACTTCGGATTGAATTTCTTTATATGACTTCTCATACCTTCAAAACGACACATGCGGACTATATGGAGACGTTTTATAAGACTTTTGATGAGATCAAGGGTCGTTATTTTGACGGTTTGATTGTCACTAGAGCGCCAGTCGAGCATTTGCCTTTTGAAGCAGTAGATTATTGGGAAGAATTTCGACAAGTTATTGACTGGTCCAAATCGCATGCTTACTCAACGTTGCATATTTGTTGGGGAGCGCAAGCGGCTCTTTATGCTCGTTATGGCATTGCCAAACACCAGATGAAGCGCAAGTTGTCCGGTATTTATAGTCAATCCACACCAGAAAAACCAAATTTGCTGTTTCGTGGTTTTGATGATGAATACGCAGCTCCTCATTCGCGGTATACAGAAGTTCGCAAAGAGGATATTTTAAATAAGAGTAATTTGGAAATTTTAGCTTGTGGAGAAGAAGTCGATGCCTCCGTTGTGGCAAGTCGTGATCTTCGCGAAGTGTATAGCTTTGGTCATTTGGAATATGACCGCGAGACCTTGGCAAAAGAATATTTGCGTGATGTAGACGAAGGGCTGAATCTGCGTATTCCAGAAAATTATTTCAAAAATGATGACGTTACTTCAGTCCCCTGTTTACGATGGAATCTGGCTGCGGCGCTGTTTTTCAACAATTGGATTAATTATGCTGTTTATCAAGAAACACCATTTGACTGAGAAAATGCAGCAAATGACGCTTCCTTGTTTGCTTATTTATAAGAGGTGCTATGACTTATTTATCAGCGTATAAGACGGGCAATTTAGTATTGCCAACTGAGCTTCTTTTTCATTTTCATGAGATATTTGATAATAGTGATGACTTTTTGGTCTGGCAATTTTTCTATTTGCAAAATACAACGTCGCTAGAAGAGATTTCTCCTGTTCAGATTGCGGAAAGTATTGGGAAATCCGTTGCAGAGGTCAATCGCTCTATGTCAAATTTGACAGAAAAAGGATTGTTGCAATATAAAACAATTGCCCTCAATGGTGAAATTGAGGCAGTTTTTGATGCACTGCCAGCGCTTGAACGATTGGATGAAATTGTAGAGAATCACTCAAGCGTTGCGCAAGCTATTTCTCAGAATGTTTTAAAAGACTTGGTTGAGACTTTTCAGCAAGAATTAGGTCGTCTCTTGACACCGTTTGAAATCGAGGATTTAACAAAGACGATTCAAGATGACAAGACCAGTCCTGAACTTGTTACTGCTGCTCTTCGTGAAGCTGTTTTTAATGGAAAGGCAAACTGGAAATACATCCAAGCTATTTTACGGAATTGGCGCCGTGAAGGCATTACAACAGTAGCACAGGTAGAAGCGAAGCGAGAAGAGCGTGAGGCGACAAATCCACAAAATATCACTGTCTCGGATGATTTTTTGAAGGCTATGGATTTGTGGCGAGATTAAGAAATCGGAGTTTATTCTCTTGGAATAGACTCTTTTTTTAGTTCCTTAAAAATGATATACTAAGTGAAACGATTATTTTAGAAATGAGTTATCATGCAAGTAAAGAATATCTCAAAACGTTTGAGAAAAGTGGCTGGTTTTGTACCACAGGATGCCAAAATCTTGGATGTAGGAAGTGACCACGCTTATTTACCGATTTATCTAATTCAGCAGGGGAGAATTTCCTCAGCCATTGCTGGTGAAGTTGTTGAGGGACCTTATCAGTCTGCGGTGACGAATGTGGCCGATAACCACATGTCCGATAAAATTTCTGTCCGCTTGGCAAATGGTCTGGTAGCTTTTGATAAAAAAGATCAGATTGACGTTATTATCATTGCAGGGATGGGAGGACGATTGATAGCAGATATTTTAGACAATGGCAGTGCGAAATTGGCATCTGTTAAGCGTCTGATTCTTCAGCCTAACAATCGGGAAGATGAACTTCGCAGGTGGTTGTGTGGTCATGATTTTCAAATTACAGAAGAAGCTATTGTGGAAGAAAATGGGAAATTTTACGAGATAATGATAGCTGAACAGGGGCATCAAGTGTTGAATGCTGAACAAGAACGCTTCGGACCTTATCTAATGAGAGAGCAATCAGCTGTTTTTCTAGATAAATGGCAGCGAGAAGTAGACAAGCTGGAAAAAGCTTTGGCTAAAATCCCTGAGAAAAATCTAACGGAACGCTCTGCTATGTCCCAAAGAATCAAGCAAATCAAGGAGGTACTGCATGCTGGCAAGTGATGTTATTAACCGTTATGAAGCATACTGTCCTAAGGATCTGTCCATGACGGGAGATGTCTGTGGACTGCAAATTGGAACTATGAATAAGGAAGTTAAGCGAGTACTGGTAGCTTTGGATATCCGCGAGCAGACAGTTGCAGAGGCGATTGAAAAAGATGTAGATTTGATTTTGGTTAAGCACGCACCGATCTTTCGGCCTATTAAGGATTTAGTGGTAGACCGACCTCAGAATCAGATTTACATCGATCTGATTAAGCACGATATTGCAGTCTATGTCAGCCATACCAATATTGATATTGTGGATGACGGTCTCAATGACTGGTTCTGTGATCTACTAGAAATCACTGATACGGATTATCTTAGCGAAACGGTTCCTGAACACGGCATTGGTCGTATTGGCAAGATTGCACCTCAGACTTTTGGAGAATTTGCAGGCAAGGTTAAGGAAACTTTTGGTCTGGATAGTTTGCGTTTGGTGACTTATTCGGATGTGGATTTGGAGCAAATGATTGAGAAAGTGGCGATCTGTGGTGGCAGTGGTCAGTCCTTTTACAAGGAGGCTTTAGCACAGGGCGCTCAGCTTTATATTACAGGTGATATTTACTACCATACAGCACAGGATATGCTGAGCGAGGGGCTTCTAGCTTTGGATCCGGGTCACCATATAGAAGTGCTCTTTGTAGAAAAATTAGTTGAAAAATTTCAAGACTGGAAAGTAGAAGAGAGTTGGGAAGTTGAATTTTTAGCCAGTCAGGTTTCTACAAATCCGTTTAAACATATCTAAGTAGGAAATTGTATGAAAAAAGTAGCGATTATCGGAGCAGGGATTGTCGGATCGACTGCTGCTTATTATCTATCGAAAAATTCTATCTTTCAGGTGACCATTTTTGATCATGGAATAGGTCAGGCAACCAAGGCAGCAGCTGGTATTATCAGCCCATGGTTTTCCAAACGGCGTAATAAAGCGTGGTATCGTATGGCACGACTGGGAGCAGATTTTTATCTGGATTTGATAGCTGATTTACAGAAGGACGGTTTTGCAACGAAGTTTTATCAGCAAACTGGCGTCTTTTTATTGAAGAAAAAAGAGAAAAGTCTGGAGACGCTCTATGAGTTAGCAAACCAACGGCGGCATGAGTCGCAACTAATTGGTAACTTGCAGTTATTTTCACGAGCGGAAGCAATGGAGTACTTTCCGGGGCTTCAAGGTTTTGACCGGCTGCTCTATGCTTCTGGAGGAGCACGCGTGGACGGTTCTTTATTGACTCAGATTCTGCTTGCGGCTAGTGGTGCAAACCTAATCCAAAAGAAAGTAAATTTGGATATTCGAGATGATGCTTGCTGGATTAATCGTTCTTGTTTTGATCAAGTTATATTAGCAACAGGAGCGTGGTTGCCTGAGCTGTTGAAACCACTAGGTTATCAAGTGGATATTCGTCCACAAAAAGGTCAATTACGAGATTATCAGACTGGTCTGATGACAAATGATTATCCAGTGGTCATGCCAGAAGGAGAGCTAGATATTATTCCTTTTCAAAATGGCAAAATCAGTATGGGCGCTACTCACGAAAATGAAATGGGCTATGATTTAAGAGTGGATCAAGACTTGCTGGATAAAATGGAACAGGAAGCTTTTTACTATTTTCCTAGTTTGTCTCAAGCAAACAGAATGAGCGAACGGGTCGGAATTCGAGCCTATACCAGTGACTTTTCTCCCTTTTTTGGTCAGGTGCCAGATCTTTCGCAAGTATTTGCAGCCAGTGGTTTAGGCTCTTCTGGTTTGACGACAGGCCCTCTCATCGGTTATCATTTAGCTCAGATGGTTCAGGGAAAAAGCGGTAGCTTAAATCCAGCGGATTATCCCATTGAAAGATACATTAAGAAAGAGAAATAGATGACAGAAAAAATTTTAAATTGGGTTAATATTTGTGTGAAAAAAGGGGACAAAGTTCTTTTGCTTAACCGCCAGCATGATGATTTTAAAGGCTGGATTCAACCAGGTGGGAAAGTTGAGTTTCCAGAATCTTCTTTTGAAGCAGCTGTGCGAGAGTTGAAAGAGGAAACAGGATTGATAGCTTTGAATTTACAGCTTAAAGGCATTTCAGGTTTTACCAATCCGACAAAAGCAGAGCGTTATGTCTATTATGATTTTCTATGTGAGAATTTTGAAGGAGAACTACTAACAAAATCACGAGAAGGTCAGCCAAAATGGTGGTCAATTGATGAACTGGATTCAATATCTATGCAGGATGATATCAGGGATAGGCTTCCTTTATACTGGCGAGAAGGCTCTTTTGAGCGTATTCACTATTGGGATGAAGAAAATCATTGTATCAAAGAAACCAAGACGATATTGTATGACTGAGTTAGCAATGATTTTAGGTTAAATGTAAATCCAAGAAACTCTTACAGGAGTGTGCTTTAAAATTTTAGTTTTTAAGTAAAAAGTGACATCCGCTTTCAAAAATGGTAAAATAAAGAGAATACATTTAAGAGAGGAAACTCATTATGAAAGGTATTATCCTTGCAGGTGGTTCTGGTACGCGTTTATATCCTTTGACTAGAGCTGCATCTAAACAACTCATGCCGGTTTATGATAAACCCATGATTTATTATCCATTGTCAACCCTCATGCTAGCTGGTATCAAGGATATCTTGATTATCTCAACACCAACAGATCTTCCTCGCTTTGAGGATTTGTTGGGTGATGGCTCGGAGTTTGGCATCAAACTTTCTTATGCTGAGCAACCAAGTCCAGATGGTTTGGCTCAAGCCTTTATTATTGGTGCCGACTTTATCGGTGATGACCATGTGGCTTTGATTTTAGGTGATAATATTTATCATGGACCAGGCCTTAGCAAAATGCTTCAAAAGGCTGCTTCAAAGGAAAAAGGAGCGACTGTTTTTGGTTACCAAGTGAAAGATCCAGAACGTTTTGGTGTGGTTGAATTTGATGACAATATGAATGCAATCTCTATTGAAGAAAAACCAGAACAACCACGTTCTAACTATGCAGTTACAGGACTTTATTTCTATGACAATGACGTAGTAGAAATTGCTAAAAATATCAAGCCTAGTCCACGTGGAGAGCTGGAAATCACTGATGTCAATAAGGCTTACTTAGACCGCGGCGATTTGTCTGTTGAGCTTATGGGACGTGGTTTTGCTTGGTTGGACACTGGTACACATGAGAGCTTGTTAGAAGCTGCTCAATACATTGAAACCGTTCAACGTATGCAAAATGTGCAAGTAGCAAACTTAGAAGAAATTGCCTACCGTATGGGTTATATTACCAAAGAACAAGTGCATGATTTGGCACAATCACTTAAAAAGAACGAATACGGTCATTACTTATTGCGCTTGATTGGAGAAGAATAAAACATGTCTGAACAATTTTTTGAAAAGAAATTAGTAGCCCGTAAGATTGAAGCCATTCCTGGCATGCTGGAATTTGATATTCCAGTACATGGAGACAATCGTGGCTGGTTCAAGGAAAACTTTCAAAAAGAAAAAATGGTGCCCCTTGGTTTTCCAGAAAGCTTTTTTGCAGAAGGTAAGCTTCAAAACAATGTCAGCTTTTCCCGCAAAAATGTGCTCCGTGGACTCCATGCAGAACCTTGGGACAAGTACATTTCTGTCGCAGATGGCGGAAAAGTTCTCGGTTCTTGGGTTGATTTGCGTGAAGGGGAAACATTCGGAAATACCTACCAAACGGTTATTGATGCCAGCAAAGGGATTTTCGTTCCTCGCGGTGTAGCAAATGGCTTTCAAGTGTTGTCAGATACGGTTTCTTATAGCTATTTGGTCAATGACTACTGGGCATTGGAATTAAAACCTAAGTATGCCTTTGTCAACTATGCTGACCCTGCTCTTGGGATTGAATGGGAAAGTCTTGATCAGGCAGAAGTTTCTGAAGCAGATAAGAATCATCCAATGCTTAAGGATGTTAAACCTTTGACCAAAGATATGTTATAATACCCTCAGAAAATAGGAGAAAATCTTTTCATGACTGAATATAAAAATATTGTAGTGACAGGTGGTGCTGGTTTTATCGGTTCTAACTTTGTTCACTATGTGTACAATAACTTTCCAGATGTGCATATCACAGTTCTGGATAAGCTAACTTATGCTGGTAATCGTGCCAACATTGAAGAAATTCTAGGCGACCGAGTGGAGTTAGTCGTTGGAGATATTGCAGATGCAGCAATTGTTGATCAAGTAGCTAAGAATGCGGATGCAATTGTTCACTATGCAGCCGAAAGTCATAATGACAATTCTCTCAAAGATCCATCCCCATTTATCTTCACCAACTTTGTAGGCACATACACACTCTTAGAAGCAGTTCGTAAATACGACATTCGTTTCCATCATGTGTCGACTGACGAAGTTTACGGAGACCTTCCTCTTCGTGAAGATCTTCCAGGTCACGGTGAAGGACTGGGTGAAAAATTCACACCAGAAACGAAGTACAATCCAAGTTCACCTTATTCTTCAACTAAGGCAGCTTCTGATTTGATTGTCAAGGCTTGGGTGCGCTCTTTCGGTGTTAAGGCCACCATCTCTAACTGTTCAAACAACTACGGACCATATCAACACATCGAAAAATTCATTCCGCGTCAGATTACCAATATCCTTTCAGGCATTCGTCCAAAACTTTATGGTGAAGGAAAGAATGTTCGTGACTGGATTCATACTAATGACCATTCATCAGGGGTTTGGACCATTCTCACAAAAGGGAAGATTGGTGAAACCTACCTAATTGGTGCAGACGGTGAGAAGAATAACAAAGAAGTGCTAGAGCTCATTCTTAAAGAAATGGGACAACCAGCTGACGCTTACGATAGTGTAACAGACCGTGCGGGTCACGACCTGCGCTATGCTATTGATGCTAGTAAGTTGCGTAATGAACTTGGCTGGAAACCTGAATTTACTAACTTTGAAGCTGGTTTGAAAGAAACTATAAAATGGTATACAGACCACCAAGATTGGTGGAAAGCTGAAAAAGAAGCTGTCGAAGCTAACTATGCTAAGACTCAAAAAGTGTTGAAATAAACTCTATTATTGAAGCATTGTCTTTAAAGGAGAATCATGAAACATAAAATTTTAGTAACAGGTGGAACCGGATTTATCGGAACGCATACCGTTATTGAGTTAATCAATGCTGGACACGAAGTTGTTATTGTTGATAATTTAGTGAACAGCAGCAAAAAAAGTGTAGAAGTTGTAGAACAAATTGTTGGTCAAAAAATTCCATTTTATCAAGTGGACATTCGTGATAAGAAAGCCTTACTTGAAATCTTTAAAGCAGAACAACCAACAGGTGTGATTCATTTTGCAGCGTTGAAAGCAGTTGGTGAATCAACACAAATTCCATTGACTTATTACGAAAACAACATTACAGGAACATTGACATTGCTACGCGTCATGGAAGAAGTCAATTGCAAAAATATCATTTTCAGCTCTTCTGCAACTGTCTATGGAGATCCTCATACCGTTCCAATTTTAGAAGATTTTCCTCTGTCAGTCACCAATCCTTACGGACGTACAAAACTGATGATTGAAGAAATGCTGACGGATATTTACAAATCTGATGCAAACTGGAATGTTGTCTTGCTTCGGTATTTTAATCCAATTGGTGCTCATGAAAGTGGTGATTTGGGTGAAAATCCAAATGGCATTCCAAATAATCTCTTGCCATATGTGACGCAGGTTGCTGTTGGAAAATTAAAAGAAGTGCAAGTATTTGGCAATGACTATCCAACAGTTGACGGTACCGGCGTTCGTGACTATATTCACGTGGTGGATTTGGCAAAAGGACATGTGGCTGCTCTGCAAAAAATTGAAGGAACTGCTGGTCTAAATATCTATAACCTTGGTACCGGTAAAGGATACTCTGTTTTAGAAATTATCCAAAATATGGAAAAAGCAGTCGGCAAACCAATTCCTTACAAGATTGTTGACCGCCGCCCTGGTGACATTGCAACTTGCTATGCTGACTCTACCAAAGCAAAAGAAGAGCTTGGTTGGGAAGCACAATTTGATATTACGCGTATGTGTCAAGATGCTTGGCATTGGCAAAGCAAACACCCAAATGGATTTGATGACTAAATAAAAAATATGTCAAATAGTAGACGAGGCTGGGATAGTAGTTTCTCAGCCTCGCTTATTAAATAGAAATAAGCTTGATGCACAGTAGTTGATTGTTCAAAACATTGCGTTGAAGTTGCGAATAATGCTTGCGAGGTAAGGTTAATTTTGTTTCCTAGTCAAACTCGTAAGAAGTACCTAATCAGCCTTGTGGAAGTTGACCAGAATTCACTGTTCTGAGGTTTTTGCGTGATGACTTGAAAGTAAGCTTACTAAAAAAAGTAGAAAACCAGTTAAGTATTTTTTTTGAAGAATGATTTACTTTCTGTTAAACTAAAAATATGGAACATCATTTTAATCATAAGGCAGAATCATTCGATTCTCCCAAAAATATATTTATTGCTGATCTCATTCGCCAGGAAGTGGAAAAAAATAGTAGATTTTTCTGACAAGCGCATTTTGGATTTTGGCGGTGGTACAGGCTTGGTGACTCTGCCATTAGCGGCACAATCCAAGTCAGTCATGCTTGTTGATATTTCAGATAAAATGCTTGATCAAGCTCGCCTAAAAGTGGAAAAGCAAGCCATTGATAATGTTTATTTGTTACAGCAGGATTTGTTGACAAACCCATTAAATCAATTATTTGACATCATCGTGGTTAGTCGTGTTCTTCATCATATGCCAAATGTTGAGAAGACTCTAGCAATGTTTAGAAATCATCTTGTAGAGGACGGACAGCTTTTTATTGCAGATTTTGTTAAAACAGACGTAAATCATCATGGCTTTCATCTTGATGAATTGGAAGAAAACTTATCTCAGAATGGTTTTCTGCCTGTCAAATCTCAGATAATTTATAGTGCAGAGGAACTCTTTTTAGGAAATTATGCGGAGCTTTTCTTGACATTAGCACAAAATCACTCGTTTGTATGATGAGTGATTTTGGTTTGTCTTTATAGTAAATTTCTTGTTTCTTTTATGGAAATAGTAGAAAATGCCGTGTGGATATAGTATAATGGGGTTATATAATTTTTAAGGAGAATGAGATTAAGTGAAATCTTCGGATTTATTGATTATTATCCCTGCCTACAATGAAGAAGGCTCTATTGAAAATGTTGTAAATAATATTATTCAAAATTATTCACAATATGATTATGTGATTATCAATGACGGTTCAAAAGATAGAACATCAGCCGTTTGCCATGCAAACAGTTATAATATTGTGGATTTGCCGGTCAATTTAGGATTGGCAGGGGCCTTTTCAACAGGACTTAGATATGCTTATGAGCAAGGCTATAAAAAGGCAGTGCAGTTTGACGCAGATGGTCAACATTTGCCTGAGTATATCTCAGTTTTAGAAGCAAAAATGAACGAAGGCTATGAAATGGTTATCGGATCTCGTTTTGTGACGGAAAAGCGCGAAACGTCTTTGCGGATGATGGGGAATATTCTCATTAGCGCAGCCATTAAATTAACCACAGGAAAGACAATCAATGATCCAACTTCTGGTATGCGGATGTTTTCTGAAGGACTTATCAAAGAATTTGCTCTCAATATCAATTATGGACCTGAGCCAGATACCGTCTCATATCTAATTCGTCATGGTGTAAAAGTAGCAGAAGCCCAAGTGCGAATGGAAGAGAGACAAGCTGGTGAGAGTTATCTGACACTTTCTCGCTCTATTCAATATATGACGCATATGTTTGTATCTATCTTGATTATTCAAAATTTCAGAAAGAGAGGGTAGACATTAAATGACTATTTGGTTTCAAATTGTATTGATTTTTGTCTCTATTATGACTTGTGCCTTTATTTTACGTAGCATTCGAAAATCACAAGTTCAAATCAACGATGCTATATTTTGGGTGTTTTTCTCTTTAATTCTATTAGTATTTAGCATCTTCCCAAGTTTAGCGGAAGCAATTGCAAGTGCATTAGGAATTGTATCAGCAGTCAATTTTATCTTTTTATTTGTCATTGCTCATCAATCAATTCCAACTTACTATTAAATTATCAAAATTAGATACGAAATTTAAAAATTTAGTTCAAACAATCGCACTGAGAGAGAAAGATGAAAATAAAAACTAATCCTTCTGCTAAAGAGATTTATTTTTGGAATTTATTGGGGAATTTAGCGGCTTCAGGAGTTTCTGTCCTTTATCTACTGATTGTAACAAGATTAACTTCTGCCAAAGTAGCAGA
>OBUN01000390.1_pt1 | contig 13149 bp, 17 predicted proteins | sample 1475851 | NCBI WGS metagenome assembly OBUN01 (sample SAMEA2579932, study PRJEB22360) | human gut metagenome | reverse complement strand
AGAATACACTTCATGATAATGTATTAAAACTTCTAGCCCTTCTAATACCGAATTTTCTTATTCCCATCGGGAAATGGAAAATATCGAAGAAAAAAAATAATTGCCGATTTAGCTCGTGACTATATCAATCAAGGGATGTGTATCTTTTTTGATTCAAGCTCAACTTGTCAGTACCTTTGTCAATTGATACAGGGAATGCCTAACATGGTGTGTGTGACCAACGGTCTACGGAACGCTTTTATACTCAACGAAGATCAAAGCCTGAGGACACGAGTATATATGCTGGGTGGCGAACTTAAGCCAGGTGCAGCTTCTATTACCTCCTTTACAGACACGAACTCTCTAACAGAACAATTTGTCTATGATTTTTCTTTCTTTTCTTATCGTGGAATCGACCTAGACGGGGTTTATGAAGCTAGCTTGGGACAAGCTAAAATCAAACAACAAATAATGAGACGGTCAAAACATTCTATTTTACTAGTTGATGAACACAAATTTGACTCGACTCACTTTTACAAAATTGCTGATTTCGCTGATTCTCACTCAGTAATAACAAATACTTTACCGACAGAAGATTATCAAAAGAGAATCGATGATGGAATCACTAATTTTATTTGGTTGAACCCGAAACTTAGGAGCCTACCAAATGAATAGTAATTGAGCCTCATAAAAAAGGCGATCCACCTCAGATGGATTGCCTTTTTAATATAAATATCATTAATTAATATCGTTTCCTTTCGTACCTCAACAGCTGAGTATTGTCCACATTGAATTTCAAGAAGTCAATCATCGTCTTCCCATGAAAATAATTGTCAATCACCCGAATCAAGGCATGGTGACACACCAACAAAACATCTTCGTCACTTTGTTCCAACTCTGCCAGCAAAGGATACACCCGACCGGCAACATCCATGATGGATTCGCCGTCTGGTAATGGTAGCGAGAATTCCACACGAACCTTTTGGAATTCCGGTGTTTCAATTGGTAAGCCATCATACTGTCCAAAATCCATCTCAATTAGGCGCGGTTCCACCTCAATGGGTACCGACACTTTTTCATTAATGATTCGGGCCGTTTCCTGGGCCCGCCTCAATGGTGAGACATAGATTTTTGTGATTGGCTGCTCCAAGTCGCTGACCAATTGAGCCAATTCCTCTGCTTGAGCATAACCGACTTCCGTCAGCTCAATATCCGCATGACCGCAAATTTTGCCGTCCACATTATATTGGGTCTGACCATGACGTGCTACGTAAATCATCGGGCACCCCCCTTTGCAAGCGGACGTTTCTCATCCGCCATTTCACCCAGAACCAGCTCTGAATCAGTGGCCAATTGTTGTAAAGCCGCCACCATCTCAGCTTGCGATTTGCCAAAGACCAGGGAGAAAGAATTATTCTTACTCTTGTAGAAGGAAACAAAAGAGTTGCCACCAGCTAATTCTTCAATTTGAATTTGGGGGTAGCGGGCAAACTCGCCGTTCAAGACACCTAGTTTAACGACTCCTTCTTGTGACAAGCCTTCTTTTAAGAAACCATTGATCAGGATAATAGCGGCAAAATCCCCCAGTTTAATTTGATCCGCCAGATTACTTGGCCAAAAGATTACAAGTATCGCTACCGTCAATGCGATACTCAAACCCATACGAATCCAGCTGGTTTGAGCCGCCACGATAATTTTCTTTTGATCTTTTACTTGTAAGACGACCAACAATCCTAAAAAGCCTGCAATCACTAGTGCTTCTGCCATTTTCTATCATCCTTTACTTATTTTTACCACTCGGCGATGGTGCCGTCGTAGTTTTTCCATTGTGGGTTGGTCCAAACCAAACCTTCTTGAGAAATTTCCTTAATGCGGTCTTCATCCATTTCCAAACCAAGGCCTGGTTTAGAAGGTAGGTCAACATAGCCGTCTTTGTATTGGAAAACTTCTTTGTTTTTGACAAAATCCAACAAATCAAAGCCTTTATTGTAGTGGATACCCAAGCTTTGTTCTTGGATAAAGACATTTGGTGTACATGAGTCCACTTGCAAGGTAGCTGCTAATGCAACTGGTCCGTATGGTGCATGTGGTGCCACGGCCATATCATGAGCTTCAGCCATAGCCGCAATTTTGCGGGTTTCTAAAATTCCGCCGCAAAGGGCTACGTCTGGTTGGATAATATCGATGGCGCCTTGTTTGAAGATATTTTTAAACTGCCAGCGAGTGTACAAACGTTCGCCGGTTGCTAAAGGGACAGCAACTGCATCGGCAACTTCTTTGTAATGCTCTTCATTTTCCGGCAAGACAACTTCTTCCAAAAACATTGGGTGGAATGGCTCCAGGGCCTTCGCTAGAACTTTAGCCATTGGTTTATGCACCCGACCGTGGAAATCCACACCGATATCCATCGCGTCACCAAAACGTTCCCGAATGGATGCCACCCGTTCGACAACTTCATCCACTTTTTTGTAAGAGTCGATATAGTGCAATTCTTCGGTAGCATTCATTTTAACGGCAGTAAAGCCACGATCAAAACGGTCTTGCGCTTGTTCAGCGACTTCACTTGGCCGGTCGCCACCAATCCACGAATAAACTTTAATGTTATCCCGGGCGGCTCCGCCTAATAATTCATAGACAGGGACGTTAAAGGCTTTTCCTTTGATATCCCACAGCGCCATTTCCAATCCGGAAACAATCGTCCCATTGATGGGGCCACCACGGAAGAAGGAGCGATGCATTTCTTGGAATAAGCGTTCAATTTCAAATGGATTACGCCCAATCAAACGATTACCGATCTCATAAGCACCCGCAACAACTGTTTCAGTCTTGGTTCCGGAGATCATTTCCCCCCAGCCGTCAATGCCTTCATCGGTGGAAATCTTCACGAAGATCCATCTTGGTTTTACTTTGTATACTGTAATATCTGAAATTTTCAATTTAAACCCTCCAATTATTGTGCTTCTACTGGTTCATTCATTTCTCGGTTCACTTTTTTCACACCGTCAAAGTAGTACCATACACCTGCCAATACCAACAATAAGACCGGAATCCCGATGATTGGTTTGTAGGCAAAGGCGATGAATACCAAATAACTTTGGATCATGGAAGTTGCCGCAAATGATGAGATCAACATTGATGAAGTACCCAAGTCGATACCCACTGATTTAGTAATTGCTGTCAACATTGGGGATGTTGCAGAACCACACCATAGCAATGAAGCAGTAATGACTAAACCGATCACGATGTTTTTCAACAAATTCCCGCGAGTCAAGGCAACCACCATCGCTACCCGGAAAGGCACAACGGCCAAATCGGCAAATGGTAAAACGCGGTTTCCTGGCAAGACTAAGGCCATGGCGATTGTTAAAGGAATAATGATCAATGCTGTTGTAATAACATCTGGATTCCCAACGACAACCGCTGCATCCAATCCGATAAATAAACGTGTTCCTTTGAATTTTTCTTGGGACCATTTTTGAGCTGCATCAGAAATTGGCATCAGACCTTCCATGAACAATGAGGTCATTTTAGGAATCAAAACCAAAACGGCGGACATGCTGACACCTAATTGCAAGACGGCCTTGATATCGTAACCGGCCAAAGCACCAATCACCATCCCAATAACCAGCCCCATGATCATTGAGTCACCGAAGAACCCAAGATATTTTTGTGCATCCTTGATCGTGAATTTCGATTTGCGGAATAATGGAATACGATCCAGTAACCAGTTCAACGGCCAAGCAATCACTAAGGAAGACAAGGCGGACACAGTTGGCAAGGAAACGCCCGGAATTCCAAAGAAGCTTTCCACCATCGGTTGTGACCAGTCGGAGATTTTAAAGGTAACGATTGCCATCACAACAGAGGCACCAACACCTAAAAACACATTTTTGGTAACAAAGTAGACCATCACCCCAACGATGGCCATGTGGTGGTAATTCCAAATATCCACGTCCAACGTATGGGTACGTTTCAAAACCAATAAAACGATATTAACCAGTAAGATGGCGAAAATCAGGATTGGAATGATGGGTGATGCCCACGTAACTGCGGCGATTGAACCCCAACCGACATCCAACGCATCCAGCTTAACACCGGTCTGTTCAACCATAGCCTTCGCAGCCGGGCCGACGTTAGTGGTCATAAAGTCCAAAATCAATTTGATTCCGGCAAAACCAATACCCAACGTCAAACCTGATTTAAATGCACGGGTAATCTTTAAACCAAAGATCAACCCGATGATGGTAATGATGACTGGCAACATAACTGTCGGTCCAGCATCGATAAAGAAGTTAAAGACATTCATAATGATTTTCATTTTTTCAGCTCCTTTAATCCGCTATTATTTCAATAAGTTCAAGATTTCTTCCATCGTTTTGTCAGCACCGATTCCTGTCAGGATAGGCATGCCTTTTACCACTGGCACATTGCCGGTTTGACCATCGAATTGACCGGTTGTCACCAACAAATCATACCCTTCGACTTTGCCGGGCACTTCCATTAGTTTGGTTTGGGTAGTTGCCACTTCAACTCCGTGTTCTTGCAAGTATTCTTTAACCTTTGTTGCTACCACTGTTGATGTTGCAATACCGTTTCCACATGCGACTAAAATTCTTTTCATGATAATTTCCTCCGATTGCGAGCTTTCCACTCGTGATTTTTTATTTTTTAAAAAACGGCTTTCTTTAATAAAGCCAATAATTCTGTATCATTGCGGGCGTCAATCATTTCCTGACGCAATGGTTCATCTTGGATGATGCCGACTATTTTTTGCAACATTTCCACTTGCCCATGGGGCTCACCAATTGCCATCATAATCACGATCTGAATTGGTAATTGAGCTTTATTGTCTTCCATATTATGGAAAAGTACCGGCTCTTTTAGCGTGGCAATCGCCAAAGTCGTTTTATTGACCATTTCATAATTTGCGTGGGGAATAGCAATTCCCGGGGGCGTTGATGGCAATCCCGTTGGGTATTCTTTTTCCCGATCTTGGATTGCTTGGATGTACTCCTCTTTGACATACCCTTTTTGATAAAGTTCACCTGCCAGATAGGCCAAAACTTCACTATCTGTTGAAGCTTCGACGTTTCGGAAGACAAGTTCCTCATTCAGATAAAGTTCCATACTTTCCACTCCTTGTTCATATTTCACCTGTATATCGCCCATAATATTAAATCGCTGCCAGCAATTCTTTCATTGATTGGGCAAGATTCTTAACATTCAATTCTTCGATATCCTGCTTATTGAACATCCCGGAACCAAGGCCTAAATAACTGGCGCCGTTTTCAAAAAATTCTTTGGCGTTTTCTTTACTGATGCCACCGACACCCATCAAGGGCAATTTGCCAAGAGGCGCTTGGATATCTTTGAAAAATCTCGGTGTAACTACTGCTGCTGGAAAAACTTTGACGATGTCCGCCCCTTGGGCAAACATTTGATTGACCTCTGACGGTGTCATCGCAGCCGGTACTGCCAATACACCTTTTTCATTGGCGTAGGCCAACATTTCCTCAGTAAACATGTGCGGGCCTAATAAGAATTTGGCACCAGCTTCGTAACAAGCTTTTGCCTGTTCTAAGGTTCTAACGGTGCCGGCTCCGATGTAGGTCGTATCCCCGTAGCGTTTATTCAACTCACGGATATGATCGATGGCTCCTTCAGTATTCATGGTCATTTCCACTGCAAATTGATGATCAAATTCCTGCATTGCTTGTAAAATCGCATCTGCTTGATCAAACGTGTAGCCCCGCATAATTACGGTAAATCTTGGATAATCAGCTAATTTCATTTTTTCCTCCTTAAGAACTTTGTCTTAATAATTGATAGATGGTTTTTTCATCTGCTGAAGCCACCAACTGATCAATCAAAGAATCATCTTTGGCGATATCGGCGATCTGATTGATAGCTCGTAAATGCTTGGTTAAATCAAAGAAGGATAATGGCAAAATCAAACTGATGGCCTCCCCATTCGGAAAAATCACCGGTTTTTGACAAACAATAATGCTGACACCGTCATTAATGACCCCTTTATCAACAGTGGTATGCGGGATGCAGGTTCGCTTCCCCAGATAACCGGCGTAACCGGGTTGTTTGATTTGATTCACGCAATCATTAATAAAGCGTGAATCGATGATCTGATGATCCAATAATGGTTGACATGCCAGACTGACTGCCTCTTCCCAAGTCATCCCCTGATCGATTACTTGCACATAATTTGGACGCAGGTAGTGAGTCAAAGAAGGTAAGACTTGGAAATTATCCAATGGAGTACTTTCATCTTGTTTCACCAAGAAGTATTGCAACTCTTCCCGCAGAGACGCTCGATCGTTGACCGTCGCATATTTTTTGACGATTTTCAACAATTCATCCAGCGCGCGATCCACCTTAGTGATGCCCAAGTCACTTAAGACTCGGTAGCGCAAACTGATTTGTTCCTGATAAGTCATGATGGGGTCAATAATGAACTGCATCATGGCGCTGTTTAAAGGTGTTGTAGTAAAAACCAAGTCGTAATCGACTTCAAACTTGTAAAAGTCTCGCACCGATAAGGAAGCCAAAAAATGAATTTCGGGAAAAAGTTTTTCCATATTGGCCCGTACTAACTTGGAAACCATAACGCCGTTGGTACAAACCACCACTGCTCGTGGCCGCTGTTTGTTCAGCTTGTTATGACTGCTTAACTGGTAGCCGAAATAATAAGACAACAAATCCAATTCGTCGTTCGGAAAGGCTTTGTTCAGCCAATTCTCGATGGGAATAATCAATTCTTTCATCAAGTCGATCAAGATTGCATGGTTGCTGTCTTTGATCAGGCTATCGACAGAATAGACCCCCAAACTCAAGTTAAAGCGGATCCGGAAACAGGCCGGTCGTAAATGACTTAATATCCGACGTTCAAAGTCTGCGAGATCATCGATCATAATCAAGGTTTGGTTTTAGAAATTTTCCACCATTTGACTGATCAATTTACGTAAATCTTGATCTGAATCGTAGTTCTGGGTGGTCTTACTTTCAAAAATATTGGAAGTCAAAAATAAGAGCGTGAACCATTCCAGGTAACTCTTGGATAATTTCCAAGCCGTCTCGCCGACTAAAATCGTCAACATCCGGTATTCCGGTGTATTACTGACCTCACCGGGAAAGAAATCCGGTTTAGTGGATACTTTGATGCCCCGGCTGACTAAAAACCGGGCCGCCGTTTGCAGGTAATCCATCGACTCATCGGAATAACTAAGGTGTAACATTTGTTCCATATTGTGAACCAGATGGACAATTTCTTCTTCCGTCACGCCATGAACCAACTTGCCTCGGATGGTTTCCCGACGGAAAATCGGGCACTGCTTCACCAAATCAGATAACAGTTGCAAGATTCGGTGTTCCGATCCAGCCAATTGATACCCGTTAATCCGGTCGTATTGAATTGTCAAACTGTAGTTTCTTAGTAGGGCGTCGGTTCGTTTGATATCATCCATGATGGTAGTTTTGCTGACTTCTACTATATCCAACAAATGATCCAGACTAACATATTCGATATTGGTGATCAAAGTCATCACTATCAGCGCCCCACGTTCTCCCTCCGTCAATGCCAACGTTGCTTGTTCGTCCACCGTTTCCTGATCCAACTGGGACATCATTTGGATCACTTCAATCGGTACTGTAATATCACCAGAGTGACTACGCTGGATCGTTGGGATATTTTTCATCTCCAAGTCTTCATTGAATTGGTTGATGGCATAGTTGATTTGACGACGTGTCAAATCGAGTTCACTTGTCAAAGCGGAAAGTTTCATTTCAGGGTTTTTAATAATCATTTTGAGTATTTCACGAATTCGTTTGTTCATTTGACTATCCTCCTGACAATATCATTATACATTCACGCAAGCGCTTTTTGAAGACGCTTTTATCACGATATTTGTCATACTCACTTTTTTAGTTTGTCACACCGGTGTGACACAGATGGCATAACCGGCGTTATATCAAGTATACCATGGCGTGACAATTATTTGTTACACCAGAAAATTAGCGCAAAAAAGAAACGACAAACCGGAAAAATAGGTTTGTCGTTTCTTCATATAGTGTGTTTTATTGTTTAGCCTTGCAAAGTCAAATTATTAATCTGTTCATAAAAACGAGCGGTTCTGTTGCAAAGTTTTCTTTAACTGATTTAATTTTTTAAGTAATCTAATTCCTCCACTACCCTCACTAGCATAATATGTTTCAACTGATTCATTAATTTTAAAGTTCTTTATTTGATTAATTGGTTTATCTAGCATTTCTAATAAATTTCGATTAGAAAATTTTTCCTTCACTTGTTTCTCTACCAGTTCTACAAGTTCCTCCATCAACTGACCTAATTCCGTCAAATCATGTTGGAAAATTTTTCCAAACTGTGTTGCGCTTTTAGCGATGCCATTAATTGTTCTACCAACAGATAGTAACCTGTCAGTCAGCGGCTGATATTCTGGAAAACTAACTAGCCAAGTTTCAAAATCAGATTTTAATAATTGCCTTCTAGCAAAAAGAGAAAAGTTTGTGAAGCCATCATGCTTCATTTTCTCTAACAGTTTTTGATTTTCTTCTTCAGACAAAAATACTTGTTTAATTACGTTCCTAATTCTCCTTTTAACCATTAAGCTCCCTTAGATAATAATTTCCGTTTCTTTTTCTTGTGGTAAAGAGTTATTATGTCTATTCATAAATACGAAACAAAAAAAGGATTTTTTTACTATGTCAGCTTTTATATCGGTTTAGATGAATACGGCAAAAAGAGACGACATCTAAAACGAGGCTTTAAAACTAAGAAAGAAGCTAGGCTATATGAAGCTAGGCTAGAAACTGGTCAACTTTCAGAAGTACTAAAAGCATCCAAGCAAAACACCAATATCAGCTATCAGGATTTATATCAAGAATGGTTTCAAGCTTATCAAAACACTGTCGAAGCCACCACCGCTGCAAAAACTAAGGATATATACCGTATTCACATCCTTCCAATATTTGGTCATAAGTCAATTAGTAATATCAGCCCATTGGAATGTCAAAATTTTATTACAGAAAAATCAAAGACCTTCAAAAATATGAAGCATATCAAATCTTACACATCTAAAATATTTGATTTTGCTATCAACATGAACTATATTGACAAAAATCCAATGGCAAATGTTATCATGCCGAAAATAAAAAAAGAGAAATCAGAAAATTTCTGGTCTCTTGAAGAATTGCATCGCTTTTTAAAAATCGTAAAAGAGATTGAACCCTATAAGCATTTTGCTTTATTTCGCTTACTGGCTTATAGCGGTTTACGGAAGGGAGAACTTTACGCTCTCAGATGGGGGGACTTAGATTGTGATAATAATCTACTGACCATCAATAAGAGTATCGGTAGAATTGATGGTCATGCTATTGAAAAAGGTACTAAAAATAGTTTTTCAGTTCGCTCAATATATTTAGACAGTGAAACCATTGACATCTTAAAGCATTGGCAAGAACTTTATAGGCAGGAACAAAATCAGTTAGCGATTTCAAAAATTGCCAAAATTGACCTTTCTAATGAGTACATGTTTACCTACTTGACAAACTCGGACCAGATTGAACCTTTACATGCGGACTATCTCAATAATATCCTCAAACGGATTATCAGAAAATACAAGTTAAAACCTATCAGTCCACACGGATTTCGACATACTCATGCTACCCTTATGACAGAAATCGGAATTGACCCAACTAATACCTCTAAACGTTTAGGACATGCAAGTAGTCAAATGACACTTGATATTTACACTCATACTACAAAAACTGGAGAGCAAAATTCCATCAAAAAATTTGCGGACTATCTCAATCAAGCAAAATAATATCTCTTGATTGAGATTTTTTCTAGAATAAAGTTTCTAATAGGTTATCAAAAAGGTTATCACAACATCAAAAATATCAAAAAAGCACCTTGCGAAATCTTCGCAAAGTGCTCTGAAACGTTGATATAACTGGATATTAACGTTTTGAGAATTGTGATGCCTTGCGGGCTTTTTTGAGCCCTGGTTTCTTACGTTCTACCATACGGGCATCACGTGTAAGAAGACCAGCGCGTTTGAGTGAGTCGCGGAAGTCTGGGTCTACTTGAAGAAGGGCACGAGCGATACCGTGACGGATAGCTCCTGCTTGACCAGCGTAGCCACCACCGAGAACGTTTACGAGAACATCGTATTGACCAACAGTTGAAGTAACTGCGAATGGTTGGTTGATGACAAGGCGAAGATCCGCGTGTGGGATATATTCTTCAACATCTTTTTTGTTTACGATAATTTTACCAGTTCCTGGAACAAGGCGAACGCGTGCAACAGCGTTTTTACGACGTCCAGTACCTGCATATTGTGCTTGTGACATAGCTTATTTGTTCCTTTCCTTAGATAAGTCCTGAAATATCAAGAACTTCTGGTTGTTGTGCAGCGTGCGTGTGTTCAGCGCCTACAAATACTTTCAATTTCATACCTTGAGCACGGCCAAGAGTATTATGTGGAAGCATACCTTTAACTGATTTTTCGATCAAACGAACAGCGTTCTTAGAACGGAGTTCACCAGCAGTGATTGATTTCAATCCACCTGGGTACATTGAGTGAGTGTAGTAAACTTTATCAGTTGCCTTTTTACCAGTTAATTTTACTTTTTCAGCATTGATAACGATCACAAAGTCACCTGTATCAGTATGAGGTGTGAAAGTTGGTTTATTTTTTCCACGAAGTACGCTTGCTACAACAGCAGAAAGGCGTCCAAGAGGTACATCAGTAGCGTCTACTACATACCATTTACGTTCAACTTCACCTGGCTTAGCCATGTATGTTGTTTTGTTCATGATTTCTCCTATATGAATATCGTTTTTGTTTACAAGGCGGATGTTCCGGTCCGCAAGTTATTTGGAAGGTTCCGGGGCCTTACAAATGGGGTAAACAATACCGTTTACTATCATACCAAATTTTAGGGGTAAAAGTCAATATATTTGATAAATTATTTATGAAAGAACGGTTTCATTTCGCTTAATCTTGATTTTCATGGGCAATACTGAATAGCCCCAAAGTTCCAGGACCCGTGTGAGTGGAAATGACTGGTCCTAATGGTAAAATTAAAACTTCATTGACTTGCTCAGAGGCAAGAAGCTGATTTTTTAAGACTTGAGCCACCTCTTGGCTGTCTGCTCCTGCATAGGCAATTACCACGCGCGGATCGGCAATATCTTCCAAGGTCATGCGCACCACCTCAGTCTGAGCCTTTTTCTTCCCACGGACTTTAGCCACAGAATCTAGCCTTCCATCTCCCTTAACTGCAATGACTGGCTTAATATTGACTAAACTTCCCATGAGAGCTGCGGTCTTTGAAATTCGTCCACCACGCATAAGATGATTTAGGTCATCTACTAGAAAATACGTTTTCACTTTTGGAACTAAAGATTTTATTAAGGCTACTACTTGTTCCAAACTTTGACCGGCAGCTTTCGCTTCCACCGCTTTCATCACCAGAATACCTTCTCCCATAGATGCCGCCTTGGTATCAATAATCCGGATAACTGCTTTTGGAAAATCTTCCAAAACCATATCCCGTGCCATAACCGCACTTTGGTAAGTTCCTGACAAGACTGAAGCAAACGCAATATAAAGAACTGGCATGCCGACCTCAGCATAGCGACGAAAGATATCTTCAAACTGACCGACATTGATTTGGCTGGTTGTTGGTTGGCTCCCTGCTTCCATTTTAGAGAGGAGCTGCTCACTCGTCAGTTTCTTATCCCCGACCGTTTCATAAGTTGTCCCGTCCAACTGAATAGTCAAGCCAAGGATTTGAACATCATTTTTCAAAGCCCAGCTTTCTGGAAGATCTGTGGTTGAATCAGTTACAATTTTAAAAGTCATCTTTCTTTTTCTCCATCATTTTCTGTAAATCGCGCAAGGTTGGATTGTCCATAGGACGCAAAGGTGGTTTTCCCATTTTAAGCTGTTGGCTCATTTGATTGAGATTTGACTTTGTAACAGCTACTCGCTTTTCTAGTTCACGAGTCGAAACACGCAAAGCCCCTTAAAGACAGTCCACTGCTCATTTAAGTCGCTCGTTGCCACAGATACCTGATTTCTAGGATTGTTGAGATCAGTTGCCAAACGCTCAATGTAATCGTCTGCTGTTTCTTCTTCCTCAGTGAACACAACCGTAACATTGAATTCATCATAAGTCTGGCGAACTCCCGGCATATACTGCGCATCAAACACACAGATAATTTCCAACTGTTCAAAACTGGCGTAATTACTGAGTTTGTTAAGCAGAATGGTTCGTGCTGCATCTAATTCCCCTTTGTTAAAGAGAGAACGAGTCTCTTGCCAAAAAGCCACCATATTATAGCCATCTACTAATAAAATTTTCCGTTTCATAGGCGATTTCTAAATACTTCATACATGAGAATAGCCGCCGCCACACTAGCATTAAGGCTCTGCACATGTCCATTCATAGGAATGGTAAGCATTTCATCAACTCGCTTTTTAATATTAGCAGAAATGCCCTTGCCTTCATTGCCGATAATCAGAGCCAGTTTACCTGCCGTATTCCACTTAGTCGAAGGGGTGCCATTCATATCTGTGCCAAAAATCCAAAAACCTGCATGTTTTAGTTTATCCAGAGCTTGGCTAAGATTGGTCACACGAGCAATAGGAATATGCTCCACCGCACCAGTAGAGGTCTTGGCGACGACCGGCGTGACACCAACCGCTCGATGCTTAGGAATAATGACACCTGTAACATTTGTCGCATCAGCCGTCCGTAAAATAGAGCCTAAATTATGCGGATCTGTTAGACCATCTAAAATGAGCAAGAGAGGATTGTCTTCCTGAGTTGCCATTTTCAACATCGCCTCAAAATCCGTATAAGCAAATTCTGAAACACGCAAGACAAAACCTTGATGAACGGCACCGTCTGTCATTTCCTGTAGTGTTTTTTTACTAGTCCAAGAAATGGAAACCTTTTTTTCTGCTGCCAAATCTTTCATCTTAGCAACATTTTTTCCACGTAGGTCATCTTGAATATAGAGTTTATTTCCAGTATTGGTCATGAGAGCTTCCGTCACAGCATGTACGCCGTAAACAATATCGTTATTTTCCATAACTTTAGTATAACATAAAATTTAAAATGCTTCTTCTT
>OBUN01000349.1_pt1 | contig 14272 bp, 13 predicted proteins | sample 1475851 | NCBI WGS metagenome assembly OBUN01 (sample SAMEA2579932, study PRJEB22360) | human gut metagenome | reverse complement strand
AAGCAAGTTCAAGCACCTCCATGTCTTTATTCAAATAAGGACGAATGTATTCGCAAACTTTATCATATACTCCTTTGTCTTTTTTCATGAAAGGAGCATATAGCTTAGCAAATTTATCCCAAAATTTTTTATTGCTTTTATCAATCATTTCAACGCTCCTTTTAATATAAAAATGATCCTATCATCAATCTTTATATTGAGCCTATTTTCTAATTGATACCTTGCAAGAAAAGAATAATAGCTGTTCCAATACCAAGTAGGAATGTAATAAATGCAGAAAGTCATATGCTGTCATTCTTTTCTATTCAATCATTTTGAAGTGTCTCAAAGCATCCATGATGGCTTCTTCTTTTTCAGGTGTACACTGTGGAATAATTTGTTTCTCCTTTTTAGACTTGTTGTAATGTTCTCGTAATTCTATTCCACATTTCCTTTTTATCTGTGCAATATATAATGTTGAAACTTTTAATTCAAATTTATTCCAAACATATTCTTTGATTTGAGCATATGTTGCTTTACTCTCCGCACTTGTCAAATCAAGCTCATCCAGCTCAATTTCAATATTTATATGCTTATCGACATCAAGTTTGGACAAAAGTGCTATCGTCTCGTCTGTATTTTCTGTAACCCGAAAATATTTGTTGCCGACTTCTTTGTCCGCTGGCTTCAACGTTCCGTCCTCGCGGCGGCTCACTTCCAGCGTCCTCTTGTCGCCGTATATCATCGGCAGCTTGAAGCGAATCCTGCTGACGATACCCTCGCCATGCTTCCAGTCGGCATCTGGCACAATCTCTATCGTATCGATAAGCTCTGTGTAAAGCGTCTTTCTCGTCGCCTTATCCACCTTACCAATCGCCTTTCCGAACTCCGTAAGGAACAGCTTCACCTCTTCCACGGTTGCCTCGCTTTCGCGTGCACCGTCAAGACGCCTCTGCGCCTCATCAAGCTTTCGCTCGGCATCGTCGATTTGCTCATAGAGCTTGTCCTGTCTTTCCTGCAAGTCCCTGTACTTGCGCTCATAGGCTGGCTCCGTGCCGTCCATAGAATCCATCGTCGCAGACAATGACCTGATGGCTGTGTCGAACTTCGCCACCTGCTTCTCGTAAGCGTCTATCTCGGTACCTATGGCTTCGGTGTCCTGCATCTCGTTGTGCATGTACGTCAGCATTTCGGCGATGAGCTTGTCGTCGAGACAAACGCCTATGACGTCGTCAATCTCCTTGTCGATAAGCTCCTGCCTGTACTGCTTCGTGAACGTGCAGTCCGGCCCGAACGCCTTCTTGCTGTACTTGCAGCTGTAAGCGTGAGTCTCCTTGCCGAGGCTCCCGTCCTTCTTGACCTTGCCCCTCGTGTTGGTCGCAATCATCTTTCGCCCACACATGGGGCATACGAGTAGACCAGTGAGCAGGTTCACGTGGTCGGTACGCTTGCGCGGGAACGGTGTGGACTCCGCCTCGCGTCGCTTCTGCGCCTCCTCGAACAGCTCGGGCGACACTATCGCCTCGTGCTGTCCCTCGCTTATCTGCCAGTCTTCTCTGTCTTGCCTTACGGGGCGAAACTCGTTGTTTTCGCCTTCGACTTGCTCCATGCGTCGCCTGCCGTAGGCAATCTTGCCCGCATAGACGGGGTTGTCAATGATGTTCTTTAATGTCCCCGGGCTAAAGAACACATACTTGCCGTTACCCCTCGGCTCTTTCTTGTAGCCGTGCTCATTGAGCCACACAGCTATCTTATGAATACCATCAGGCGTATGGACGTATCGGTCGAAGATGATTCTCACGACCTCCGCCTCGCTCTCCTCGATGACGAGCTTCCCGTTGTCAAGGCGATACCCGAACGGAGCCTGAGCACCGTTCCACAACCCATTGCGTGCCTTCTGATACCTTCCGGCGGTCGTGTTCTCGCGGATGTTATTGCGTTCCAACTCCGCAAAAATAGAAGACAGCGAGAACATTGCTGACCCAGTCTTCGATGACGTATCCAGCTTGTCATCAAGCAGATACAGATTTACGTTATAACTCTTGAGTTTGTTCAGCGTCACGAGTGCATCAGCAGCATTTCTGGCGAAGCGGCTCATGTTCAAGACCACAACGTAATCAATGTCCCTGTTCTTCGCGATGTCTGCGAGCATCTGCTGGAACTGCGGCCTGCCCTCGATGTTCTTGCCAGAAGCGCCTTTTTCCTCTTTGTAGATATGAACAAGCTTCATTTTCTGCCATTCGGCAAACTCTTTAATCTGATACTCCTGATTTTCGAGGGAATAACCCTCTTCAGCTTGCATATCCGTAGAAACACGGATGTAGCCGACCGCTCTCAGCGCCTTCTTCGACACTGCCTTTTTTCTTGGCACTTTATGAATTCACCTCCTCAGTTGATACAAGCCCGAGACAGAAAAGCTCCATCCCGGGCTGACCTCAACTCATTCCCAATCTTCCACAATTTTGCCGTTTGCTGGCATAAAATACTCAACTAAAAGATTGTTTCCTGCATAATATTTAACAACACTAGATATTTCGTCATGGAATTTTTTCGAATCTATATAATCATCGAGTCTTTCACTTTTCCCTTTAGCTGGAAAATAAAAATCAAAGTCAACATAACAAGCTCATTTCCTCCTTTTGGCATGTTTATTAGCACTCGGGGCGCCTATCGCCCCGAGAAGTGCCCATCAATGATTTAACCTATTTCCTTGATGCTTGTCAGTGCTGATTCACATTCTCTTAGAGCAGTTGACATGAATGCGTCCATATACGCCCAGTCAGGACACCCCGCCTTATCAACAGGAAGAGACACATACAGCTGTGATGCTTTATCCCACACACATTTATCGTCATAGCTAAAATGTTCCTTGATTGAACGTTCAATCACTGTGGAAAGGAACATCAACGTATACTCAGATTGAATATCTGCAAATGGCTTAATCAAGTATGCATCCCATAAAACGCCTGTCTTCTGAGGCTGCGCATAAACATCGCCTGTAGCTATTGCTCCATTCTGCACAATGTCTATTGTCATTTCAGCGGTCTCAAAGTCTGATTCACGTCCGTAATACATAATGCCGTTATTGCCATGTTTAGCATTTACCAGGGGTAGATTAAACTCTTTGGTTTGCTCCTCTGAAACATCTAGCGCCTTGTTGAAGTCAGGGTTTTTAATATTCAACTGTAACTTCTCGAACAAGTCTCCAATCTTAAACGGCAGCCAATTAGATACATCAACCTTAGACTTCTCTTCTTTGGCAAGCCTTAGATTGCCAAGGCAAGCCTTAGATTCGTTCATGACATTCTGCATGAACAAATCCATATAAGCCCAATCAGGGTTACCGGATGCATCGACAGGAAGCATTATTTTCAAACCCGGAAGAACAGTACTTGAAATCTGGTCAGAATACAGGATACTACCCAAAGAAATCTTAATTACTGTTATCAAAAAAAACGCAATACGTTCATTCAATTCAATATCAAGTGGTTTCAAGCAATGTACTTTCATGTCCAAAGACGCTTTATTTGCTTGATAAAATACCGTTCCAAGAAAGCTCACGCTAATAAAATTCTCATAGACTCGGTAATTCGCATCATCAATATCCTCGTAATATCCAACGATACCATTATTGACACCCGATACAGTGATACGTGGCGTGTAACCTGACACAAGATTTTTGATAGCAATCCAACCCCCTGTTGGAACCTGAACATTACGTCCCGTTTTTTCGGTTTCGAATAAATCACCTACGATAAATTCTTTCCATCTGCTCGTATCAATCTTCGCCATCGCCATCACCATCTCTCTGCATTGTCATAGTCACAGATTCGTCATCAGCGCTTACACGGCTTGAATACAACGCTGTATCAAGCAACTTCTCTCCGAACGTCTTCACGTCAATGCCATCTTTGAACATCAGGTAGTCCATGGCAGTCTTTCTGAAGTCCTCCTCGAAAATCTCAAAAGGCTTCTGTGGAACCTGATAGGAAAGATGCTCGGCACTCTTCACCCACTGGCAACTGTCATCACCGGACTGCTTTTCAACCACATCAACCCAATAATCTTCAATCGCAGCCCATTTGTTGTAAATATCATGACGTCCTTTGTTCTTGACCGTTGCAAGCCCATCGGACTCCATATAGCAAGCAAAAATATCCTTATCCTCCTGTGCAATACCTGTTTCAAAGACAAAGATGCTTGTTGTGACACCTACGCCGAAGAACAAATCCTCAGGAAGCTTAATTACCTTCTTCAAACGATGATGCGACAAAATACGTTTCATCTGTGCTTTCGATGCTTTTTCAAGCTTCTTATCAGGCAAGATAAAGGCACATAACGTATGGGCAGGCACGCTGTCAAGAACATTCTCAACAATCTTCATGCAGCCGTACTTATTCTCATATGGCGGATTCATAAGAACCTTCGTGATTTCCTGTTTGCCAATCCACTCGGCAGCCTTTTCCGTTCTGGCATCCAGCTGTTCGAGGTTTGTCTTTCCATCCTTATGAATCAACATGTTTGCGCAGGCAAGGGCATAAATCTCGCGGTCAAACTCGATACCGTATAGCTGATGTTTCTTGATTTCCTTTGCCTTATTGGTCTGTGAGCCACCTGACTCCTGAATCATATTTGCCATTGCCTTGACCAAAAATCCACCGCTGCCACACGTTGCGTCCAGAATGCGGTCATCCTTGTTCACCTCAAGGATGCGGTACATGAAGTCGGTGATGTGCTCAGGTGTGAAAATCTGCCCCGACTCCGACTTTTTCTTATAACGGTTGAACTCGTTGAAGAAGATGCCCATAACATCCTCTCCGCGCCATTCACTAGAATTGACGCACTCAGAAATCTCAACCACCCAATCAATGAAATCATTGATTGCCTTCTGATTGTCCGTCGTGTTCATCTTGATGTCGGAATACTCCTCCAGCAGGATGTCAATCTTCGTGTTTTGGTTGCGGCTGCTCTCAAGCGATTTCGACAGAACCGAATGAATCGCCGTATGAAACGTCTGATAGCCCATATCCTTGAGCCTCTTCAGTCCAGCACCGTAACGCTCAGCAACCAGCGCACAAGCTGTGAAAATCATGCGATGATACAGGTTCTTGATGCCAAACTCGAAGTGCAGGCAGTTGTTAATCTTTGCTGTCAGAGCGTAAATACGTTCCTTGTCGATGTTATCGACGTTAAAGAGAGAAACATAATACTCTACGTTATGAAGAACATTGCTGCCCTGTGCCTTGTATTCTTTCTCACCCTTGAACACGCGCGTATCGTCGCCGTTGTAGAGAACGCCTACAACATGCTCGTATTTCTCCTCGATGATACGGATATTCTTCAGAACCTCATCGACCTGTGCCTTGCCGAGACTAATCTTGCTTGCCTTAGTTTCAAGCACAACGGCTGTATCTGCATGATTGTCCGGCAGATACCATCCATCCGGCTTGTCTGATACACCCAAAAAACCAAGTTGATTGAATGTCGTCAACTGACCAACGCCAGACTTCACGCCTGCTTTATCTTTGAACCCGAGGATGTTACGAGCAATATCACGTACCTCATCCTCAGTTAAATTCTTTGCCATTATTTTTCAGCCTCCTCTGCATTTTTCTCAATCCACTCACGCAGCATCGCTGAGATAGATTTCTCCCTCTTGGCTGCAATGATTTTCAATCTCTTCTTATCCTCTGCCGTCACGGAGAGCGTCAGCTTCGTTCGCCTGACGTCTCCTGAGGGCTTCTTTTCGTCTTTTTTGTTCATATCAAGCTCTCCTGTATACGTATTCACGTAATTACGTATTATTGTACAACATTTCACCAGATAAATCAACCTTTTTTGTGCCTCAAAGACCGTCTGAAGACGGTCGAGATTGCACTTAGAAAAGGAGGATTCCATGGATTTCAACGATTACATCAAGACCTACGAGGATTTGGCACGTCAGGTTGGCGGAATGGTGCTCGCGAACGAGATTGCGAAGCGTCCGCTAGAACTGATAAACGGCGATTTGGACGATGAGATTTATCAGTTCTACATCATCCAAGACCCAAGCTTTTTAATAGAACACACTGACGAGATAGTCTTCCATGACGATGCGCTAGACCTATACGTGTGGGGTATCACCCACTTTGGCACGGCATGGTCTGGCGTTCCTGTCCCTAAGCTTCACTAAGACACAAATGAGCGGCTCCCATCTACGGGAACCGCTTATTTTTTTATCTGGCAACCCACAAAACGATTACCGCGAACGCAATAGCTAAAGCCATAAAGCTCACCCAAAAGTTATTTGAGCGCTTTTTATCAGCGTTCGCAATCTCGCGACGCTCTGCTATACGCTTTTCCATGAAAGCACGATATTCCGGGTCTTTTGACATACGAAACTCCTGCTCCTCTGTCAACCCGTCTGCGTTCTTACCTTTGTTTACGATACTTGCAATTACTGCAAGCCCTGCTACCAATACGATGATTAAAACTAACATAATCTGTTCTCCTTCCTAATCGCCGAACTGCTCGGCATCTTCTTGTTTCATCTGTTCAACAGCCCTGTCATGGGTCTCCTGAACTCCTGCGCTCACTGCGCGCCCACCATGGCTCATCTCGTGGTCAATGGCACGGTTCGCGGCCTTGAGGCGCTTCTCCGCGTTCCACATATCCTTGCGGCTCTCGTAAAGGCGCTTCTCCGCCTCCTCGCGTGCCTGACGCTGCTGCTCCTCGACCATCTGGCGCACTAGCTCCGCCATCATCTGAGCAAACATGTCGTCGAGCATGCGCTCGAACTGGCTCTTGCACTTCTGCTGACCAGCGAGCTTGAAGCACTGTCTCAGACCGTAGAGGTTCGGTGCCTTCTGATACTTCAGCTCGTCCATCGCCGCCTTGTCAGCCCTGAACTGGGCACGGGCTACATCCACGTCGGCTTGCAGCTTCTCAGTGGTCTCGATTGACGTCTTCTGTGCCAGTCTGATTTGAACATAGTCAGCATCACGTCTCAGGTCTCTGCCTTCGTGAATCGCCTTCCTGCGGTACTGCGAAGCAAGAGCATCCGTGAAGTCCCTGACATCCTCAGAATCGACCTTGTAATCGTCGAGAAGGGAATAGGTCGCCTCATCCTCGATATGGGCTTTAAGAGGCTCATATTCGCCTTCTGATGGCTTTTCCTGCTCGACTGATTCAACGTTAGGCTTAACGTCTTCTACGGACTTATTTGGGCTTTCTAGCGCCTTCTCGGCGTAATAAGACTCAATGCCCTCTTTCGACAGGTCGTCAGCCAAATCCTTAGCCTGACGACGACGCTTGCGGCGCTTCGGCCCCCACTCGTCCAGCATATGATAAGACCAGCTCGAATGCTCCACTCCGTCATCGTCAACCTTGACCTTCTCACGAAGCTCGACGTGTGACCACTTCAGATGCTCCTTGAACTCGTCAAGGTTCTCCGAGGTATCGCGGGCATGCTGCACCTTGTCGCCCAGCCTCTGCTCGAACACATCGCACTCATCGCGTCGCTTCTCCCACGTCGTGCCCTCTGGATGCTTGTCCTTGTAGAACTTAGGAGTGCCGACAACAGTCATCCCCTCCTCGGCTGCAAGCTCGTCGCTTGCATTTTTCACCTCAAAATGCCTGAGGTTGTCCTGCAAGGTCTTGCCCGTCACCTCGTCATGGTTTACGACAAGGCAATGCGCATGCACGCACTCGCCCTTTCCGTCGTTGTGAACCGTCACATAGCACATCGAGTTCGGGTAGAGCTTCTTGCACAGCTTGTAGCTATGTGTGAGCGCCATCTGCTCATCATCGGCGTTATGTGCCTTCAGCTCGTCAGGAGAGAACGAGACGCGAATCTCGTAGGCCTCGGTCTTTCTGCCCGGGTGGCTTTCTCGCAGTGTCTTCGCATACTTTGCCATGTCGTCACGTGGCAAATCTCCCATCTCGCACGCAGCTCTAGTAGTACCCTCAGCCTCGTGCTTTTTCTTCTTCTGACCGTTGCCAAGCTCTGTGTAGATAAGGCTCGACGATGCGTCTTTAAGTGGATGGATAAAGGTCGTTGCCATCGGTATCACCTCCGTCCTTCGGGAACCAAAAATCTTTCATCTTCTCGAACTCATAGTCGGAAATCTTGTCGATTTGCTCGCGGGAAAATTCCTCACGCGCGTCAAGCAGCTGCCTGTCGATGCTTGCGAATTTCGTCTGCAAATCCTTCAGCTCAGATAGCACCTCAGCCTCTCGCATCGGACTCACGCCGAAGCACTCACGATAGCTCGCGCTCGCGTTCAAACGACGAGCAATCTGATTCAAGTTGCAGCCGATTTTGTTCACCTCGGCGGTAAGCAAATTAAGGTCGCGATTATTTGTAATAATCATTTTCTTCACTTCGTGCTTCAACGCAGCATCGCGAAGATACTGTGACACCGTCACGCCGAACGCGTCGGCTTTCGACTTAATCGCATCCATCTCGCATCCGCTTACGCGAACTTTGACTGTGCTCGATTTCTTCTTTTCCTCGCTGAGAGCAGGACGTCCGCCTGCATGCTTCTTATCGTTTTTCATAACTGAAAACCTCCTTTGAAATTGACTAAAATTTGTCCTCTTGCGTCATGCGCAAATTACGCAGAAAAAGGGGTTAGCGGAACCAGAGTATCCGCGTGTACAAAAACTCGCTTCGCGAGCCTTTGACGCAGATACATTGGTTCCGGGGGCTTCGCCCCTCGACCCCGAGATTCAGACCCCGAGCACGGGTCTGATAGTGCCGACGACTCGGCACAGGAAGGCACGACTGCCTCGCCAAAATCGAAATGTAAATGCGCCCATCCGATGAGCGGATGAGGCGGTATCCTGCGTCGAAAATCGACGGCGTGCTCACCGAAAGCGGACGGACACCGCCGCGATTTCGGGACGCTTGCTGGTCTCGCATTGGCACTACCGTGGTCAGCAAGTGACCAAGAAGGCGCCAGAATGGAGACCAAAATCAAGTGACTTGCTGCAAGCATGTCAGTCCTCCTCGGACGAGAAATCGTCGCTTGAAGAAACATCTGACAGCACACGCACGAGCCCTCGATATCTCTTGCCCAACGTGTCGGGAAGACACTTCTTGTCAATGTCGTTTCCCGTGTACGTTTGGCTCATCCAAGGGCGCACGTCGTAGTCAGCAATCAGAGGCTCTGGCACGTCCATACGTCCCGACTCGTAGACTGCGTTCTGTGTCTCACTCCACTCTGGATAAGCGTCAAGCAATGAGCGCACCTCATCACGAAATGGGTTGATGCCGACAGGCTTTCCTGCACTGTTGTTGCGGGCAAACCATCTCGCATAGAGGTCGTAGAGGAACTGCCACGGCACCAAGTCCCACTTCAGCTCATCCATGACCATCGCCATGAACTCGCGGATGGGGTCGTTGAACTTCTTGTACTCTTCGAGCAGGTCAAGGCACGCCTGAGGCTGCACCAGCTCGTAGTAGTCCGTCGTCGCCAGCAGCTTGTAGAGGACGTACTCAAGTACATCCTGACGTTCCAGATAGTCGTCCTTAATGTACTTGCGCTCGCAGCCCTCGAAGCGCTTCTCCATCGGAACAAGAAGCAAGCGACGGTACGCCGAGTCCGACTTGTCCTTGAAGCGGGGAAGGGCATTGATGCACTGCACCATGAACCCGTGGAAGACGAGGTTGAGCGGTTCCTTGAACTTACGGTCTACCAGCACGGGGTCACCCGTGACAACTGCCTTCAGAGCCGCCGCCTTGTCGAGGTAAGCGCTCGTATCGTTCTCGTCCACGATGACGGCTGACACCCTCGTGAGGGCGCTCAGCCCGTACTGGTTGCCAAAGCCAGTGATTGAGATGGACGCACATGCGTCCTCACCGCAGAGATTCCTCATTAGTCGGCACAGCGTACCCTTGCCGTTATTACCTGACTTCGAATAAAGCCACACCGACCTGTGCCAAGGCACGTTGGGGCGGATGATTGCCCCCAGCGTCTGCCAGAGTAGCAACTGAACGTCTGGGTCGTCGGAAAGAGACTGCATCCAGCTCTCGACGTCCCAATCCACGCCGTCGGGCATGGTGATGTGCGGGTTTGCTGCCCCATCAACGAAGTTCACATGAGACTTCGTCGTGAACACAAGCTCTGGGTCGAAGTCCATGAGCGTCTTATTCGCGTAGTCGTAGATGCCATTGTTCACCGCCACAAAGTCGCGGTTACGGCAAATCTTCTTGACTGGTGCCTCGTCTTTCAGGAAGGCATATACCTCGTCGATGTCACGGCTGCTAATCTGTCTGTTGTACTGGCGGATAAGGCGTCGAATTGCCTTCTCGCTCGTGTCATATGTGCCGAGCTTGTCTCCCTCGGTCACATACGCTCCCACAAGGCAGTTGTCCTCGTCGCTTGCATCGCCAAATGCCACGCGGCATACGCGATGGACGACGATTAGGATGCGCCCAATTTCAGAGGGTGGAAGTGCCTTGAGGATGTCATACTTTTCCTTGCCCTTCTTGGGCGTAGGGAACTCTCCAGACCCGGGCGGGTCTTCCGGTCCCTTGTTGTAAGTCTTGATTTCGCTGTTGATTTCTTCCAGCAGCTCGCGCTTTATCGTTGCAGGAGAAGGTGGATTGTCTGAATCGACCTTCTCCAGATAGTCTTCTGTAATCGAGCTGACAAGCTCGTCGTATGTTTGATTCACTCCTTATTTCCTCCTTTCAGGATTTGGCTTCTCGTTCAACCCACGTAGAGGAAATACCTTGCATTACCAGCGGTTCTGTGGTATCCTATTCATAGGTTGAAGTGGTTGTCCCATTTGCTTGCGTAGGCAGGGGGCAACCTTTCTTTTTTATCTTCTTTTACGGATTGATATTCTTTCCAGCAAGAATGTAATCGCGGAACTTCTCGCGTGCGATGAGCTTCTTCTTGCCACTCATCACAACAAAATCCACTTCCGGCAGCTGGATGATGCGCTGCAAGCGCGCACGACCGATGTCAAAGAACACCGTTGCCTCGTCCATGGTCATCAAATCCTTATGTGACAAAGCCGCCATCAGATTTGAATACTCGGAATACGTAAGGTCTCCGAACTTCGTGTGCTTCGTCTTTGTTGCTTTCGACATATCTATTTCCTCCTCGTCTTTCTCGATAAACAAAAAAACGAGCGGCAAACCAATAGGATTTCTCCTAAAGGTTCACCGCCCGTTTTCCATTCGTGCGTTAGCGTGCTGGTCGCTTTTAAGTGCTTCCCCAGACTGTAAAACAGGGTTGCTCAAGTGCGATTATCACGCATGAACTATTTAATTTCGAGTCAATTATACCAAGAATCATGTCTAAAAGCAAGCCATTTTTAGCCTCTGAGCTGCCAAAACAAAGGCTCGAAAGCACCCATTCTCGATAACCCCCAACGCAGGCAAGGCATCTAAGAAATCAGAGCACAGGAAAAGAGGGAGAAAATATTTTTAGATGGAGGTTCGCTGCCCCATCCGCACGAATCCTGACACAATTTGACACAGCGGCTGTGTCAGACCTGAAGCCCAACACCATCAAGAGAATCGGCGAAAAACAGGGCGCATTTTCAAAAACCTTGACACAGGGTGTTGTGTCAGAATTTTTCAACACTATCAAGGCGTCTGGGTTCATGACACAGCTGACACAGCATTTTTCTAAATCCCTATAGGAAAAAAATTACTAGGCACAGGTAAGAGAGGCGTGTATATATAAAATTTCCTATATGAGGTTTATTTTTACTGTGTCAGCTGTGTCATGGGCTTGAATCCCTTGACTATCAACAAAATCTCTGACACAGCATCAAAAACGTTCTGTGTCAACGACCTATGCAAGGTATCAAATCCCCTCATAAATGAGCTGACACTTTGACACAGCGGCTGTGTCAAGAATTATGTCCGAACGAAAAATACTCTCGAACACCCTCGCCTTTTCTCTGTGCTCAGCTTTTTTTTCGTGTGGCGAACGGCGCGGCAGCGCCGGGAGGCACACGCTCTCTATTTTCCTTACTTTTTTGCAAACAAAAAAAGAGCCGAGCAGGCTGTCTGACAGCCTCCTCAGCCCGTATGCCACTAAAATGCTCTAAAACGCGTTTTAAGCGTTTTTGCGCCCTCAGACGCATAAGTCGCTTAACGTCTAAAAACGCCTCTACGAACTTCCTATAGCGTCATCTTGAAATATCTGAATGCATCCACTATCGCATCGTGCTTTTCCTTCGGGCATTGAGGTCGATTTTTTGCAGCCATGCCTCCCTTTTCGTAGGAGAACTGCTTCTCAAGCCCTAATTCGTCTTTCACGGTCGCGATATTCAGCGTCGATACCTTCAGCCCGTACTTGTCAAGCACATACGCCTGAATCTGCTTGTACGTCGCCTTCGGCGGCAGCTTGTCTCGCTTTAGTTCCTTCACGTCAATATCAACGTTCACGTACCCTGCGACATTTTTTCGGGTTAGTAAACAGACCGTCTCCACGTGTGTTGTCTGTTGAATAGGAACACAATTTATTAACCTCGTTGCTTGACTGAGAATACAATTTATCGCCATCATTTTCCTCAACAACCTTTGCATTTTTTCTTCTGCTCTTGAATAATCGTCCGTTTTGAGAATCCTTTTTCCCTGTCTTATATATGATAGTAATCATTGCAGGATCAATTTCACCTTCATCGTTAGTTCCCCCAATGATGATTTTATCTACTATACTTTCAAATACTGCCCTATCAAATTCCTCAAGATATTTATTGGACTCAAGTAATTTTTTAAACCCCTCGAGCCTTTTCTTCAACGCTTTTTCATCAGTGAGTGTTACTTCTAAAGTCCTTTTTTCTGCAAGTAATTTCTCTTTACTAATAGCTATTTCATTATACTTATCCTGATATATATCCATGCTGATTGACTCATTCAGCCTTAACTCAACAAGATCCTTTTCTTTCTTTAGTATCTTATCAAGTTGATTTGTTATCTTCTTCAGGTCTTTAGCTAAACTGTTGTCTTTCAATTCTTCTTCCACAGTTTTAAGGAATTCATTAGTAATTTCAACATTATTGTGGCATACCTGACGATAACTTTCCATGAATGCTTTTTCTATGGCTTCTTCTTCAATCCCTTTACTATGCGGACAATACTTCTTTCCGTTTTTAGTAGCATTGACACACTGCCATATAACTTTTGTATACTCTGAACTCGAATGCCAATTTCTTCTTGAAAGATTATGACCACAAAATCCACATTCAAGCATACTGCTAAAAGCATATTTTCTTGAATACTTTTCTCTTTTGCCACCGTTGTTAGCAACAGTATTTCTATTTTTTGCCCTTCTTAATCTAATCCCCTGAGCCTTTTCAAAATCTTCTTCAGAAATAATAGGTTCATGATGATTCTCAATATAGAATTTATCTTGCTCTCCAAAGTTGTCCAATCTTCTTTTTGAAATAGGATCAACAGTGAATGTTTTGCCCATAAGAAGGTCGCCCTTATATTTTTCATTCTTGATGATTCCTAAAACAGTGGTTTCAGTCCACCTCTTATATCCTCTTGGCGACAAATAACCCTGTTCTTCAAGTTCTCTGGAAATCACCATCCCACCAACGCCTTCAAGGTATCTCCTGAAAATATATCGTACAATCTCAGCTTCTTTTTCATTGACGGAAATACTCTTAGTCTCCGGATCATAGTCATAACCTAAGCAGCCTTGAAATCCGACCATTTCTCCTCTTTCCATCTTCATTCTCAAACCCTTTTTAACATTGGCTGAAATATTTTCCACTTCCTGTTGAGCGACTGAACTTAAAATAGTCAAAAGCAATTCGCCATCCATCGTTAATGTATTGATATTTTCTTCTTCAAAAAATACTGCAACATTATATTCTTTTAGCTTTCTAACATATTTCAAAGTATCTAAAGTATTTCTCGCAAATCTTGATATAGATTTTGTAATTACCATATCTATATCACCGTTCATACAATCATTGATTAGTCTTTGAAAATCAATTCTTCTGTCAACCTGTGTACCGGTTATTGCTTCATCAGCATATATTCCAGCAAGTGTCCACTCATTATTTTGCTTTATAAAATCTGTGTAGTGTTCTACTTGAGAATTATAGCTATTAATCTGATCTTCGGTATCCGTGCTGACTCTGCAATAAGCTGCTACCCTCTTTATTGAGCGCTCTACACAGCCTGATGCAGTTCTTTTCAGTGTGGTATCACCTTTAATAACTTTTACATCTCTTTTCACTGCACCCGCCTCCTTTTTTTGTATCTTTCTATGCAGTTTTATTATACCACACTTCCAAGACATTATAAATATAATTCTGTGGGAATGTTATACTT